>Ga0164318_10001878_pt1 | contig 19099 bp, 17 predicted proteins | sample GuaBasSedimGuay9_FD_113734 | JGI IMG/M metagenome (GOLD analysis project Ga0164318, IMG submission 113734) | Subseafloor sediment microbial communities from Guaymas Basin, Gulf of California, Mexico - Guay9, Core 4571-4, 0-3 cm | ecosystem: Environmental > Aquatic > Marine > Hydrothermal vents... | reverse complement strand
ACTCGCACATGACATCAAAAATCCGCTCAACTCAATTTCTTTGATGGCTCAGCGAATAATGCGTAAAGGCGACACCGAGACAGCCGATGTCGCACGAAAAATCCGTGATGAGATAGCCCGAATTGATCAAAAATTTAAAGAGTTTCTGGATATAGCCGCTCCGCTGAGGCTTCGTAAACGGAATGTCCGCATCGATGAGCTTTTGCGGGAGGTCGTAGAAGCTTTTAAGCCCGAATGTAAATCGAAATCTATCAAGATTGAACTCGATTTAAAACCTGTTGATGCGCAAATTGATTATGAAAAGTTCAGGCGCGTCATTGAGAATCTCGTGAAGAATGCAATCGAGGCGATGCCAAACGGCGGGACTTTGAGGTTGAGATGCAATACCGAAGGCGATCATGCCTTCATCGAGGTTGAGGACACTGGGATCGGCATTCCAAAGGACTCCATCGAGAAGATTTTCAAACCGTTTTACACAACGAAACCGAGCGGCACAGGTCTTGGACTGGCTCAGGTCGAACGAACAGTTGTGGCCCACAATGGAAAAGTCGAGGTCAAAAGTGAACCCGGTAAAGGCACAGCTTTCAGGATCGTTCTTCCACTGAAAAACTGAGTGTTGATAAGCACGACAGGCTACTCACAAAGTTTCAATAGGCGGAAGTCAATTAAGTTCAAAGGCTTAACTTTAGGTTTAGAAGTGTGGAAGAAGATAGTTTAGCTGCGATTTCGTATAAAATAACAAAACTTCTAATGGAGGAGGCCGATATGCTCAAGATATTTCGCAGAGCAAAAATCGACTCGACAAACGAGGAGGCGTGGAGACTTTTGAAGGCCGGGGTTACACCGCCCTTTGTGGTGGTGGCCGAAGAACAAGAGGCTGGAAAGGGACGATTTGGAAGAAGCTGGTATTCCCCAAAAGGAGGGCTATGGTTCTCGATTGCCACGCAGACCATGCGTCCATCAGAAACAATTTCGCTTGCCGCAGCTTATGCGGTCATCCACACAGTCAAAGAGATCACCGACATCTGCGCCCGTGTGAGAATCCCAAACGATGTCGTGATCGAAAGAAAAAAACTGGCTGGCATCTTGATCGAAAGAGACGAAAATACCGTTGTGGCTGGAATAGGCCTCAATTTGAAGGTCGAGAGGTTTCCATCGGAGCTTAAGGACACGGCTATTTCGCTCCACAAGGTTACATCAAAACCGCTTAACCCTCACGAATTTTTGAAAAAAATAAGCGAAAAGTTTTTGAGATGTGTTGAAACGGGCGATTTTACAGTGGGAATGTGGCTTTGCTGTCTGGGTAAAAAAGTGGAATTTTGGGTGGGAGATACACATCTTGTCGGCAAGTTTCTTGGAATTTTGGAGAACAAAAAAGCCGTCTTCGATTTAGACGGCAAAGAGTTAGAAATTCCTTTAGCACAAATCAACAAATTCAGGAAATTTGAAGAGGGACAAAAACAGGGATAGTTTTATCTCGACTTCAATGCTCGTTTGGTGTGAGGTCTTTGATCTTTCCAGGTGGTTCCTCAGTCAAGACAAACTTTTTAGTTTCACCGTCCCCGTCAATATCGCCCTCCGCCTGTATGGCAATATCGTATTTTCCATCACGAGTCTCCTGAATGCTGTCTTTAGGGTTTTCGATGAATTCTGGTTCAGGAGGATCTGCATCACCGTATCCACCAACGCTGTAACGGTAAGAGACACGACCTTGAGGAGAAAATCCGAGTTTATCAAAATTAGTTCCACTTTCCCAATCTACGGCTATCGGCCCTGGCACATCGGATGGACACCATCTTGCCGTCAAAAAGTGTCCCTCTTCGGCCACAAATGAAAACTCGTGAGAACGAATAGCATCCATGTTAAGGGAGGCCTCGACTTCCTTAGATCTATACCTAAATCTTTTCAACTGAGCGAGGCCTATAACCGCCAAAATGGCAATAATCACTATTACCAGCATCAACTCTGTTATAGTAAACCCATCTCGACTATTACATAGTCCGTGGTCAACTCTCATGGTTCCCAATCCTCCTTGCATTATTGTTGATGCCATTGGGTTAGCAATCACTGTTCCAAAATAGAAACGGGTCTATTTTTGGAGCAAAGATTCCGAAAAGTCAACGATTTCCCTCTTGCACCACAACTCAAATTTCATAGAGACTCAGTTCAAAAATGGATCGAAAATCCAATTTCTGATTGCACACACTTTTATTCGATTTCCAAACAAAGTTTGGCAAATTGCAAATACTGTTAACGCTATGAAAATCCAATAAAATTTTGCCTTTCAGGAGAACTGCGATGCAAAACCTCAAAAAAGTGGGCTTAATCAGCTTAGGCTGTCCAAAAGCGCGTGTGGATTCGGAATTCTTTCTCGGTAAACTTATGGATGCCGGATACGAAATAACAACGCCCGAAGATGCCGACATAGTTATCATCAACACATGCGCGTTTATAAAGCCGGCCGAAGATGAAAGCGCTGAGGAAATTAAGGCATGGTTGAAGGCAAAATCGGCTGGGCGAGTTCAAAAAGTTGGAGTTGTTGGATGTCTGGTGGAGCGGTGGAGAAGTAGGCTACTCCGACGGTTTCCTGACCTCGACTTTGTGCTTGGCACAGACGAATTCGATCTCATCGACACAGCGATCGCACAAAATATCAAGCAAATTCGCAATACGCCACCCCAATCTGTCCCTTCACCGAAATTTTTACCAAGGTTTTTGACCACTTTCCCTTTCGCCTATGTCAAAATAGCAGAAGGATGCAATAGACGTTGTGCTTTTTGCACGATTCCATCCATTCGTGGAAAACACAGGTTCAGACCAATCGAAGACATCCTCGATGAAGTCGCCTCTCTGGCTACCATCGGCGTTAAGGAAATCATATTGGTATCTCAAGACTTAACTTTATACCCAAAGCTCTATCAGCTTATCCAAGAACTCGAATCCGTAGATGTCCAATGGATAAGACTGCTTTATCTCCATCCCAAAGGAGTCAACAAAAAACTTGTGGACGCAATGGCGTCCAATCCCAAAATTGTGCCTTATGTGGAACTGCCAATCCAACACATATCCGACAGAATCCTCAAATTGATGGGACGAGCCGGAGGTGAGAAGGCGGTCAAGAAGGCCGTAGAACTACTCAAAACCAGAATTCCTGAAATCTTCATAAGAACAGAAATTATAGTCGGTTATCCTACCGAAACGGATTCTGAATTTCAGGAACTTCTGGATTACATCGAAGAGGTGGGATTTGAACGCATAGGGGTGTTTAAATTTTGGTCGGAGAAAGGAACAAGAGCATCAAAAATAGAGCCAAAAATCCCGCAGGATCTGATAGACGAACGATTCGACGTCGCAAATACAGTCGCATCCATCATCATGGAGAAGGCCCAATTATCCCTACTTCACAGACCCATCCAAACGATAGTTGATTTTAAATTTGAGGATGCAATTTATGGCAGAACGATTTACGACGCACCAGAAATCGACTTCAAGGTTATCTTTAAAAATTTTAGAAAAGTCAAACTTGGCCAAATACTGACACTTAAACCCTCTTCCCTCGACCAACTGGATTTAGTAGTTTAACCCATTTGTCCACACCTATTTGGCGGCATAGATCTTGTGTGTTTCAAAAATTTGAAAAACGCCTCAATTTAGAGATAACATGTTGAGTAACAAAATATTATCTTTATCAAATTAGCGCTTGACAAAAAAATAGGGCACTTTATCATGGAGACTAATCATGAACTCTAAAAAGTCAAATAAAGGCTTAACTTTATTGGAGGTTTTGGCTGTTATGGCTGTTTTGGCTGTCATGGTTACTCTTTCCTATTTCTCTTTTCTTAGAATGCTGAGGACTGAACGTATAAAAGGAGCAGTTTTTCAGCTAAAAAGCGATATTCTGTTGGAAAGGCAAGAAGCACTTGCAAAAGGCGAAATTAGGGGACTCACGCCGGATTCCACCAACTTTAATCAATACATCATCATAACCTTAGACTCATTACCCGCTTTTTTTACGCAGCTTAGAAGCATAAAGCTTCCGTCGAATGTGCGCTTCGGGCATCCTTGGGGTTATGAGAACATGGCAGGCATGGGTATAGACTACACCACATTGCCGGGAGATGGATTCTTTGCTGTAAGCTTAAAAAGTTTTGCTCCCTCATCCGCTGACAACTATCTCCTATTCCAATCAAATGGAACTTTGTTTTGGGCTGATGTTTATTACATCTATCTGACCAACGGACACAAGCTCTTTGGGCTAAGGATTAACAAATGGGGAAATGTCAGAACGTATGAGTATAAACAGGGGGAATGGTATGAATTGCGTTAAAAGGGGATTAACTCTTGTAGAAATATTGGTGGCCTTGTCCATCCTTCTCATTGCTATAATTTTTGCGGCTAATCTTGGTGTAGGAGCAGCACAGTTAAACAGAAGGGCAAAAAGGCAAGCCGATGCAAGGATAATAGCGTTTAAATTTGCCGAGATGTTTAGAAGTCTCAATTACTCAGACACTACTATTCAAGATGATGGAGATGTGAATGATTTAGATGACACTGATCATCCTGATCACAAACGAGTGGTTCAAATCGAAGACTATAAATATACTGTTATGTGGAATGTAGCTGACAATATGCTTTACGATTCTGCTGTGGTAGGCATAAAAACCATAAAAATCTTTGTGCTTTGGGCACATAAATACAAATACACTCTAACTGTGATAAAGGGGAATGTGCCATGAAAGGCAGAAAAGGCATAACTCTCGTCGAATTGGTTATCTCCATGGCTATTTTGGGATTTGTTATCTCACTGATCTTGCTGTTTCTAAACCTCAAGGTTAGGGAGGCGGTCAGGGAACGAAGTTTTTCCTTCATGCAAAGCGAAATTCAACTTGCATCGGAAATTATCACATGGGACATCTGGTTAACCGGATTTGGTTTGAGGACAAATGTGTATCCTCTGAGTCAATGGGATTCTGTTGGGATAAATGGATCCGATTCACTTGTTCTTCGAGCCACCGCTTTCATTACAGAAAGAGGTAAATGGACTTACATTTTGCAGAAGGCCCATAACACTAACACACTTCTTGTTTATCGTTGGGATAATCCGATAGAGAACATTGATTCTACTGATTATATCATTATTTTGATGGGGGATAAGGAGCTTGTTGCAGGTCCGCTCAATGTAAGTTCTGTTAAAGAGACAACTTATGTAACCGTAACGGGTGAAAATAAAAATGCGCTTATTTTGACATTGGAATCGGCTGTGCAATACGTGAATCCGGGATATCTTGTGTTTGTAGTGAACGATCCTGGCTCAACTTATACTGAAGTTCATTACAAGCTCACTAATGATGAAGTGCTTTTGCGCTCTGGTGAGGAGTTGCTTCGTAATGTGAGGCTTTTTAAGGTTGATCTTGCAGTGGATACAAGTGGTAAAGGAGATATCGCTTGGGTCTCGTCCATCCCGCAAGGATGGAGTGCAGATCACCTACGCGATAATTTAAAACTTGTGCAAATCTCGCTGATAATTCACTCTCCGCGAAAAGATAGGAGTTACGAATATCCTTCTGAAAACGTCAGTGTTTCTACACCCGATGGCTCAATTATCCACTCGATTGATATAGGAGGCGAAGATAGACATTACCGATGGATCCCTTTAGCCATTACTATCAAACCAAGGAATTTGTTTAGATGAACTCGGATAAAGAGGTGATGAACATGAAAAGGGGTGTGGCATTAGTGACAGCAATGATTGTCTTATTATTCCTTCTTGCAGTTGGTAGCGTGGTTCTCTTTTTAGCTATTCGAAATATGCAGATTCTCGGGAGTGGACGGAGGGTTCAAAATACACGCGAGGCTGCCGAGGCAGGGGTAGAAGCTAGTTTAAATTCTATACAACAGCTTACCACCGAGGCCGGAATAAATTTAGAACAACAATACAAATTTGGTAAATACAAAGTGGATGTCGAGATTGTGCCTTTTTACAACGAGTTTGTTGTTGGGAGTGGCGTGGAGTTCTCTACAGGATATGAACCCATAGGAACGGAAACTTCTGGAGGTGGGATGTCAAAGATTTATATAATATATTCTTCGGCAAAGGGTCCTCGTAAAGAAAAGAAGAATCTGCAAGTTCTTTACAGGAAAATTGTTGGATTACCTGGAAAATAATAAATCGGGGGTGAGAATAATGAAAAAAATGTTCGTAGTGATGTTTATTTTTATAGGAATAATTTCTTCACTTAAGGCACAAGTATGTGTCTATCCCCCTTTTATGATCAGAAGAGCCACTCCTAATGTGTTGGTTATATTAGACAACTCCAACAGCATGGATGAGGATTTCTATGGAAACGCTGTTGGGAGTAATGATGACAGTAGCAAATCAGTTGTAGCGAGAACGACCATCGAAAACTTGATAGATGAATTTGGCGACAAAATGAGAATAGGTTTGATGACTTATAAACAATCAAGCATGTCTTTGCGCCATATTCACAATTCGCCTTATTTTGTGTCCTATCAACCCAAATCTTATTGTCCGGATCCGCCTCCCGAATGTGTGGAATATTGCTGCACAGGGAATCCTTCAGCTCGAGCAATATGTGAAACAGAATGTAAACAAAAAAATCCATCTTTTGACATAGATTATTTTGATGAGATTATAACGACTTATCCGTTAAATTCCTCAACCAGATGCAAATATTGCAATTTAGTTTATCCTAAAACCCAGAAGGTAACCAATCCTACAGACCCTTCTCACTATATCTATTTCAAACATGCATATCCTTTTTACTCTTCTCATGACGAAGGGACAGCTTTCGCTTATGCCCCAAGTTATAACCCGCATGAAGGATGCCAATGGACGTCAGGAAGTTTTTGTGCAACTGATTGGTATCGCATTTACAGATATAAAACGGGAACATCTGACGGTTACAGCGGATATTCGAGTCTAATAGGAACTTACTGGTTTGGGCCGACGGATACAGACATTGCATTGGGTTATTGGGATTTTGGTAGAAGAATGTCTTGGTGGCATGTAGGACTTGCTTGGTTTTCAAATGTCTCTCCAGGGCCGGGTTTGCTTCAAGTGGAAGTCGCAGATGTTACTGCAGAACATAAGAAAAAGTTAAAGAACAAATTAGGATATAAAGATGGAGATACAGGCATAAATACGGGTTATTCCTACTTTGGGGGATCAGGGGGTGATATTTACGCCACACCGATAAGAAATGCTGGACTTACACCTCTGGCAGGGACCATTTATTCGGCTCGCAAATATTTCGAAGGGCATCTTCCGTCCAGTGAAGCGGTTCCGGGAGTTGACAGGTCTTCGCCTATCCAAGCTTGGTGTCAAAATAATTTCGTTATCCTTGTAACCGATGGATTGCCAAGCGTAGATGAAAACGGTCATCGAGGAAATGCTGACGATTTAATAAAAGGAGTCGCTGCACGAATCGAGGAATTAAGACACACTTCGTATAATGGCGATATATTTGACATAAAAACTTATGTGGTGGGCGTAGCACTTGGGGAGGCAAAAAGCAAGTTGGATACACTTGCAGTAGTTGGAGGAACAGCGGTAGATGGTCATGCTTACTACGCTGATAACCCTGAACAGTTAAAAGAAGCTTTACGGAACATATTCGTTGACATTCTTAATCGAACAGCAAGCGCATCAGCAGTGGCTATAGCAACGACAGCTTCCTCTGCTCAAGGACTTGCATATCAGGCTTATTTCACACCCAAAAAACTTTTACCCAACCGAAATATTTCCTGGATTGGCTCAGTGAGGGGTTTCTTCATCGATAACTACGGTAATTTGAGAGAAGACACTGATGAAGACCATGGTTTGACTTTGAATAAAGATTTTATCATTAAAATCAAATTCGATGCCTCTATAGGCCATTCGATTGTAGAAAGATATCGCGACGAAGATGGAGATGGATATTTTTCACCTTCCGATCTCGTTGACACTGTTGCGTATGAAGATGTGCACGCTGTGTGGGATGGAGGCAAATTCCTTTGGGAAAGCATGTCTCCCAGCCAAAGAAATATAAAAGTCTTTGTCGATTTGAACCTCAATGGAAAAGCCGAAAGTAATGAAGTTGTGGATTTCGTCGCATCGAAAGCTTCTCTCTTGCGTCCGTATTTGGACGTTTCGAGTGTAGCAGAGGCTGAAACTGTGATAAATTACTTGAGGGGCGTGGATTACGACAGTCCAAATTATAGAAATAGAACTTATGACGGCCACGTATGGAAACTCGGTGATATTATTTACTCAACCCCTACATTTGTTGGAGAACCCGGTGCGAGATATGACGTGATTTACAACGATGAAACTTACGGTGTTTTTCGTGACAAATGGAAGGACAGAAGACGAATTGTTATAGTGGGAGCAAATGACGGAATGGTCCACGCTTTTAATACAGGTAAAATTGTGTTAGGTGACAATCCCGCTACTGTTGATAGAAAAGAGACATTCTATGTGGATGGGGACGGGGAACCTTTAGGGAAGGAATTGTGGGCTTTCATTCCGTTCAATTTACTTCCGCACTTAGCCGTTTTGAAAGATTCAAGCTACGAAAATTGCCACAGATATTATGTGGATCTGAAGGTAAAGGTCGCTGATGTAAGGATATGGTCTGAGGAATATGAGAGTTCTACGGGAAAACATCCCTATGGATGGGGCACATTGGCTATAGTCGGCATGAGATTTGGAGGACAGCCTATCACTGTAAATGTAAACGGAACAAACATTACCTTTAGATCTGCCTATTTTGCAATTGATATAACTGATCCGGAAAACCCCGAGTATTTATGGGAATTCACCCATCCTAATCTCGGCTACACGATCTTCTATCCTTCCGTTATCAAGGTGAAAAATAAGTGGTTTATCGTGATAGGTTCGGGTCCCACAGACTTGGACGCTTGCTCTGACCAAAATGGCCGAATTTTTGTCATAGATCCTCTTACCGGCCAATTGTTAAAAACATTTACTTTGAGCGCTGCCAACTCCTTTGTAAGCGGCATCGCATCACTTGATGTAGGGATGGATTACTCTGTAGATGTCCTTTACATTTCCACAAATATTCTTGTTGGGTCTGAGTGGTATGGTAAGGTCTTCAGATTGAACACATTTGATAGCGAATCTCCTGACGATTGGCAAATTTCAGAACTCACGAGTGGATATACCCAAGGTGCCATCTCCGCTGCTCCAAGTGTAACTTTTGATAAATACGGCAATCTGTGGGTGTTCTTTGGAACAGGAAGATACTTTGTTAAATCTGATGAAGAGATAAACCGTTATCGGTATCTCTATGGAGTAATGGACGATCACTACGAGCAAGGAGACGGAAGTGTGGACCCCGATGGGCTTTTCGATGTGACGAATTGCTCCATGGTAGAAGAGGAAGGAGCAATTATTATTAAACAAGGAACCAATTCCTATACTCTTTCGGAATTCGTGTTGAATCAAATATACCCTCATCATGGATGGAAAATGAGACTGGCAAAAATTGGGGAGAGAAATGTTACGAAACCGGTGGTCATAGGTGGAGCTGTCCTGTTCTCAACCTTTAAACCTGTGGCCGATATATGCGCTTTTGGTGGAAGCGGTAATCTCTACATCCTGTATTACTTAACCGGCACTAACATTGTGAATAATGAGAAAGTAGTCTCCCTTGAACAGGGAACTCCTTCTCAACCCACTGCACACCTTAGTGAACAGGAGAAAGCGTTCATACAATCCAGCTCTGGAGCCATTGAAGAAGTCGAGTTGAAGCTCCCGATAAAATTGAGAAGCGGCGTAATTCTTTGGAGATTATTTGAAGGAAATCCATAAAAAGGAGGTGCAGAATTGTCATGAAGCTCATATTGGTTTTAATGCTGTTTAATGTGTATGGAATAAAGGCGATAGATACTGGAGGAAAGGAGCTCGACCAACTACGACAGATTGAAAAGAGATTCACAAATATCATCAAGCTTGAAACTATCATCACCAAATTTACTAAGGATTCAGTGATTATAGGAGGAGGGATCGAATTTAAACTTGACCCTCAATGCGTGATTTATGACCCTTACGGAAGAAATATATCTCCTTTTGGAGTCAAAAGTATGCTTCCAGCAGAAGCACAGATCACCTTAAAAAGGGCTGGAAAATCGGTAATCGTCAAAGAAATAAAAATCACAAAAAGTAATATCGATAGGGAAACTAAGACTATTCCTATAAAAAGTCAGATTCGCTAAAGGTCATCGTTCAACAAAGAAAAAACATAACGGCAGGGTTTTTACTCCCTGCCGTTTCTTTTCCCTCTGAGGAATTGATTTTTAGTCTCCAAGCAGATCCTTGCCTACTGCTCGGCGAATCACATCTCTGACTTTATCAAGGGCTATCCCCAAAGAACCTTCGGGTCCTGGAATAGCCACAATTGCTGGGATCGGTCGAGCATAAGTCTCCATAATCAAGTCATGTATAGCGGTCAGGAACTTCTCTTGGACGAGAATAACCGCATAATTTTTGTCCACAAATTCTTTAACAGCATTGAAGGCCATATCCTCATCAGTCACCGGAACAATATCGAAGTTCATGGATTTAAATGGGAATACCACATCATACTCTCCGACACAGCCTATTTTGTTTTCACCGTTAGAATACATTAGGTAACCGCTCCTTTATTTTCTCCTTAGATATTCGGTTGAGTTTGCCTACAAAAATCATGCGCAGCACTTTAATTTCGTTGAATTTAGCAAATAAATATGCGATAAGAGGTTCTGGCCCTAAATCGATATAACGCGTCAATCTAAGGATTTCCACAAGGAAATCATCGAAGAGCTTTTCAAGCCTCGAGAAAGATTTTGTTCTTTTATAAAAATTTATGCCATCTTCAAGGATTTTATAATATGGAGTTGTGAAGAATCTATGTGGAATACTCTCCAACGAATCACTAAGTGCCCGCCGATATTCTCCGACACTTATTGTTCCTCCTTCGACAAAGTAAACTCTTGATATATCTGCATGTGAGAAAGCCTTCACTCGCACAAGCGTTTTAAAATTGATCAAATCAATTTCGGCTTTTCTATAAAATTTGAGGAATACGCTGGAGTCACATAGGGTTAAGTATCGAGCAGCCGCTTCATCCACTGTCTCCGAAAGAATTTTAGGGTCTTTATTCGATATGTAAAATCTCTCGATGGCTGTTTCGACCGTATTCTGGAGATCGATCGGCAGTTTTTGATAGGATTCGGAATCAAAAATCCGCTTCAACTCAGGTATGGGAATATTACCTATATCGTAAAGGGCATAGTCGAAATTGGATTCGGTAATCTTGGCTTTTAAAAGCACTTTGATATTGTGAAAATCGTATGGACGACGGATTTCATAGGTTAATTCCTTCACAGGTGAAAGCTTTTCAAAGAGTTCCACAACTCTTTTCCGTTCGGCTCTGAGCATCTTTTCGAATTCAGACGGAGACGAGAGTTCCGGGATATAGCGTCCATAGTCGGTATCTTGAAGCAAATTAAGGAGTTCTGAAGGGGTCTCGGCATCCAAAAGTCTTTCCACCCTCTGACGGTCAAGCAGCCTGTTTTCAAGCGCTCTCACACGCCCAATTGCATAAGCGAAACGAGTATCTTCCTGTCTCGGTATCCTCAACATCATTTTCTTTGGAACAAAATTTTAGCAACTTCCCCCTCGAGATCTGTCCGCACGGCTTCCTCTATCATTGAAAGTTTGAAGTTTATTTCATGTCCATGGGCTCGAATGACAAAACCCTTGACAACCGAGTCGTCAGATTCCACAGAGAGGTTCCACCCCTTCTGACGGTTGAGTCGATCTACAAGGGATTTTACCGTTTTATCGTTCGAGGCACAGATCACAGTTTCATTTCCATGAACGATGTTTTCCTCCAATATCCGCTTAGCCAAAGCCTCGTATAGCTTATCATCCGACGCTATTTCAGAGAAAGCCTTATCGAACACGTCTTTAATGAACTTGCGTTTCTCCTTGAGAAGCCTTTTGCGAATCTCTATCCTATGAAGTCCCAATATATTCTCTATTTCTCTCTTTTTTATCCTCTCCGCATCCCGTTGAGCTTCCGCCATTATTTTTTGGGCTTCATCTTCCGCATTCTTGAGTATCTCTCTTGCCCTACTTCGCGCCTTACTTATTATCGATTCAACCTCTTTTCTGGCCTCTTCGATTATTTTTTTGGTAATTTTTTCCTTGCTCATATCCTGATGCCTTGCAAAAGGAAAAGGGTTCCAAGAAGGCCGAGAACTGCATAGGTTTCCACCATAGCGCCGTAGATAACAGCCTTCATAGAAGCTTCTGGTTGCTTGGCTGACATTTCAACGCCAGATGCACAGACTTTTCCCTGATGGATAGCCGAAAACAAACCACCGAGAGCGACAGGTAATGCAGCGAAAAAGAGCTGCAGGCCTTGCATCGTCGTAACTGGCTTAAGTGTGCCAAAAATACCGACCTTAAGGATTATGAGCAGTCCTCCAATAAATCCGTAAAATCCCTGTGTTCCGGGCAAAGCGACTAAGAGGAACAGCCGGCCGAACTTGTCAGGGTCTTCGGCAAGCACACCTGTTGCTGTCCGACCTGCAAGTCCTACACCGATTGCAGAGCCAAGTCCGCCGAAGAAAGTGGCGATGGCCGCGGCAAGTATTGCAAGTGTAAGTCCAAGCGGTGTGCCTCCTTGTGTGCCACCGCTCTGTGAAAGCAAAGCCCAAATCATCTCCATCGAATCCACCTCCTTTTCAGTTCAGTTTATTTCATGCAACGCTATCCGCCCCAAAGAGATATCCATTACCTCATACTTTAAAAGTCTTACCTTTCTATGTTCCAATTTGTTTCGTTTTGCAACGAATTCGATCACAGAATCATCAAAATCAAAGCCGATCAAAATACTTTGCACCATATCAAAGTCCCCATCCGCTAACTTACGAGCTATCCAATTTTCGTAACGGATAAGCTGTTCCAAATCTTTTTCCTTTACAGTTCCAGTTTTTAATTCCAGACAGGTGAATTTATGCAATATATCGATGGAATCGACTCTTGTTACATGAGTCAGAAAGAAATCCATGATTTTATTAAACGAGGTGGGCACATAGTTTATTACATCAAAGTAATCTCCAAAAACATCACGAAGTTCTCCATCTACAAAAGACTTGGCTAACCAAGCATTTAGATGCCCTTCATAACGAAATCTTCCCTTTGAATCAAATTCAAAACGTTTCCAAAGAGGACGACGATTTATTGGACGATATGGATTTTTTAACCGACGCACAGGTTTAAATACAGGATTATTGCGCAGTAAAAGTCTCAAAATTTCAATTCCTTCTTGGCTTGTTATCGGAAAATGGTTCTTTTTAGTAAACATGCCCATATCGAATGTCCAAATTTTACCTTTATCTCTCAAATCCAAAATTTCATGCAGCAATATCGGCTCTTCGAACTCCCTAATGACTGGCTCAAAAAGGATCCGATACGGGTAAACTCGGTCAGAATAAATAGGAGTTTCGTCGTAAAATGGATGTGAAATCACTTTCCAAACGCCATAAATACCAACGTTTTTAACATAGAAAAAAATGAAATCACCGGGTTTTATAACAGACAAACTTGCAACAATTTCTGCATTTGTAGCACTGTTTTTGCCCTTTGGTGCTCCATAAACTCCTTGCATTTTAGGGACTTCAAAGTTCTCCTGACTTGTCAAAAGAATGTGATAACTCATCCTTCCACTACCTCTACAAATTCATGTCTTGGTCCAAATGGACGGAAAGGACGACCGCCGTTTTGATAAAACTTTGTAAAAAATTCGACATACTGGAGACGCATGGTGTGGACAAACGCTCCTAAGACATTCACCGCTATGCTGAAAATGTGTCCGCCAATAAAAATCAAGAACGCCAATATCCAACCAAGTATCGGAATCCCTATCACAAGTTGAGCAGTTATGTTGACAGCCATGGCTATCCCAGCAGTTACCATCCCGCGTGCCATCAAGCGCACATAGGACAGCAGATCACCAAGAAAACCTATGCCTCCATAGATGTTGTAAAGTCCCTGAAGAATCCGCATAACCGGATTTTTACTTGTCCCACTCAAAAACAGAATGACCGCCAAAGAGGCATAAATCATTAGTTTTCCAGCACTTATGTGAAACACAAATGCAACTACCAAGCCGATAAGGAAAACGACCCATGCAAGTTCATTAGCTATACCGTTAAGTCTCTCGCCCCATTTCCATTTGTTGTAAAAACCTATGAGCAAACCCCAAAGAATTTGGACATATCCGAGAACCAACGAAATGTAAAAGAACTTCATCGGCTCTTCCATAGGGTCAAACCACATAAACTTGCTTCGAATAGCTGCAAAAACAGGGATGTTAAGACGAACGAACAGATCGCCGAACCATCCACCTGTCAGCATCCCGGCTATAATAGCGCACACTCCACCCATAGCTATTATTTTGAACAACTTATCGCCTGCAGAAAACTTACGGATTGCCCAAAGACTAAGGAGTGTCAGAACAAGCCCATATGCAGCATCTGTCAAACAAACTCCGAAAAAGAGGGCAAAAAATGGTGCAAGGAGAGGCGTGGGGTCAACTTCTCTTGGATCCGGCAGACCATACATCTCAGTTATCAACTCGTAGGGCTCACTCCAACGAGAATTTTTGAGAGCTACAGGCGGTTTCTCATTTTCAAAGGGTTCCATATAGGAGTAACTGACGGATTCAAACTCCGAAAGTATTTTCTCAAGTTTGTCTTTATCATCGGATTTGACCCATCCTTCAACGACAAAAGCTTTTTCAGTGGAAAACGAAAGCATTTCTACTTCACGTCGAGCAACGAGATCAGAATAAAAATCATAATAGATCTTTAGTTCGCGAAGGTGTTGGGCAAGAGAAAATAAACGGGCTTTAAGTTCTTCGCTTTCCCTATCTAATTCTTTCAACTTTTCGGTGAGGCGTTTTATTTCCTCATTTATATCTCCTCTAAAATCAAATTGTTCAAATTCAGCCTCACCCAATTTACGCTTTACTTCGTTTTCATCTTCGTTCATAAAAGCCAAAATCACATAAGCCTTTCTATTGTCGCTGTTTACAATTTGAAATTCTATTGGAAGCTCCTCTAAAACCCCCATTTTGCCAACAGGGATGGTTCCAGCGATCACCGTTACATATTCACCTTTGCCTACCAAAGAGAAATCGAATTTTGCATCCTTCCATGGTTCAAGACTTTTCAGTTGTTCCTGCAGGTTCTTCCTATCCAAATTGATAGAATTTTTACGGATCTGGATCTTCTCAAACTCAGAGATGATCGGTTCTGGATCAAAGTCCTTCACTACACTGTGAAATTCATCGAGACTAACCTTCTCTTTTTGTCCAAAAAGACCGGATTTCTGTGAGGGTGCATAATTTTTTAAAACGTTTATCACGGATTTGAGCCTTTGTAAAAGTTCACTTCCTACTGAGCTGACTTGGCGTTCAGAACCGGCAGTAAATTCAGAAAAATGGGGTGATTGCCAAACATCTGAGACATGGAATAGAGAAGCTTTTTGAAGTTCCTGAAGCAATTTATCTTTTTCGGATTTATGCACAAAAATTGCAACTTTCTCGACTCTTGCTACCGCCATCTCTCAACCTTTCACCTTTTCGATGACGAACCGGACAGCTCGATCAAAATTCTGTTCCGCAGAGGATCGAATTTCCTGCAAGTTTCGTTCAGCCTCTTTATCCATCTCCTTAACCAATTTTTTTGCTTCCTCTTTGGCCTTTTCCTTAGCCAAGTTTCGGATTTCGGCTGCTTTTTGCTGAGCTTGTTGCAATATCTCCTTTGCATTCCGTTCTGCTTCGGCTATCAAGTTATCGGCTTCTTTCTGTGCTTTCTCCCGCAACTTCTTAGCCTCAGCCTCAGCTTCTCTGATCTGTCGGATCAATTCCATCGGGTGCCTCCTTTTGTGGAGCGCAATTTTAAAGTTTAAAAACGATTAGAGCAATGTGCATAACGAGGCTCAAAAAGTTATGGATGTAAAGGTTTTGAATGTGCAAATAGATTTCGCAGTTAAGATAAATGCCTTGAGAGCAAAATGGGTTTACCGCCGCAAGTTGACCATTTCTATTTGTTGCAATAACCTTAATTTCGCTATGAATTTAATCCTCAGCATCCTAATCGCAACTACTTACATCGGTGGGTATTACGAAGGAGAGTTCGGATACTTTATCCATCAAAATCCATGGGGACGCCATAAAGTTGAGACTCGATTTGTAGGAAAACCTTCCGAAGGGACAGAGGCTTTCATCTCGCTCTTTTACGAAACAACCAATCAGCGCGGGCGATGGCTGTTCTGGCAGGGACACTTATCTATGCGGAAACAGTTCTTTGAAATGACCCTCTTCTCCCGTGAGGACAGGTTTTACGTGCCGAGCCCTCTCTTAAAACTCGTTAACACAGACAGACTTAAAGATGACTCGTGGGGACCGAAAGCCTCCGGAATGCGGTTCGATTTTTGGGAGAAATATGGACTTTATATCACGGGAATTGTCAGTAAATACGGAACATGGGACGGAGAAGCCTATGTGTTCAAAGGTTATAAGAAATTTATGAAAGACCGATTCGGATTGGGCGTAATATACCTGAAGAAGGATTGGCGTGGCAGTGGTGTCAGTTTTAACGAAGTTTCTGGACTTGAAGGCAGTTTTAAAGTTAAAGGACCGCTGAGAATAAATTTCGAGATAGCGAAGAGTTTGCATCCAAATAACGCCGATTCATCAGACCGAGCTGCATGGGAGCTTGAACTCCGTAGCATCCGTTTCAAAAATTTCCTGATCGCAGGCTCATTTTTCGACTACGGCCGCAATTTCTTCGATGAGCTCTCAAATCGGTTTAACCCTTCCTTTGACAGAGAGTTTGGACGAAGGGGTTACTATGCTGAGGTTGTGTATCTTGTGCCCTACAAGGCGATCAATCTTATCTACAAAGCCAAAACTTACAGGACAAACTATTACATGGGCATGCCCGAGGCTTCGGAACATCTCGTCAGATGGAACTATTTTGAAACTTACTGGGAATTTATAAACGGTTTCACATTTAAGGCGTCCTACGATGTAATGCACGAGAAACACGACACATGGCGACATCTTTTCTTTGAGATAGGCGGTGAAACCAAACGGGCAGGTGGAAAAATTCAGTTAAAAATCAAAGACATAGGTGTGAATACCCGCGTCGTGGATGTGCCATATTCGATCGGGCAGCGCGTGATTTGGGGGGTAGAAGCTCGATATAACATCACTGACAACTTGCAGTTTTACGGCCGTGCAGCAGTAGGGCATGCAATTTGTGGGACATGGCAGTCTATCTTCTTACAATTTGCATATCGTGGATTCAAAAATTCCGAAATTTATCTCGAATTTGGTGAGCCATCACACACTGCCGACGGACTGGTCAATGATCCAGATGTAGCCGACACGAAGGAGCGCCGTGTTGAACAAAAAATAAAATTGTTTTACAAATTTTGGTTCTAAAAAGTCGAGTGGAACACAGATTGCTAACCCCTTCGTTGCAATTGTGAATTGTCCTTTCAATCAACCCATTCTTTGGAGCACTTTGCACAACTAAGTAGGTCATTGTCATAAAAGGAGGTGCAGCAGTGATAAAAGGGTTAATATTGGTCATAATGGCGTTGAATCCACATCTACCAGAAGGGGCAGAACTGGTTATCACCGGCCATCAATTTTGGGTGAAAACGGTCGCATTCAACACCAGTGGAGACATTTTGGCATCGGCGGGAGGCGATGGAGTCATAATGCTTTGGGATGGCAAAACGGGTAAATTCCTGGCCTCTTTGCCCGGACATAACGACTTCGTGGCAAAAATTCAATTCTGGCCAAGTCGAAATTATCTTATAAGTGTTGGACACGACGGCTATTACAAAATTTGGGACATCGATAATCTGAAGGAAGTCTCCGAGGTCGAATTAGGACATCCAATTTGCAGTTTTGCACTCACACCAGACGCCTCAAAATACGCCATCGGTTTTGAAGATGGCTTTATCGCAATCTTTAATGGACAAACAGGGGAGCAAATAGCCAACTTTAACGCCCACGAAGAAGCCGTTACAGACTTGGAATTTCTACCCGATGGACGACTTGTCTCGGTAAGTGGAGATGGAACCGCTAAGCTGTGGAACGACAGCAATCTTGTCGGATTAGTTCAATTGGAAGGCAATGACGGTCAAAGCGTTGCTGTTAAACCTGACGGCTCACAAATCGTTGTAGGAACTGGAAATGGATTCCTTTACTTTATCGATCCATCTGGTTTCAAAGTCGTTTCAAAGCTCGAGGCACATGCGGGAAGCATATCGGACTTGATTTTTACACCTGACGGAGTGCTGATCAGCGCAAGCAAGGACTCGACCATAAAAATCTGGCGGATGGAAAAACGCAGTCCGAAATTCACATTGAGAGGCCATTTCGATGGAGTGCTCGGCTTGGCAATCTCACCCGATGGCAAACGACTTGCAAGTGGCGGCGCTGACCGAAGTGTGATTCTTTGGGATGTCCAAAATGGACAGGAACTCGCAAAACATCTGATCCATTTCCAATGGATAACCTCACTTTTGTTTGACAAAAAATCTAACCTTTTGATCTCTGGAAGCTTCTCTGACAACATCCGCTATTGGGATCTTTCAAACGGGGGTCTTCTCGGAAAAGGCGTTGTTGGAGAAATAGTTAAGCTCAGCCCGTCCAGAAAATACCTTGCAATAGGCGGAAGCACAGACAGCGTCATGATATTCGATTTTCAATCCGGTCAATTGCTTTTCGCCATTCCGACACCTGACAACATGATATTCTGCATCAAATTTTCACCGGACGAGCATCTAATTGCACTTTCCGGAATGCTGCGCCCAATAGAAGTTTATAAGCTTCCCGAAATGACAAAAGTCTTTGAATTTCAGGAAGCAAAACGGGGCTACCGCTCGATCGCATTTTGGGGCAACGACAAACTTATTGCCGGCGGATTTGATGGAAAACTGGTGGTCTTAGACCTCAACACTGGACAGAAGATTTATGAACAACAGGCGCATGACAAACCGATT
>Ga0164318_10001877_pt1 | contig 19099 bp, 12 predicted proteins | sample GuaBasSedimGuay9_FD_113734 | JGI IMG/M metagenome (GOLD analysis project Ga0164318, IMG submission 113734) | Subseafloor sediment microbial communities from Guaymas Basin, Gulf of California, Mexico - Guay9, Core 4571-4, 0-3 cm | ecosystem: Environmental > Aquatic > Marine > Hydrothermal vents... | reverse complement strand
GGTATTGCCACTGCTGCAAGGATGCCCAAAATGACCAGAACAGCGATGATTTCCACCAGGGTAAAACCTTTCTGGTTTCGAATCCGATTTTTCTTTTTCGCAACATCTTTGGTTTCCATAAGTTTTTTCCTCCTGTGCAATTTGAAAAACAGCTAACAGCATCTTCTAAAGGATTTAATATGTGCTATCCCGCGCTATTCCGAAAAGCTCGATTGCGGCTTACGCCTTGAGAACAGCACCTACCGGCGTTTGCCCCGCGTATAGCACTGATGCTTCACTGCGTGTCCCGTCTCCGGGTCGTTCCCGCTTCCACGGAAGTCACAAGACAATAAGAGGCGAAAACGAGAACAATGGGCAAAACGCGAAAATGCTATTATTTCGGCTCCGCAGCGAAATGCAATCATCTTGATTCCTTGTCGAACCGCTGCTTTTCTAAAGAACGTGGAAGCATATCTCATACCAAAATTTATTTGTCAAGCGAAAGTTGCAAAGTTACACGTTGTGGTTAAGGAGAAACCACTGTATAATCGGCAACATACACTATGACAGATGTTTGTAAATAAACCTGGCCCAGGGGTTCCAGGGAAATTTCACAGTACATGGAGCAACAAATTTTGTAGGTTATGTTCTATGTTTTGTAGTTTCATTTAGCTGCGGAGCATTTTATTTAGCCGCAGACACACGCAGACTTACCCCAGTACCATCCGCCGGAGCATTTTATTTAGCCGCAGACACACGCAGACTTACCCCGGTACCATCGGTACCATCTGCCGCAGCCTTTATTTAGCCGCAGACACACGCAGACAAACACAGACAATAGATGGCCGATCCGGCCAGCTATTAATTGCCATCGCATTCGGCCAATCACATTTAGTGATCTTACAAAGGGCAAGGAAAGAATAAATTCATTTCGCGAAGCGGCCTTTTCGCCGAGCATCCCGGTTAAATAGAGTTTGCTTTCACGGGAAAGGTGTCGCTCGGTTAAAATGGCTGCGTGAGTCTGTGGCTCAGTGAGAATCTCTGTGTCTTTCTGGCTAATCAATATTTTCCTTAAACGAGCTTACATCTATCCCGAGTTTTTTAATGCGGTGCCACAAGCTCCTTTCTTTGATTCCTAACAGTCTGGCCGCCCTTATCTGGACTCCCCCTGTCTTTGTGAGCGCCTCGATAATCAACCCTTTTTCCAATTCCCGGAGCCGGAGGTCCAGGTTTTGGTTTGTTAATAAGCCCAGGTTTTCCTTTGCGGCATTTCCCCATTTTTTTGTGATGGTCGAGGGTAGGTGGATAGGTTTTATCACATCGGTTGCCATGACAGAGGCTGCTTCTATGGCATTTTGCAATTCACGGACATTTCCAGGCCATTCATAGGCGGTAAGCAATTGCATGGTTTCAGGGGATATATCGACGTTCTTTTTAAGCTGCTTGAGAAAGGCCTGAACCAAGAGCGGTATATCTTCTTTCCTGTCCCGCAAAGGCGGAACGTGGATGGGAAAGACATGGAGCCGGAAAAAGAGATCCTGACGAAACTTGCCTGCATCCACCATTTTTGAGAGATCCCTGTTGGTGGCTGCAATAAACCGCACATTCACTTTGATCGGGTGTGTCCCCCCTACCCGCTCCACCTCCGCATGTTCGATCACTCGCAGGATCTTGGCTTGAATTTCCAGAGGCATCTCGCTTACTTCGTCGAGGAAAATCGTCCCACCGTCGGCAATCTCCAGTTTGCCGGGTTTTCTTGCCGCAGCCCCCGTGAATGCCCCCTTTTCATGCCCGAATAATTCGCTCTCGAGAAGCTCTCTCGGAATTGCGGCACAATTAATAGGCACAAAAGGCTTTCCGTAACGCGGGCTGTGCTCATAAATGCTGTTTGCTATAAGTTCCTTTCCTGTGCCAGTTTCCCCAAGGATGAGGACAGTGGAATCAGTCGGAGCAACCTTCATAATCTGGTTCAGCACCCCTCGCATAGGTGCGCTTTGGCCAATAATCTGTGGAAACAGCTTCCGTGACTCAACCCTGCTCAACAGTTCTGTGACCTGGTCGAACACAAGGGCGAAACGCTCCATATCGTCTTTTTTGGTTGCCCTTTTTTCTTCGTCAGTCTTTCTTAAAATGCCTAACTTTTCCGTATTCTTAACAAACCGCTCTAAAGGCCCCAAAAGCATTTTTGCAATGAGAAAGCCGGAAATAAACGTTAAAGCCATCATCACCACCGCCCAGAATGCCACCGGCCATTGGGGGTCCATCCCATTTCTCAGATAATGACCTGTTATATGGTAAGCAACGATTGTAGACAACAGGGCGATCCCTGCAAAAATAAGGGGAATGATAATATAAAGGCTAATGTTGAATCTAATCTCTTTCATGGTGTTATTATACCTTCTCAGGAGCCAGACGTATGTTGGGTTGAGCGGTAGCGAAACCCAACAAATGCAAGCAAATTAGCCTTATGATCGTTGGGTTTCGTTCCTCAACCCAACCTACAAATTCTGGCTCCTGGCTTCTGAGTACTCATGTGTTATCTTACCATCTTTGTCAGGTCCCACATGGGTAAATAGATTGCGAGGGCAAAAAAACCGACTACAGCGGCAAGCCCCACTATCAAAATAGGGCCGATGGCGTCGGATAGCCTTTTCATAGCATATTCTAACTCTGAGTCGTAATGCTCTGACACGTCAGTGAGCATTTCATCCAGATTTCCGGATTCTTCCCCTATGGCTACCATATTGATAACTATAGGCGTAAAGTACCTGGCAGACTTCAAGGGTTCGGCAATGCCGCGGCCTTCTTCAAGTCGCTCATTTATCTGGTCAAATTCTCGTGAAATGGCGGCATTGCCAATGGTTCCGGATAGAATCTTCATGGCATCAAGAATGGCAACGCCACTTGATTGCAGTATGGCAAATATGCTGGCAAACCGTGACATCGCGGCCTTTATGAAAAGGGGGCCGATAAGGGGGAGTTTCATCAGAAAGGTATCCCTGACGTACTTGCCCTGCTTTGTCCTGAGATAATAACTTAAGGCTGTTATTCCAGCAACCGCAATCCCAAGAATCAGATACCAGTAGTTGGTGAGAATCTGGTACATGACCAGGCAGATCCTGGTGGGGAGTGGAAGGTCTATACCTGCTTTCAGAAATATCTGTACGAATTTGGGGATAACAAACGTCAAAAGAACAAAAAACGCAATACCAAGAAAGATGATTACAATAATCGGGTATTGGAGAGCGGACTTGATATCCGATTTGACCTTGTGCTCATGCTCTAAGATATATATCAGGCGCTCTAACACATCCGGGAGCGCCCCGCTGGTCTCTCCGGCCTGCAGCATCCTGCAGTACAAATTAGAGAACGGCTTCGGGTGTTTTCTAAAAGCGTCATAAAGGCTTGAGCCTTCTTTGATGTCCTGTGCAATGGAGCTGACTATCCTTTTTAGCCTTACATTCTGTGTTTGGTCCTCTAATACGGTCAAAAGTTTAATGATGGGAACGCCTGCGCGGAGCATGGTCTTGAACTGCTTGGTAAAAAGTATCAGCTCCGGCGTCTTGATAGGGATAAATCTTTCTTGAAGACCGATGAAGCTGATCCTGGATGGAGCGCCCTCTTCGGCTGTAACCTTCGACGGTAGGTAACCGCGAGCAAGTAATATGCTGTTTGCCGTTTCAACTGAATCGGCTTCCACCATACCGGATATGGTACTCCCGTCGTCTTTTATGGCCTGGTATGAGAATTTCGGCATTTTCTTTTATTTTTTGTAACTATTCAGCCGCAGATCTACGCTGATCATCACTGATATTTTTTCTTTTATTACCAAATCCAAATCTTTTGAATTCTGGTTTTCTGCCAAAATTCAATAATAAGCCAACTTCGATATTTGTGGCCTTCAAGTAATTGGTCAATTGAGCTTCATGTGCATGGTTAAGGATACGAACTGCTTTTAGTTCAACAAATCCATCGCCAAGCTCATTATAGGTTTCATAAAAACTTCCAAGAATAATATCTGTGATTTCTTTGTATTTAAACCTATCTGTGTTCATCCGTGCCTGCCCCGTAGCTCCGGCAGATGGTACTGGGGTGAATCTGTGGCTAACTTACGCCATGATGGCTGATGCTGCTTCCTCCAAGGTTGTTATACCTCTAAAGGCCTTATCGGCGGCATCTTGCTTCAGTGTCGTCAGTATCCCCGACTCCCGGGCGGCGCTGGTGATTTCCTGGGCAGATTTTCTTTTTAAGATCATGTCCTGGACCATTTCGTTTATGATAAGGACCTCGTATATGCCTGTTCGCCCCTTGTAGCCGGTGTCCATGCAATTGAAGCAACCCTGACCTCTTACAAAATTAGCATCCCCGGTATTCTCCAGTCCCCAGTATTCCAGAGCCTCCTGTGGAGGGTCGTAAGGTTTCTTGCAATACGGGCACACCTTTCTGATGAGACGCTGGGCAATTGATACGAGCATAACAGAGGAAACAAGAAATGGTTGTATTCCCATATCAATAAATCTTGTGATGGCTCCGGCTGCGTCATTGGTGTGTACCGTGCTCAGAACCCTGTGGCCGGTCAGGGCTGCCTGAACGGCAATGGTGGCCGTTTCCGGATCCCGGATCTCCCCCACCATTATGACATCAGGGTCCTGGCGCATTATAGATCTGAGTCCACTCGCAAAGGTCATTCCTGCCTTTCGATTCAACTGGACTTGCCTGATTTTCTCAAGACGGTATTCTACGGGGTCTTCTAATGTAATGATGTTGACATCCGGATGATTGATTTCCTTCAGAATGGAGTACAGCGTGGTTGTCTTGCCGCTTCCCGTAGGCCCTGTGCTAAGTATCATCCCATAAGGCTTGTTTATCATGGCTTGGACTTTTTTTATGTTTTGTGCAGACATACCAAGACCCTCAAGCGAATAGATGCCGCTACTTGTATCAAGGAGCCGAAGGACGATATTTTCTCCGTAGATGGTGGGTATAGTGGATGCCCTAATGTTGATTTCCTTGTTTTCCATCTTGACTGTAAATCTTCCATCCTGCGGAACTCTCGATAAAGCGATATCCATATTTGCCAGGACCTTTATCCTGGAAACGATTGGCAGTATCATGGACTTCGGTGGCGCCGGTACGTCATGAAGCTTTCCGTCCACGCGAAATCGCAACTGGACGTAATCCTTTTCCGGACAGACATGCACATCGCTGGCCCCCTCGCGTATGGCCTGGGAGAGGATGGAGTTAACCAAACGAATAACAGGGGCCTCTTCAGCCATATCCTGGAGGGAACCAACCTCGACGTCTTCGGTCAATACCGCCTTTTCAGCGCTATCGCCGGTTTCATATTGCATCTCTTCTATGTCTTCTAATACACCGCCGATTCCGGCGTAGGTGCCGTAAAGGGTTCCAATCAGGTGGTTAAGTTGCTGGTCGGTGCAAATCACCGGTTCCACCTCGATGTTTGTGAGCACCTCGATGGCATCCAGGGCGTTGATGTCCATGGGGTCGGTCATGGCAATAGTGAGGAGGAACCTGCTTTTCTGCAGTGGAGCCACGCGATATTTCTGGGCAATATCAAGCGGAATAACCTTTGCAAGTTCCATATCAACGGGATAACTGTCGGGGCTATATTTCTTTATCTTGAGTTGTTCGGCTACTACGTCTACAATCTGGGCCCCGCTTACGATCCCCTCACGGACGAGGAACTCCCCTAATTTCATGTTGCTTTTTTTGTGCCCGATCACAGCTTGTTTGAGCTGCTCCTCGGTCAAAAGACCGCTCTCTTTGAGCATTTCTCCCAATTTCTTTTTGCTTCTCATTTCTTTCTTAGACTAACTTCTGTAACGGTTCGGCCACTACGGCACAAAAGAGAATTATATTCAGACCTTGTTACGTGGTTGAATAGTTAGTGCCCTGGACGAAAACCCATCAAATTGATTTGTTGGGTTTCGCCCTGATAAATTGACTTCACTCAAGTGATTTATTTTTATAGGTTGGGTTGAGGTACGAAACCCAACAAAATCGAGGGGGCTCAACCCAACCTACAAGAAATCGTAACACTTTAGCTCTTTTAAAAAAACAGACATACGGAGCGGACAGGCCATCCGATTTGAGACTGGCTCACTGTCTGAGTTTGAAACGGTCTCCAATCGGATGGCCTGTCCGCAATAATATTTTCAAAAAGCTAAACTGATACAAGAAATCAAGGTTTTCGTTCAGGCACTATTTAAGTATTTAAAACGATTCTATATATTCTGATCTTGGTGTCTTAGTGCCTTTGTGGCTGAGCTATTACTTTTTTTCTACGCCGGCCTGCCCAAAAAAGGATCGGCGAAGAAAACAGTTTCCTTATCCCACAAAGACAAGATCCTGCCATCCGAAGCTATCGACGGGGGCAGGCTGTTTAGCTGGTTACGGGCAGATGCCTCGTCAAGGAAATATCGCTTGAGGACTATGGCGAATTTCAAGCCCTGCCGATTGTTCCAGTAAGGGATTAAACGGATCGGGGGGGCATCGTCGGGATATGATCTCAATGACTGAATCGCCTCTTCAAGTGTATCTTTCTCTCCTATCTTTACCCACCAGGCCTTTAGCGGCAAGGGCTTAACCCTTGCTGGAATAGCGGGGACAGAAATCGACTGGCCAATCTCAACATGATCAGGATCATCTATGGAGGGATTGATCCGTATCAAAGATTTCATGTGCTGATTTTTGAAGACGCCATAGACCTTCTCAACCAATTTCCATAGTGTTTCTTTTCGCTTTAAGGTGACTCGTCCTAACAACAAGGGTAAGTCCCTTTCTTGATGGGACATTTGACGAGAAGCTTGTACCTCGCTTTCGGTAACCGCTTTCTCTCTCGCGGCAGTTGATTCCTCAATTTTCGTTTCAGGCAAAAGCTTCTGTGATGGCGTTTCGGGTGACTGAACTGCAGCCCTGTCCTTACTTGTGCCAGTGAAGACTTTCTTCTGGAGGGGATTAACAGTAAGTGCTTGATTGCCAAATTTTGCCGCTTTTTGTACTTTGGGTTTCCATGGCACCAGCATTTTGAATTTCTCGGTGGCTAATCCTGCCGCCATTGTCACGGCAACCACCCCAATGAAAGCCATTGCAGTGGCCCGGCGCCATTTCTTAGGCGGTCCGGAAAAGACAGCCCTTTTGACACAAGAGCGAACCAGAAACCAACCGACCCTGCGCCGATTCTGGATAATCATCGTCAGTATACTCCGGTGGCACAGGTTTACTATCTTCCGCGGGTATCCCCCCGAGGCCCTGTATATGGCACATAAGGCGGGGTAACTGAAAAGGGGGGCGGCTTTTGGACCTTCTTGCGATTGCTGAAGCCGGAACTGGATCATCAATCTAGTATCCCGGAAATTCAAAGGTCCCAGGAGGTGATAGAGGTTGATCCTGTCGGCAAAGTTAGCGTGTTCCCTCAAGGTGTTTTCAAATTCCTTTTGAGCAAAGATAACTATTTGTAATAACTTGTATTCGTTTGTTTCATAGTTAAGAAATTCACGAAGAATTTCGAGGCAAAAGACAGGGATCTTTTGCCCTTCGTCAATAATCAGGACGACTGTTTTTTCCTCCTGTATGCCCTTGCGAAAGAGGTATTGCTTTATGACCTCTTTTACCTGCCAATCATTGGCAGTGTCGGGGATTTTGCCTCCCTCTAACATTTCAGCAACCGTGATCAGGAATTCTGAAGGACTGCTGAAGGTAGGATCAAGTACGAGATGGGTTTCAATCTCTTCATCTCTGGCAAATCTGCGAATGAGTTGCCGGCAGAGCGTGGTTTTTCCCGTGCCGACGTCACCGATGACTACATTAAGCCCCCTGCGAAGGCGCAAAGAGAGTTCTAATTTTTGGAGACACCCGAGGTGTTGCCGGGACTGGAAAAAGAACTCGGGATCGGGTGAGTTCGAAAAAGGCTCTTTGCTTAGATTGAGAATCTTGTAATAATCCATTTTCGGAATAGTTCAATCGCGAGGTCACAAAGACACAAAAAGACTTTAATTTTGTAACCGCTCACGGAATTTCTTAAACCCCAACTCCTAACAACAAACTCCAAGGCATTTGTTTGTTATTTGGGATCTCATTATTCAGGTTTCAGTGTTCTGACACCTGAAACACTTGTTATTTAGGATTTGTTATTTGCGATTTCGATACTTACGGCTGATCCTCCTGGCCCGGGATCCGCTCTTTCAAGATACGAGGGGTGATAAATATGAGGACATCCTCCATATTCTTGCTGTTTGCTGTTCCCTTGAAGAAATAGCCTAACAATGGAATTTCCTTCAGCCATGGAACCCCGGATTCGGAAACATCTGTTTTTTCCTTGTTCAGCCCCCCAATGACCGTCGTCTGTCCGTCCTCGAGTATTACGTTGGTTTTAGCTTTCTTGGTAGCAATGGCGGGGTTGCCCTGGACGGCGTTAGCCCAATCGAGCTCGTCTTTGCTTGTGACGATTTCAAGTTTGAGGGTTTTCCCCTGAATCACGTGGGGAGTGACTTCCAATCTGAGGAGGACCTTTTTGTACTCTATTTGGGTTTCGTCATTTTCGACTGTTTGGTAAGGTACTTCCTTACCGCTTTCGATAACCGCCTTCTGATTATCGATGGTGGTGATGGAAGGGTTTGAAATGATATGGAGTTTTCCCTCTTTTTGAAGGGCAGAAAGCTGAACGGCAAGAACCTGTTGTCCTAATTTTTCAGCTACGAAACCGACAGACAGCCCAGTGTTCCCGAGGGCTGCGGGGAAATTGACAGCCATCCCTGAGGTCGGGTCGATACCTGCCACGCTGAGCGGCTGTCCCAATACACCCGTGCTCCTTGCCCCGGGGGTGATATAGGTGTTGACGTTGCCAGTGTGGCGAACCAGGCCTCCCCACTGTATCCCCAGTTCCCTGGCTGTTTCCCTGGTTGCTTCCACAATGTGGGCCTCTATCAGGATTTGAGGGGTGGGCCTGTCCAACTTTTCAATCAAAGGAATGAGCCTTTCCATATCATCTCTGATTGCCTGGATGATGAGCGCATTGGTGTGCTCGTCTACCAGGATCGATCCGAGGGGCTTTCCGTCTTTGTCTTTAGTTAGAAATTTCTGGAGATTTTTTTGTAATTTTTTTGCATCCGAATAATCAACATGAATTATCCTGGTCAAGAGCGGCTCTACCAATCTCAACCCTCTCTTTTGCGTCTCTCGTTTTAAGTCTCGTTCCATGTCTTCCACTGTCATGATACGGATTATGTTCCCTTGCCAGACATAAGTAAGTCCGTTTGTGCGGAGGATGGCAGTAAATACCTGATCCCATGGAGCTTTCTCGATATTGATGCTGGTTGTCCCCTTGACTCTGTCGCTGATCATAATATTCTGATTTGCGGCTCTGGCCAGGGCGCGGAGAAGGACGGCAACTTCGATATTGTGCATCTTCATGCTTATTTTCTGCGTAGGAAGAGGCCTTTCAAGGGGAGCTTCTGTCACCTGTTCCGGCGCCTTTGCCCCGGCTTTCTTCTGGAGGTGGATGACACGCCTTTTTGCCGTAGGCGAATAGCCCCTGGACTTTTCAGCCATGGCCTTCCACTTGTTGAAGAGCGGCTCTTTTTCCACTCTTTTGCCGCGAACACAGCCGGGGAGGGTAAAAAGCAAGATGGAGAAGACAACCCACAATGTGAATACATAAAACTTACGTTTGCTGTTCATATCGAGTCCATTCCACATAGTTTCATCATAACTGTTCCCGGTTCATGGCTGAGGCGGTTTACCCCGTTAAGCCGGTGCTGACTTTCTCAGTTTCTCGCCACTCAGGAGCTCCCTGAGTCACGAATTGTGTCACTTACCGGTGACTGACCACTCGACCAATTCCCGACTTGACCACTCAACTATGACCCTCTCCAAGAATACCTCTTCAAGTCATTTCTACCCCTTGGCTTTTGCCATTTCGAGCGAAGCGAGAAATCTTAGTTTCGCGCTCATGGCAGGCCCCTGGAGAAATCTGATGCAAAGCATCATCTCGAGTGAACCGAGAGACCCGGATAATCTAACAAGACCCTTCGCTCTGCCCAGGATGACATTGTTTATCAGTTCTGGGACAGCCTCCCAGGTTCTGGATTCAGGTTTTTTCCCTTTTGTGGCTCACGCGGACCCGAAACAGGAAATGTTCCTGTTTCTTCTAACGGGATGATGACACTCTCCATTTGGCCGGCTACTCCAACCACTACCCGGGTCGGGGAAATACTTTTGATTATATAGCCCTCCTGCTCCAGTTCCTCGCCCTCCTCATATTCCATCCCGTTTATGATAGCCAGCATGCGGTCACCCACCTTCAGATATCCCGAATATCTTAAAATGACCTCGGGAGCAGAAACCTTGTTGGAATGAGTCTCTGTTACCGGTTTTATTGCAAATTTAGATTGTAAGAAGGGGTTCTTTGTCCATTTAGACGACGCCAGGGATATATAGGTATTGGTTGCTGAAAGATCACGTTTAGTCGTATCTTGAGCAAGTTTAGTCACGAATTTCTTCAGGTCTTCTAATTCCTTTTTTTGGTTCACATCACTCGTCCTGGAAGAAGAAATAAACAGGAAGTTGTAAGCCCCGTAGGCGATGGCCAGCAGCATCAAAATAAGGATTATTTTTTCTCGCTTTGACATTTAGCTATCGTAACTATTCAGCCACAGATTTACGCTGATCATCACTGATATCTTTTCTTTTATTATCAAATACAAATCTTTTGAATTCTAGTTTTCTGCCAAAATTCAATAATAAGCCAACTTCAATATTTGTCGCCTTCAAGTAATTGATCAATTGAGCTTCATGTGCAGGGTTAAGGGTACGAACTGCTTTTAGTTCAACAAATCCATCGCCAAGCTCATTATGGGTTTCATAAAAACTTCTAAGAATAATATCTGTGATTTCTTTGTATTTAAACCTATCTGTGTGAATCTATGCGAATTTGTGGCTGAATAGTTACCAGCTATCTTCTATTGATCTTTTGATACACTCTTAACTTTAGCTCACTTATTTCTTGCCGGTCTTCAGTTCCTGAGCCAGCCAGATCTTGAGCTTGAATTCAAGTCCACTGGATTCCTTGCCTGTCTGGATTTGGATCTGCTCTATATGCTCAAGATATGGTCTTTCGGCTAACCGCATCAGAAAATCGCGAAAATCAAAAAAGCCCCCCTCTGCTACAACATCTATCCCCAGGTGTTTTGATTTGCCTGTTACCGAGTCTGGGTCCAGAATGATGTCTTGAAGCTTGAGATTGCTCTTGTCGGCAATCTCTTGAAGAATGGATGAAATTTTGCCTGTCTCATCCCTGGCAAGCTTTCCCTCCTCTGGAAAGGGCAAACCTTCCGGTTTTCTGAGCCGCGCCTTTTGAAGAAGATTCTTGTAAAGAGGAGAAAGTAACTTTTGTTTCTGTATACGGGTGTTTATCTTGTCGATTTCCAGATCTATGTTCGCCAGAGATTTATGATAAGGATAAACTGCAAGCAGGATAAAGCCGAAGATCACTCCGGCGCATATCAGAAAATAGGCAATACACCGCGATGGCAGTCGTGGAATCGTCATTTGTTCACTCACAATTATCCGGGAGCCAGAAGTCAGCAGCCTGAATCCGGAACAGAAAAACTATCTCGTTCCGGCAACTTCTTGACTCATCCAAGGGAGCCCTGAGTAAGATTCCGAACTTACTTTGCTTCACTCACAATCGGGATACTGGAATACTGGAAGAATGGACACGTAGTGAAGCTTGCGCTCATAATGGGCACCAAAGGATTGTTATTTTTTCCATCATTCCGATATTCCATCATTCCCTGATCGAGGCTGCAACAGCGCAAATAAATAGCTATAATTTCAATGGCTATAGAAATTCTGAGACATTAGCGAGTTCAGCTTTCATTATAGCTCCTAAGTTCTGAGGCGTTACCTGACTTCAAACCAATTTCAGCTCTGCAGTAAAATGCAGGACCTCTCTGTCTCCAAGAAATTCAAGAAATTTCTTTTTGATAATGGGCTCTTCAAATATTGGCGAACTTTTCAATTTTACCAGATACCCGGCCAGGGAGGCATCAAAGGTTAGATGGCTTCCAAATATGATACCGTCTAAGAGTAAAAATTTCTTTTCAGTTTTGTCCTTGGTTCCCGCAACTGCCCCCAGATTGGCAGTAATACTGAGCAAGCGAATCCGGGGTGGAGTCATGTTAGATATTTCATTAATTACTGCCATTCCAGCATATCTCTTGCCGAGTGCCTTCAGAGTCTCGCTCTTGTGTTTTGTCCGGGCAACCAGTTGCAGTATGCGGGCTTCATCAATATAAGGGCTGTATTTTTCCAGTTGTTGCTGAAGTGCGGTTAGTTGTGCCTTTTTCCGGTCAACAAGATGGCTTTGCCAGAAAGCGACTCCGATACACAGGGATATACAAACCAGGAAAACCATAAATAGGGTGCGATTAATGCGAGAAACAGTTTTAAGTTTCTCTTTATCTTTGTATGTGAAGATAAAATTCGGGGTGCGTGAATTGTTGGACAGCGCCATACCGGCTGCTGGCACAAGCGCTTCCCTCGCTGCTGCTGATGGCGGAGGTGAAACTTCACCCAGGAAAGATGATCCGGAGGCAAAGGGATCAATGGTATCTACAGGAAGCCCTAATTGATTGCCGATATGCTCTACTATGCCTTTGTGTGTGCTTATTTGGCCGGAAATGTAAAGTTTACCGACGCGCTCATTTCCAAACTTTAAGGAATAATGCTCAATGGTTCTCTCGACCTGCCTGACCAACCTCTCTAAGGCCGGGCATACCAGCTTGAATATCTCTTTTTCTTTGGAATCAAAAGCTCCCTCGTTTTCATGGGAAGAAGAACTCTTGATGAAATCAAAGAAAATCTTCCGGGCCGGATCTGTAGTAATAGGTGATTCTTTACCAGAAGTTTCGAGGGATTTGCTACCGTCTGTATCCGTCAACTGCATGGAAAGGGCTGCCTGCTTTTCATCCATTGCTTCCCTTATTGTCTCGATCAGGCTTTGCATGCCTGCCTTAATATCGCGTGACAAGACAAGATTCCTGTCCGAAAAGATGGCAATGCGGGACCAATCGCTTCCTATGAAAAGACTGCATATATTCTTTTCATCTGGTTCAATCAACTGTGTTCTCAATAGGTTCTGGATTGCAAACGGGACAATTGTTATGCCTGTTAATGGAAAGCCGCTTTTGGAAAAGATCCCTTTTAGTTGTTCAATTTCCTGCCTCGGGGCGGTGTAAGAGATAACTTCTGTCTTTGGGGTGCCATCTTCAACGACGTCACCCAAGAGTTCAAAATCAAAGACGTCTTTCTTCTCGTCAAAAGAAACCTCTTTTTTGTATGTCCAATAAACTGCATTGGGAATTTGTTTTTTGGGTACCCTGGGTATTCTGAGATAGCGCATTTCCACCCTGATCGAAGAGATGGCGCTCCAGATCTCAACCTTTCCTGAAGTACCACAAAAGCCTGCAAGTACAGAGTTCAGAAAATGTGGGAATCGAGGACTATCCCTGGAAATATCAGATTCAAAAGGCACTTCCAGATAGTCCAGCAGTTTCTGTGTCTTGTCAAAGCCTTCGCCGACCTTTACCAACTTGAGAGCGCTGGTACCAATATCTACCCCTACGGTAACAGCCTTTCTGAAGGAAAGTACCTTTGAAAAGGGTGCTTTGAGCCGGCGGTAGAAGAAAGAGGGTGGAGAAGCAGCTGAGGGTTGAAGCTTTCTGTCCCCCTTGTCACGAATCAGATCGAGAAGTCTTTCAGTGGAAGAAATCTCGCTGGTATTTGCCAAAGCTATCTCCCGGGCTTGGATGGCATATGTACTAAAAGCATCTGCACTGGTTGCGGTGAGAAAATATAAGCATTGATTGATAACCGCCTATGTATTTAAAATATATTCAAATATATTATATTATATCATAACTTGTCAAGGATTAAACCCTACAAAAGCCGGTGTAACGATCTCACATTCTATCCGTGCCTAGAACTTAGTTCGCTTCGCTCACAATTGGAATAATGGAATGGTGGAAGATTGGGTTCAAGAGGATTCTGGTCTTTTTTTCTTGTACATCATTCGGAACCTCTTTTTTATCCTGGTTCCGATGCTCTGCGTCGGAACCTCTTTTTTCTTGTACATCATTCGACTGTTCCATCATTCCATTATTCCCTGAGCGAGTTTGCAATAGGGCTAATAAATATCTATGATGTCAATAGGTTATAGGAGTTCCGAGACATTTCTATACCAATCGGTTTTGGCGGATTCGTAAAAAGCCAGTGTAAACGATTTTGGCCAGTTTTGCAAAAAGATGCAGTGACCGTTCACGGTTGACGTTTTTTTTCACCTTTGAATCGTTGAAGCGAACCTCTAAACCTTCCTTGTTGGACGTGTACATGAGAATGTTATGGACAACCGTGAACCGTGAACGGCTACAAGATTCAGGATCAGCCCGGGGTGACAAATATTGTTGAAAAATAAGAATATTTGAGCTATCAGATATCGCAAGGTTGCCAAATTCCGGTGACAAACCTGAACTGAGAAAAACAAGGGAGAAACATTTGAAAGTGAGCTTAAACGACCAGGGGGCCTTAAATGAAGAAAGCGAGTAAAAGTCGCGTGGGCATAACCGATCAAATGGTGCTGATTGGATTTGGGCTCGCCGCGGTGTACTGGATTCTTGAGTCGTTACTGTCGATTTTTCTGTCATATAAGAGCAACTTTTTTCAGCAGTTGCTCGGGCCTGATATCGATCAAATCTGGGCGCGTTTAATAGTCGTATGCCTTTTTGTGATTTATGGGGCCCACACCCAATTCACCATGAACGAGCGCAAAAAAGCGGCGGAAAAAATGCAGAAGGATGCGGCGACTCGGGCCCGGTTCCAGAAGCTACTTTCGCCTGACTTAGCTGAAAGGGTGGTATCGGGGGAATTGAAGGTAGAAAAGGGAGGCGAAAGCCGCATGGCCACAGTCCTGTTTGCCGATATCTGCGGTTTCACGGCCATGAGTGAAAAAACCCCGCCGTCAGAAATGCTCCAGATGCTCAACGAGTACTTCGAGGTGATGGTTGACAAGGTATTCCGCCACGAGGGAACTGTGGACAAGTTCATAGGAGACGAGATGATGGTAATCTGGGGTGCACCGGTCACACATGCGGATGACCCTGTCCGCGCCGTTCGTGCCGCTCTCGATATGCAATCTGCACTGGTCGAGTTCAACAAGAGGCGCACCGCCAGCGGGAAATCAGAGATCCAGATTGGCATCGGGATCAACACAGGCAATGTTGTAGCCGGCTATATTGGCTCTACCCGGACGATGAGTTACTCGGTAATCGGAGATGCGGTGAACACTGCATCGAGGCTTTGTTCAACAGCCAAGGCGAAACAGATTCTTATCTCCGAGGATACCCGCAAGTTCATAGGAGACCTTTTCGAACTTGTCGAACTCGAGCCGATTCACGCCAGGGGTAAGTTCAAGCCGATTCGGGTATTCAACGTCATTGATGAGAAGGCCTCTGCTTCGAAGAAATGAGCGCTGAAAGAATTTCGGCAACACCCTGGTGGCAGCGATTTTTTTATCATCATTTTTTTGCTTGACATCTTCTCTTTAGCATGGCAGAACTACAACGCTATTTCAATGAGGGATCAAAATTCAATGCTTAGAAAGCACGCGGAAAAGGGCTTATTCTATTTTGGCTATTACTATTGGTACTTCGGGCAGGTCTGTCCGGGGCTTGTAAGGAGGTCATGGAAGGAATAGCCAATCCGTAGGAAACCTTAAGCCGCCGGCAGACCGAAAAGCCTGCCCGCGGCTTTTTTGTTTGATGGAAAAGGGTCGCGGGAGCAAGGTCCCCGCGGCCCTTTTTATTCGGAAGGGCAGGCATCGGGTGATGGATGATTGTTGGTTGTCGGTTGAGAAAGGATTTTAATCGCAAATCGGAAATATACAGTTGCTGGATGCCGGATGGCGGATAGTCCAAAGATATCCAGGATCCAGGATCCAGTATCGGAGCGTAGCGAACTAACTTGTATGGAGGGGTTGAAAAATGATCATCGTGATGAAAAAAGGTGCGGAACAAAAGGAAATAGGCGACGTGACCAGGTGGATAGAATCCGTCGGGTATCGGGCCCACCTGTCGAAGGGCGTGGAAAGAACCATCATTGGCGCTGTTGGTGATGAGCGTGGGAAAGTCTTTTTAAAAAGCGCCGAGATGATGCCGGGGGTCGAAAAGGTGGTGCCGATTCTTCAGCCATATAAACTCGCAAGCCGGGAAAGCAGGGAGGGCGATACCATCATTAATGTCGGTAATGTTGCAATCGGCGGGCCTAAGTTCGTCGTCATTGCCGGGCCGTGCGCAGTCGAAACAGAAGAGCAGCTCATGGAGTCTGCCTATGTTGTTAAAAAAGCAGGTGCCTCCATGCTGAGGGGCGGGGCCTTTAAGCCGAGGACTTCACCGTATAGTTTTCAGGGGTTAGGTGAAGAAGGCTTAAAGATATTGGCACGGGCACGCGAGAAGACAGGGTTGCCTGTGGTTACCGAAGTGATGAGTGCCTCGGACGTGGAACTTGTCGAGAGTTACGTCGATGTGCTTCAGGTGGGGGCGAGAAACACACAAAATTTCGCTTTGTTGAAGGGAGTGGGTCATTCGAAAAAACCCGTGCTGTTAAAAAGAGGGATGATGACCACTATAGAGGAATTACTGATGTCTGCTGAATACATCCTCGCCTCGGGCAATGATCGCGTAATGCTGTGCGAGCGCGGGATTCGCAGCTTTGAAACTGCTACGAGAAACACTCTGGATCTGAGTGCGGTACCGGTTTTAAAGGAAAAAACGCACCTGCCGGTCATTGTTGATCCCAGCCACGCCGTGGGCCAGTGGAGGCTTGTACCGCCTATGGCAAAGGCGGCTGTTGCGGCCGGAGCCGACGGCCTCATGATCGAAGTGCATCCGGATCCCCGGCATGCCCTGTCGGACGGACCGCAGTCGCTTAAGCCGGAGAAGTTTTACAGGCTAATGGATGAAATTGAAGAAATTGCCAGTGTAGTACGAAAGGAGTAAACACAGAAAATGGAGCGCATTAAAGTCAATCTGGATAAGGGCCGCAACGATTCCTACGAGATCTTCATCGGCCGGGAAATCCTCGATCGCCTGGGGTTGGTCGTCAAGGTTCGGAACCATGCGGACAGATATGTCATTATTACAGACTCAGGCGTGAATCCCCTTTACGGAGAGCTGGTCAGGGAAAAACTCAATGGAGCCAATCTTCCGGTCGATATTATTGAAATAGCTGCAGGAGAGGCGTCAAAATCAATGAACACCGTCCTTGATGTGGTCAGCCAGTTGATCAATTTGGGTGCCAGCCGTAAGTCACTTCTTGTTGCCCTGGGCGGGGGCGTGGTGGGAGACCTGACCGGATTCATCGCATCCATTTACATGCGCTCAGTCCCGTATATACAAATTCCTACCACCCTTGTCGCACAGGTAGACAGCAGCGTGGGGGGGAAGACGGGCGTCGATTTGCCGGAAGGAAAAAATCTCCTCGGCACATTCTATCAGCCAGAAGGTGTATTTATCGAGTTGTCATTCTTGAAGAGCCTTTCCGATGCCGATTTTAAAAACGGCTTGGCCGAAATCATCAAATATGGCATCATAAGCGATGAAGAGATGTTCAAGTTGCTGGAACGGGAACACGATGCCATTGTTGATCAGCAGCCTGCCTTGATGAAAAATATCGTAAAGCGATCCTGCAAGATAAAAGCCGGGATCGTGGAAATGGATGAACGAGAGCAGGGTTTGAGACGAATCCTCAACTTTGGCCATACGCTCGGGCATGCCCTGGAAGCGGCATCCGACTATCGTCTTTCTCACGGCGAAGGTGTTGCGATAGGTATGGTAGGTGCCGCCGGAATTTCGCACAAGCTTGACTATCTGGATCAAGCTTCTTACAAGAGAATCCTCAATTTGATCAAGCAATACGGTCTGCCGACCCAGGTTCCAGGAGACCTTGAGACAAAAAAGATTGTCGGCTTTCTGGCCAGTGACAAAAAGGTTATGGACAGCAAGCTCCACTATGTACTGGTAAAGAAAATAGGGGCCCCTTTCGTAACAGACGCTGTAGGGGTAGATGTTATCACCGATGTTATTGAAGAACTGAGGCAATGAGCAAAGATTCTATAAAAGTTCTGAGGCGGGAGATCGATGCTCTCGATCATGAGATTCTGAAGCTCTTGAACAATCGGGCATCACTTTCTCTGCAGATTGGAAGGGTCAAGGCTAAAAACGAGCTGGATGTATATGATCCCCGTCGCGAGCAGGCTGTGCTTTCGGATTTAGCGAAGCACAACAATGGCCCGCTCACCGCTGAAGAAATCGAAGAAATATTTTCCAAGGTGATTGCTATATCAAGAAGATTGCAAGCTGCGGAATCCGCCAATGCGGGCGGCAGCAAGCTCAAGTCGCCTTGCATAGATAGATCTTTTCCCATGAGCGGCAGGACTTCCATTTATGGTATCCTTGGAAATCCTATAGCCCATAGCATGAGTCCGGTGATGCATAATGCCGCATTCAGGCTCCTCGGTCTTGATGCTGTTTATCTCCCTTTCGAAGTAAAAGACCTTTCCGGGGCGCTCGTCGGCATGAAGGCGCTGAAGATAAAAGGTGCAAGTGTGACTCATCCGTTTAAGAGAGAAGTCATTGCACTTCTTGATGAAACCGATGCTACAGCCAAAATGATAGGGGCGGTCAATACATTAGTTTTTGAGAATGAGATTGTCCGGGGCACAAATACGGACTGGGTGGGTGCACTGACGTGGCTTGAGACCCTGTTGCCAATAAAAGGTCGCGAATTTGTTGTGCTTGGCGCCGGAGGCGCAGCAAGGGCCGTTGTACATGCAATAAAAAGTAAGGAAGGAAAGGTCGTTGTCGTCAACAGATCCGCGAAAACAGGGCAGGCACTGGCGGAGGAATTTCAGTGTGCTTTTATTCCTCTTTCAGAGATTGAAAGGGGAGGCGGAGACTGTCTTGTCAATACGACACCCGTGGGCATGTACCCCGCAGCAGATGAGATGCCGGTGCCAGAGAAAGTCTTGGGTAGATACGGAGCTGTC
>Ga0164318_10001876_pt1 | contig 19101 bp, 19 predicted proteins | sample GuaBasSedimGuay9_FD_113734 | JGI IMG/M metagenome (GOLD analysis project Ga0164318, IMG submission 113734) | Subseafloor sediment microbial communities from Guaymas Basin, Gulf of California, Mexico - Guay9, Core 4571-4, 0-3 cm | ecosystem: Environmental > Aquatic > Marine > Hydrothermal vents... | reverse complement strand
ATATTGCGAGAACCCTCCCGAGAACCTTTTAATATCTCTGACAATAACAAGGAAAGCTGGAAGGTTTAATCCTGCCGCAAGCGTTGTTGTTGCGCAGATAATTTTTATTTTATTTTCTCTGAAGGCTTTTTCTATTTTGTTTCTCTGTTTGTTCACAAGTCCTGCATGGTGGAAGGTTATCCCGTGTTTTAAGCATCTAGCAAGTTTCCTGCATTGTTTTGTCGGGGTTTCAAGGGCTTTAAGAATCTCGGTTGAGACCTCATTTTCAATAAGAGGAAATTCCTTTGAAAGTTTTTCCGCAAGACTCTCTGTGTTTCTCCTTGAGGACAAAAAAATCAAAACCTGTTTTCCTTTTCCAACAACTTTTTTGACTATTGAATTTAAATCAAAACATTCCACTTCTTTAGTTTCTCCAATAAATATAAGTTTATTATCCATAAAAATTCCTTTTTTGAGAGGGATTGGTCTGTAGTCGCTAAGCACAAGACAGGCTTCAAGCCATTCCGCAAGGTCATCGCAATTTGAAATTGTTGCTGAGAGCGCAATTATCTGGGGAGAATAATTTTCTTTCAATAAAGTTAAAACAATTTCAAGAGTTGGCCCTCTAAAAGGGTCAGTTAGTAAATGGGTTTCATCCGCAACAACAAGCGAGATTTCAGAGAGCCATTCTGTTTTGTGTCTTATCAATGAATCAAGTTTCTCTGAAGTCAGGATAATAATGTCTTTGTCTCTAAGATATCTGGAAGCGGAGTCAAGGTCTCCGGTTGAGACTCCGATTTTCAATCCGAGTTTTTCATATTTCTCTTTGAAGTCCTCATATTTTTCATATGCAAGGGCTTTTAGGGGAACTATATAAACGGATTTCATTTTTCTTTTCATCCAGTTGTTTATCATTGCAAGTTCCGCAATAATTGTTTTTCCTGATGCGGTTGGACTTGAGACCACAAGATTAATTCCTTTCATTAAACCTTTTTCAAGTGCAAGTTCCTGCACAGGATTAAATTTCTCAATATTTGACAATTTTTTCACAATTTCAACAGGTTCCATTAATTAGTTTGATTAATTTTTTGTTAGTCTGGAACTTTTATGTTCCAGATGCAACTCAATAGTTACAATAATTTATAAATTCAATTATATTTCCCAGCATTTCCAGACAATGAGTATTTTTTCCTAAGAACAATTTCTTTCCCTTTTTGATTTGCCATTTTTGCAAAATCTTTAATAGATACTCCTTTTTGTTCCAGTTCTTCCATCTGGTTATAATATTGTTTATATGCTGGAGATAAAGAATTGAAATAAACCTTAGCGAACATTGTTTCGCCTTTTTTCAATAATTCTTTTATATTGGTATATACAGTCAGCCCTTCAATAAAAGCCTCACCAACAGCCATTGGTAAATAAGGAAGCTCTTTCGTATGAGCTTCATGAGTCTTCTCGTGAAATGGGGCTACAAGTCTCATATACAGGTGGAATGCCTGTTCTGTTTCGTTTAATATTATACTTTCAGGTTTGCATCCATAAGGAGTGCAACTTGTTTTAGTAACGCCACCAACACTTTCAGGCAATTTGCCAAGTTTGGGTTTTATTTTTGGTTTATAAGACCCTCCAAAATATTCTTTTGAAATAGAGTTTACATAAGCGTTAAGGTATTTTTCTTCTTGTTGCGAGAGTCCTATAGGTATTCTCATAATTGAAATACAAAATTTTTAAATAACTTATGCTCTTGAGAAATTGCAGATTTATAATCACACAGAATCAAAAAAGAGAAATTCTGGAGAATAAGGACATTTTAATTGAAAACGGAAAAGTAATGGAAATAGGAAATGTAACGGAAATGGGAAATAATTTGAGTAAAAAGGATGAATTTATTGATTGCTCAGATAAAATAATTATCCCGGGATTGATAAATTGCCATACTCATGCGGCAATGAATCTGTTAAGAGGCGTTTCAGACGACAAAAATCTTCAGGAGTGGCTGAACGAAGATATCTGGCCAAGGGAGACAAAAATAAACGGAGAGTTTTGTTATCAGGGAACTTTACTTGCGGCAGGAGAAATGTTGTTAACAGGCACGACATGCTTCAATGACATGTATTTCCATATAGGGGATGTTGCGAGGGCTGCGGATAAATCAGGGATGAGATGTTTTCTTGGTCAGGTGATGTTTGATTTTTTTGACGGAGAAAAAACCAAAAAAATAATTGAAGATTCTGAAAGTGAAATCAAAAAAATTATTGATTTGAAAAATGAAAGAATAAATCCAACTGTGACTCCGCATTCTGTTGAGACCTGCTCTGATGAATTATTAATCCAGAGCCGAGATCTTGCGAATAAATATAATTTGCTTCTTCACATGCATTTATCTGAAACAGAAAAGGAAGTAACTGATTGTCTGAAAAATAGAGGAAAGAGACCTTTGATCTTACTTGATGATTTAGGTTTACTGAAAAATAAATTTATCGGGGCTCATGGAATTCATTTTAATCAGGAAGAAATAAATTTACTAAATCAAAATAAATTTTTTATTATTTACAACCCTTGCTCAAACGCAAAACTTGCAAGCGGGATCTGCCCTGCTTGGGAATTAAAATCTCTTTGCATCGGGACTGACTCAGTTGCGAGCAACAATAACTTAAATTTATTTGAGGAAATGAAATTTGGAGTTCTTTTGCAGAGGGTAAAATACAATGATGTTTCTGCAATGAGCACCCAAAGAATTTTTGATTCCGCAACAATAGAAGGAGCAAGAGCTTTGGGAATTGAAAATGATGTTGGGAGTATTGAAATAGGGAAAAAGGCGGATTTAGGTTTAATTGATAAAGATAATATTTTCTTAAATCCAAATCACAATATAATTTCTAATCTGGTTTATTCTTTTAACGGGGCTGTGTCTGATGTAATTGTGGAGGGGGAATTTGCTGTAAGAAACAAAGAAATTGTGAATTTTGATTTGGAAGAATTGATTGAAAAAGTTGAAAAGTTTAGAGAAATACTTTAATTCTTAATTTAAATCCAGAATACCCTCAATTCCATCAGCATTCAAGAAAATAGACCTATAAATACTTTAGATTGTAATAATTATATGTTGTATATATCTAACATTAAGTTAGAAATAGTTAATAGAAAGTTGGAAATAAATAACAAAGGTGATAAAAAATGAAAACAACAAAAACAGATAAAATAATGATGGGGTTGGGTATGGTTCTTTGTATCAGTGCTGTAGCTCTATTAATGACATCAGAGATTATAGATATTGTAATTATTTTAGCACTAGTTGTAGCTGGAGTAACAAGCACCATAACAGGATTTTCCAAGTATTTTGGGTACAGAGAAAGTCCTAGAACAGATGAGAGAACAAGAAAATTAAGTGCCTTCGCAACAACATACTCCTGGTTTATAACATTTGTGCTTGTAAATATTTTATTCCTTTTGGATTACTTTGGTCGATTAACAATAACTGTTTCGCAGACCCTTGGGTTGTTGTTTTTTGTTATGCTGATAACCCTAATATATTTTAATATGTATTTCAAACGAAAAGGTGATGTAAAATGAAAAATATGCTTTGGTATTTGGGATTTCTTTCCTTATTGAGTTTGCTGTATTTTGTTGAGTGGAAAACGGCTTTCCTGTGGTTTCTTTGTTTTATTCCTTATTTTGGAACCTACAATGTAAAAGATGAAAGGATTGAAGTAAATACTGGCAGAGCAACAAGGAACGCTTTTGCGTATACCATATTTTTCGGGGTCGGAACAATTGTTTACATCCATCTAACCGGCAACACAGAATTATTCGCTCCCGCATTTGTGGCTCTTTTTGGCGGGTCGCTTCTTGTGGGTCTTATCTCTTTGTTTTATTATGATAAGATGCGTGGATGAAATAAAAAAAGAGAGATTCAAATGAAAACTAAAATTAAAGAATTTAGGGCAAAATATAATTTCACTCAGGAATACCTCGCAAAAAAAGTTGGTGTAAGGAGAGAAACAATAGTTTTTCTTGAGAGCGGAAAATATAATCCTTCACTCAAATTAGCCCGGGATATATCAAAAGTCTTAAAATCAAAAATAGAGGATATTTTCCTTTTTGATGAAGATTAAAAAATTATCTTAATTAAGTTTATGAGCGAGAACAAAACAGGAAAATTTGATAAAACTGAAAAACATAAGACTTCAAAGAAAGAAGACCCGAAGAGCAAAGAATCAGAAAAAGATTATCTTGAGCAATTAAAATATTTGCAGGCGGATTTTGAAAATTATAAAAAGAGAATTTCAAAAGAAAGAGAAGAATTTGTAAATACAGCAAATGAAAACCTGATAAAAGAGTTATTAACAGTTCTGGATGATTTTGAGATGGCAAACACTCACGCAAAAAATAAAGAAGATTCAGAAGGATTAAATTTGATTCACAAAAATCTTCTGAAAATCCTTGAGAAATTCGGGCTAAAGAAAATCGAAACAGAAGGAAAAAAGTTCGACCACAATTTTCATGAGGTTCTGCTGAAAGAACCCTCAGATAAAGAAGAAGGAATTATTTTGGAAGAATTGCAGGCAGGTTATTTACTGAACGGAAAAGTGATTCGACACTCAAAAATCAAGGTTTCTGGAGGGAAAACCAAATAATTTTAAAATTCAGTTATTATAACCCTTTAAATTTTTTTATTTAATTATTAATGGCAAAAGAGAAGATTATAGGGATTGATTTGGGAACCTCAAATTCACAGGCTTCTGTGATGCTTGGGGGAAAACCAACAATAATCCCTTCAGCAGAGGGTTCTACATTGTACGGAAAAGCATTTCCTTCAGTTGTTGCATTTACAAAAGACGGTCAGTTGCTTGTTGGGGAGCCGGCGAGAAGGCAGGCGGTTTCAAATCCTGAAGGAACAATCTCTGAAGCAAAGAGGAAAATGGGGAAAAATTATAAATACAAAATTCACGGAAAGGAATACACCCCTCAACAGATTTCAGCTTATATTTTACAGAAAATAAAAAAGGACGCAGAGGCTTTTATTGGAGAGCCCGTTAAAAAAGCAGTTATAACCGTTCCGGCTTATTTTGATGATAACCAAAGAACCGCAACAAAAGATGCGGGAAAAATTGCGGGTCTTGATGTTGTAAGATTGGTTAATGAACCAACCTCAGCTTCAATGGCTTACGGTCTTGATAAAAAAAATGAAGCAAAGATTCTTGTTTTTGATTTCGGTGGCGGAACTCTTGATGTCACCATTATGGAATTTGGAGACGGAACTTTTACTGTTCTGGCAACCCACGGAGACACTCATCTAGGGGGAACAGATATGGATAAAGTGCTTGTGGATTATGTAACTGAAGAATTCAAAAAACAGGAAGATATTGATATAATGAATGATACTATGGCAGTGCAGAGAGTGAAAGAAGCCGTGGAGAAAGCAAAGATTGAACTTTCAACTGTTCTTGAAACGGAAATTAATTTGCCTTATATTACTGCGACAAAAGAGGGACCAAAACATCTTGTTATGAAAATTACAAGGGCAAAAATCGAGGAACTTGTTGAGCCAATAGTTGAAAAATGCAGGAAACCAATTGAGCAGGCAATAAAAGATTCAAAATTATCAAAGGAGGCTATTGGAAAAGTTATTTTGGTTGGAGGTCCGACAAGGATGCCAATTGTGCAGAAATTTGTTGAAAATTTTGTGGGAAAACCAGAAGGAGGAATTGACCCGATGGAATGCGTTGCTCAGGGAGCCGCGATTCAGGGAGCTGTTCTTTCCGGCGAAGTGAAAGATTTAGTTTTATTGGATGTAACACCTTTAACTTTGGGAATAGAAACTCTTGGAAGCGTTATGACTCCTTTGATAGAAAAAAACACAACCATACCAATAAAGAAAAGTCAGATTTTTTCAACAGCGGCTGATATGCAGACCGCAGTCACCATCCACGTTTTGCAGGGAGAAAGACCAATGGCAAGCGATAACACAAGTTTGGGCAATTTTAATCTTGTTGGAATTCCCCCGGCTCCAAGAGGCATGCCTCAGATAGAAGTGACTTTTGATATCGATGCAAGCGGGATATTAAATGTAAGTGCGAAAGATATGGGAACCGGGAAAGAACAAAAGATGACAATTACAGCCTCAACAAAACTATCTGATGATGAAGTTGACAAGATGGTCAAACAGGCAGAAGAACACGAAGAAGAAGATAAAAAAAGAAAGGAGGAAATTGAAATAAGAAATAATGCGGACTCAATAGTTTATACCACCGAGAAAACATTATCTGAATTGGGCGATAAATTGCCCGCAGAACAAAAAGAAAAAATTGAAGTTAAACTTAAGGAAACAAAGGATATTTTGAAAGATAAAGATACGGCCAAAATTAAAGAGAAAACCGAAGAACTTACAAAAGTTGTTCAGGAAGCTGGAGCTTCAATTTACCAGCAGGCTGCCCAGCAACAGGCTCAGGAACAGCAGGCAAGTCAGGGAGAAGAGAAAAAAGAAGAGGAAAAACCAAAAGATGATGGCGAGAAAGTGGTTGATGCTGAATACAAAGTTGATGGCGAGGACAAAGATAAAAAAGAGGAAAAGAAATAATTGTGAAATCTATTAAGTCGGACTTAAATTGATTTTTTTGATAAAATAAAAGATAGAGATAGAATTATGTTAAGAGAATCAATAAATGAGAATTCAAAGTAGAATTACCAAAATAAAAAATTAATTTTAAAGGATTTATTGCTTTCTTTCTCATTTCTGTTAACAGGTAAATATTCCACAGATTTATCTATTTTTTAATTAATTCAATTATTTTTACTTATTTTTGTAATCTTGTATATTGTTTTAGGAGAATTGTTTGATGCATCAATTCTAAAGTGGAATGTGGTTTTGGTGAAATATTCTAATAAAATTGAAACAAAGAAAGCTTGGAAAAAATTTAAAATCAAAATAGCTTCAGATGGAGATTTAGTGAGTGTGGGTAAGAAGAAATTTTTTATCTACCGTAGTGTTTCCGAAGAACCCACCCAGATAATATTAGCTTCCAGATCAAAAAAGGCACTCGATTATTTGATTACCAAAAACTTTAAGAAGGATAAAAATATTAAAATTGAAGAAAAAGAATATTCATTCAATCTTATTTGGGTTATAATTGTTTAAGGAATGAAGGGTGGTATCCTAAACCAGCACCTATTTTTAAAGTTCCTGATTGGCTTTCTTATTTCACTGAAATTTGGTGGTTTAAAGAATATAAATTAGATATAACTGCAAATAATGAAACCTCAGGAAAGATCTATGAGGCTATTACAAATTCAATTAGATCTTTAAAGTTATTTAAATTAGAAAAACCATCTGGTTCTACTAAGGATTCAAAGAACCTCCCTGTGAGTTATAGTTATGAGGGCGGTTTGGTGGATTCAAGATTAGTTCAAAGTAAATGTGGGACTATTATTAAACTTGAGTTTTATTATCACGAGAAAGATGGATTGGAGTTAGTTAATTTAAGGAATTGGAAGACACTTGAATCAGAGGAAGCTATAAAACAAAAAAAGAAATTATTAGACAAATTAGACAAGGAGTTATCCAATATTGTTAAATTTATTAAACGTGAAACTTTATCATTAAAAGAACATTCAAAAAAATTAAGTATATTAAAAGGGAAATATAATCAAAATGAAATTATACGTATTGAAAAATATAAAGATTCTAAATATTTATTTTGTTAAACAAACTCAATTATTTTAGATTTTAGGGTAGTATATCAACCCTAAAAAAAAACAACTCAATATAATAATGAACCAAAAAAATGTTGACAGAATAAAACTCAAAGACAAGGAAATAATTCTTATAGGTACTGTTCATGTATCAAAGAACAGCGTCAAACTTGTGGATGAAATAATAAAAAAGGAAAAACCAGATACAGTCGGAGTTGAGCTTTGCGAAAATCGCTACAAATCCCTGAATTCAAAGAAAAAATACGAAAACACAAAAATCACAAAAATAATGAAAGAGGGAAAAACTTATCTATTTCTCGCAAATCTTTTGCTTGCTGGTTTCCAGAAACGAATTGGAGAAGACCTTAAAATAAAACCTGGGGCGGAGATGATTCAGGCAATCAAAGCTGGGAAAAATGCATCTGCAGATATTGTTCTTCTTGACAGGGACATTCAGGTAACCCTCAAGAGAGCATTGAGGAAAATGGGTTTCTTTGAAAAATTCAGAATTCTATTTAGTTTAATCTATGGTGTCATCTTTTCTGAGAAAATGGAAAGGGAGGTTATAGAACAGCTCGAAGAGAAAGATATGATAACCCAGATGATGGAAGAATTTGGAAGAGAAGTTCCTTCCGTAAAAACCGTTTTAATTGACGAGAGGGATATTTATATTGCAAATAAAATACTCACCTCAAAAGGCAAAAAAATGGTTGCTGTTGTTGGGGCAGGTCATGTTGAAGGAATAAAAAAACACCTGAAGAAAAAGGAAAATATTGGACCTCTTGAGAAAATACCAAAAGGTTCAAAGTGGGTTAAAACAATTGCATATTCAATCCCCGCAATATTTATTGGGATTATTATTTATGGGTTTCTCCACCACAAATCAATTGAGTTGACGTTTACCATGCTATTATATTGGTTTCTTATAAACGGAACCTTGTCAGCGATTGGGGCAATACTTGCTCTTGCTCATCCTTTAACAATAATCTCGGCTTTTATTGCAGCGCCATTCACTTCTTTAAATCCTACAATAGGTGCGGGAATTGTTGCTGGGCTGGTGGAAGCCAAAGTAAGGGAGCCGAGAGTGAAGGATATCCAGAATCTTAACCAGATAACGAATATGAGAGGATTCTATGAAAACAGGGTATCTAGAATTCTGCTTGTTGCGGCTTTTGCGAATATGGGGAGTGCCATAGGGACTTTTGCGGCATTGCCTTATTTATTGAGTCTAATTTAAGAATTACACTTTTAAAGTATAATAACTTTTATTATTTAATTATGCCACATTCAGAATTCTATCAACGTGTTGAAGAAGCGGTTAATAAATATGATGGTTTATTTAATTCCCACCTCCATTTAGACCGGGCAGGAACTTTAGGGAAAAGGTATTTGGAGCATATGGGGATGAATCCTGTAGAAGCTTCAAGTTATTCTTTGCGCACTAAACAGAATTTGACCGGAGATCTTCATAGGGGATTGGCTTATGAGAAAGAGAATTTAAGAAAACGGATTGAATATTATCTGGATGAATTAATTGATTTAGGCACAAGAAGGGCAGATTCTTTTATTGATGTTTCTTCCACAGATGTGGGATTGCAGGCTTTGAATGTTGCTCTTGAATTAAAGGACGAAAAGAAAGACAAAATTGATTTTAGAGTTGGAGCCTATCCAGTTTTTGGATTTAAGGAGGATTATCCAGATAGATGGGAGCTATATGTTGATGCCGCAAATCAGGCAGATTATCTTGGTTGTTTGCCTGAGAGGGATGATAAAAAATATCACCCGCATCATATAGGCTATATCGAAAGCGTTAAAAGAACTTTAGAACTTGCAAAAGAAGTTGGAAAACCAATCCAATACCATGTTGATCAGGCAAATGATCCAAGAGAAATAGGGACAGAAACTTTGGTTGAAGCCGTAAAGTGGCTTGGCACTCCAGAGATTAAAGAGGAAGGACCTTCAGTATGGGCTGTTCATGTGATTTCACCTTCAACTTACAAAGAAGAAAGATTCAAAAAATTGTTAAGTGGTTTGTCGGAACAGGATATTGGTGTAATTAGTTGTCCAACCGCAGCTGTTTCAATGAGACAGTTAAGACCAATAGAGACCCCAACATATAATAGTATTGCAAGGGTTTTGGATATGTTAGTCAAAGAAATACCTGTGAGATTGGGCTCTGATAATATTGCTGATGTTTTCCTGCCAAGTACTACTTCAAGTCTTTATGATGAAATATTAATGTTATCAAATGCAGTGAGATATTACAATCCGGAGATTCTTGCAAAAATAGCTTGCGGCAAAGAATTAACGGATATGGACAGGGAATTAATAAGAAGGTCTCTTGAACAGGATGAGGAAGTTTTTAATGGAATAAAAAAAGAATATTAATCTTTAATCAATCTTTTTTAATTTTGGACCCGAATCAGAATCATTAATCCGAAATCCAAGCTCCTTTAATTTATCCCTGATTTTGTCAGCCCCTTCAAAATTCTTTTCCCGTCTAAAATCTTCTCTTTTTTCAACAAGTTTTTTAATTTCCTCGGAGATTTCAGCTTCTTCAAGGAATTCTTCAAGTTTTAGACCAAGGACTTTGTCAAACCATAGCATGGTTTCAATACACTTTACCATTTCTTCTTTTACGAGTGTTTTGTCAAAAATAAATTTATTTATTTTATTTATAAAATCAAAAACAACTGCAAGCGCTTCAGGGGTATTTAAATCATTATTAAGGTTTTTCAAAAAATTTTCTTTTGAGTTGTTTATAATTTCTTCAAGACCAACGCAGTTTTTTTCAAAGTCAACGTCTCTCAAAGTAGTCATGAACTCGCCAAATTTTTTGATTGTTGTTTTTATTCCTTCCAGATTTCTGAGAGTGAAATTCAATTCCTGGGAATATTGTCCTGACATCAGAAGGTATCTGATTTCCCTCCACCCATAATTTTTATCTAGAACATCCTGCAGGGTGTAGAAATTCTTAAGGGACTTGCTCATTTTTTTGCCTTCAACAAGCAGGAAGTTGCAGTGAACCCAATAGTTCACAAATTTTTTCCCGGTTGCGCATTCGCTTTGAGTAATTTCATTTGTGTGGTGGATTGAAATGTGGTCAATTCCTCCGCAATGTATATCAAGGGTTTCTCCAAGATATTTCATTGACATCGCGCTGCATTCTATATGCCACCCCGGAAAACCAACACCCCATGGAGAGTCCCATTCCATTTCCCTTTTTTCATTTTTAGGAGAGAATTTCCATAAGGCAAAATCAGTTATATTTTTTTTCTGTTGATTGTAGCAAACCCTCATTCCAGCTTTCAGATATTTATTTAATTGTTCAAAACTTCTGCCGGTCAGTTCCCCGTATTTTTTAAATTTTGAGGTGTCAAAATAAATCCCATCATCTGTTTTGTAAGTATAACCTTTGTCTTCAAGTTTCTTTACCGTTTCAATCATTTCTTTAATGTGTTCTGTGGCTTTTGGCATTATATGAGGTTTTAAAATATTCAGGGTTTCAATATCTTTTAAAAAACATTCAGTGTAGAATTCTGCAATTTCCCATGCGGACTTTTTTTGTTCCAAAGCGGCTTTTTCAATTTTGTCATTGCCTTCATCAGCTTGGCTTGTCAGATGCCCCACATCGGTGATATTCATCACATGTTTGATTTTATACCCGTTTAATTCAAGCGTTCTTCTTAGAATATCCTCACAGACATAGGTTCTTAGATTCCCTATATGGGCATAATCATAAACCGTGGGTCCGCAGCAATATAGCCTGATTTCTCCTTTTTTTTCAATTGGCCTAAAAACCCTGTTTTTCAGTTTTAATTCCGACATAATAAGTTATCACATTTTAGGTTTAATTCACTAAAATGCAATATTTGAAAATCCCTCCCAAAAAATTGCGTAATATCCAGAGCTCGCTTTGATTAGAATCGCAATTTTCAGGATTTTCATTTTATTTAATTTATCAATGAGACTTAATAATGGCAAAGGATTATTATAATATTCTTGGTGTTGACAAAAATGCGAGTCAGGATGAGATAAAAAAGGCGTTTAGGAAAATGGCCAAGAAATATCACCCGGATATTGCGGGAAAGGCGGGTGAGGAAAAATTTAAGGAAGTAAATGAGGCTTTTCAGGTTTTAGGAGATAAACAGAAAAGAGCCCAGTATGACCAGCCTGGAAGCAGAGGTTTCGGTTCCGGGGATTTTGGAGGTGGATTTACAAATGTCAATTTTGAGGATTTATTTAGGGATTCTGGGTTTGGAGATATTTTCAATATGTTTTCCGGGGGTGGAAGAAGCGGAAGAAAAGGTCCGAAATCAGGTTCTGATTTGAGATATGATTTGGATATTGATCTTGAGCAGGTTTTTTCAGGATTGACAACCAAAATAGAAATTCCTGTTCATGTAGCATGCAAAGCATGCAAAGGCACAGGTTCAAAAGACGGGGTTTTAAAAACCTGCGATGCCTGCGGGGGAACGGGCGAAGTCAAAAAAGTGCAGAGAACTCCATTTGGGCAGACGGTTTTCATTACAACTTGCAGCAAGTGCAAAGGTCTTGGAAAAATGATTTCTGAAAAATGCGAAAAGTGCAATGGGACCGGAAGAATAAAAGAAAATAAAAAAATAGAAATCAAAATTCCCGAGGGGGTTGATGAAGATTCGTATTTAAGGGTTGCTGGTCAGGGAGAAGCTGGTTATAATGGAGGTCCAACAGGGGATTTGTATGTGGTGCTTCATATTAAACCGCATAAAATTTTTGAGAGAAAAGGCAGTGATTTGTATTGCAACATAACCATTAATTTATCGAAGGCAATCTTTGGCGGGGAAATTGAAGTTCCTACAATAGAGGGAACCGCAAAACTTAAATTGCCAAAAGGAACGCAAAGCCACACAATATTTAGGTTGAGGGGACAGGGTTTGCCTGGCACACATTCACATAAAAGGGGGGACGAACTTGTTAAAATCCTGGTTGAGATTCCTAAAAATCTTTCAGGAAAACATGAAGAGTCATTAAAAGAAATCTTTGGAGACGATATAAAAATAACAAAAGGATTTTTTGATAAAGTGAAAGATTTTGTCAGTTAGACAAATATTTAATAAATTCTCATATTGCTCCACCAAACAAATCCAATCCTTTAATTTTCTTTTGTGTCTATTCTTATTTTTTGTCTGGAGTGATTATGTGGTTTTTTAGAAAAAACAAAATAATGTGGGATATAACTTCAGGGAGAATCATACCCACAAGTATTTTCTGTTTTCTATTTTTTGTATCGCTTGGATATATCTGGATATAAGTCGTCCGGGTTCGTTGTTGGCTTGTTTATTCTATTCTTTAATTACAGCTCCAATTCATTATATTTTTTCTTGTTTGGTTGTAAAACTAATTAAATTTACTCAGGATAATATATAAAACAACTTTTTATAAATCTTATTTTTCAAGTAACTCGCAAGCTTTACAGATTTCTTTTGATGCAGGTTCCCCGCAGATTTTACAGTATTTTATTTTCCTTTTTTTGAGCACTTGTTTATTTAGAGGAGGGATTATCAAATCAGCGAAGTTCACAATCTGGAACAATGAGCCAGGATATTTTTCTTCTAAATCATAAAGGTATTTTCGAATTGTTTTTCTCACAGACTCTTTTCCATAAGGGCAAATTTTCTCTTTGAAATAAGGCAGGTTCAAGGCATCGCAGTAGGCAAATACTTCTTTTTCAGGAATTTCCCTGAGGGGTTTGATTCTCGGGACGAATTTTTTTATTGTTTTGCTCTCGACTTTTGCCCCTATTCTTAAAAATTTATCAAGGTTTCCAAATACAAAATTCAGGAATACCGATTCAGCTTCATCATTTAGATTGAATCCAAATGCGATTTTTGTTGCTTTGTTTTCTTTAGCTTTTTGATTTATTAATTTTCTTCTTAGAACCCCGCAGTATGTGCATGCATTTAACTTTGGATTATTTTTTATAATTTCTTTCAGAGGTTTCTCAAATTCTTCTTTAAAGGAATATTTTTTCAAAGGAATTTTTAGTAAATTGCAGGCTTCTTCTGCTTTCTTGATTGTTTTTTTTCTGTAAGGACCTATGCCTTCGTCAATGGTTATTGCAAAAAGTTCCACATCATTCCTTTTTTTGGCGATTTCATTCATAATATTCAGGCAGGCAATTGAATCTTTGCCACCGGAAATTGCCACACAAATCTTATCCCCTCTGGAAATTAATTTATTTATACGGATGTTCTTTTTTATTTTTTTCTCTACAGACTGCGCAAAACATTCTTTGCATAAATCAATACCTTCATATTTTCTCCGAAAATAAGTTTCTTTCCCGCATTTGCAAACCATAATTAAATATAAAATTATTCTGTAACCTAAGGATTTTCTGGAGGTTTTATCTCTTGATGCGATTTTTCTTCAGTTTGAGAGATTTCTTGAGGTTGTCCAGTTTCAGATTTAATTGTTCCCTTTGACCGTTCCTCTTCAGAGAGAATTTTCTCTTGAGATGAAGCTCTTAAATTAATATGAAAGTCTTCAAATAGGTTTTCTTGTTTAATTTGTATTTTCTGTTGGTTTGTCAAATGCAGCAATGCAACAAAGTATCTTGCTGTTTCAAGATTATTTTTCTTATTGGTAAGATTGTAAAAGCTGGTTTTGGTTATTTTTGAGAGTTCTTTGAATATTTTTTCAACATAATCTTCAATATCAATTTCAATGAATTTTTGCAGGTTTTTTATTTTTTCTTCCCGGTTTAATTTCATCTGCTCCTTTTTTTCTTTGCTTTCCATCACTTTTTCAAGGGATTTGGTTAATTCCTCAAAAGTTATATTCCTCATAGGTATCCGGTTTATTGGGGCTTCAAGAATGTTAAGCCCTTCAATATCTAGAGTTTCCAGGGTTTTTTCAGCTTCTTCTTCTCTGATAAGGTATTCGGATTTTAATCTCAGGAGGATGGCTGAAACAAGAATAAACCGCGCAGGAATTCTAAAATTAATATCTTCAAGTTGATTTAAATAAGTCAATAAAGATTCTGATAATTTGGAAATATCAATATTCCAGGGGTCGAGATCATCTTCTATAATAATCTCTTTGATAACTGACTGAAAATCAGAACCATTAATAATTAGCTGGAGTATATCCATATATTAGATTGTTTATTTCTTAAATGTTATTAATTTAATTAGAATAACCATTTTAACCAATCATGTTTAAGTATTTTTGTTCATCTGGCTAAAACTTTTTTTATCTGAGGCACTCTGTTTTTCATTAAGATTCTGTAACCGCAATGAGGACAAATAACTTTCTCATCAAGTTTTTCTATCTTTTCCCTGCATTTAATACATGTATATGTCATTTTTTTCTAGATATTGCCACTGAACTTGGACATATAATTAATACAGATTTTGGACCCATTACAATATCGCCATTGATAGCTATAACTGTTTTTTTAATCCTTTCTATTGCTCTTTTTAATTCACCAACATCTTTTTCCTTGAGTTCTTCGGTTTCAGCAAGGATTATCTTTCCTTCTCTGACTTCTTTCTGGATTTTTTCAGCATCCCTGTAATCAGAGAGCTTTTCTATCTTAATTTCCATCCTACCTTCCTGAACTTTTGGATTTTCAGTGATTTTATTGAAATCCATGTAATCTCCGTCATCTTCATCAATATCTTTTAAACCTCGTCCAAATATCTTTTCGAATACCATAATAAATAAAAAATTATATAAAGGATAAAAGGGGATTAAAATAGAGCATAATTATCCAATATTTGTTAATTATTCAGGTTATTTAGGGTTTGATTTAAGGAAACTCTTATTTTTTTGAAATAACTGCGGAAGAAATGCCATTTATTTTATAAAATTAAATAAACCTAAGATATATTTCGATTTAATTGTCGATAACATAATTTCTTTTGCACCCCAATCATTAGTTGAATATTATTTCTCAAATAAACCCTTAATTTAGCAATTAAAAAGCATTAAGATTCTTAGTGAATTAAAAACAAAGGCAAAACTTAAAAATATTGGTTTAAATCCAAATAAATTGAATAATTTTACTTCAGAAACAATTATATTAACTAATTTTAATTCATTTAAGGTAAAATTAAATATTTTTAGCAACCACATTTTGCGTGGAACTATTCCTTTGTAACCATATATACTTTTATTTACAAGTATTTTTATAGTGACACACCGAATCTGGGAACCAACCTTCTTGGTTTGGGGAGATTCTCTATGTTAAAAAAGGTGAAAATAAAATGCAAAAAATATTGAGCAAAATAGGAGCAGGTTTCATAGGAGCCGTTATGACCGGAGCTACATTGTTAGCACCAGCCATGGCAGCAGACTTAAGTGATTATCCAGCGCCTTTCGTAACAGACGGCACAACAGATATGTTAATGGTTGTTGGTGCAGCAGCAAGTCCTGCAGATGTTGTAGGAGCAATAAATGTGGCTGTTAGATTAGGTGCAGAACCAGGAGAAGAAATAGCTGTAAGCGGTGATTCTGTAACTGTAACCGGTGGTGAAGATAAAGAAATTGCTTTAGACACAGCCTTAAATGACACCACAGCTTGGGGCAATGCTTTGGATGATGGCGACTTAGCTGGTTTTTTAGACACAAAAGTTGAAGTAAATGATACAGACTATGATATAAAAGAAGAACTAAGTTTCACAGGAGATGCAATAATTGTTTCTGGTTTTGATGATGAAGATTATGGAAGCGATATTGTATTGGAAACATCCAATGAAGGTGCAGTGATTTACAAATACGTTTTTGATGACCCAATACCTCATGCCGAAATAACTTCTGATGAACCTTTGGAAATAAATTTCATGGGAACTGATTTAGAAATAACTTCTATTGACGAAGATGATATTACTTTATCAATGGCAACAGAATATTATTTAGTCAATGGCGAAAGCGTGACCGTAAGCGGAAAAACTGTTGTTTTAGATGGTGTTGGTGAAACTTCTGTAAGAGTAAAAGTCGATGGAACCACAGGCACTGTCGGAGAAGATCACACAGAAACAATTAATGGTATCAAAGTGGAATTAGAGAAGGGAGATATATTCTATGTTGATGAGGTTTCACAGAGATCCGCAACTTTAAACATCGGAGAAGAAACAACAAAATCTTACAATGAAGGCGACGGAATAGTTCCTTTAGGAGAACCAGAAGACGGTGATGACGCAAAATGGGTCTGGGAATTTGGCGACGATGGCGCAAATAACTTAACTTACATTGCAGCATTGTACAATGTACAGGCAGATGATGCTGACGAAGAGGTAATAGCTTTAGGAGAAAGTTTGGTTTCACCAAACAATTATTTCTCAGTTGAGTTAGCAAGTGCAACAACAGAAGCTTATGCAGATTACACAATTTCATTTGATGAGGTTGACTTTAAAGTTGGCGGCGGCGAATTAGATGATGTTCCGGCGATGATTTTGAAATCCAGTTTAGAAGAAGGATTTACAGTGGCCGGGGCAGATGCAGCGGAAGTATATATGATTTGGAATGATTCGGTAGATACGACATTATACACTTATTATAAAGACAAAGATGGCGATTATTTCAATGGAAGTACCCTGGCTAATATAAATGTTTCTACAGATACATTAGTGGATTTGGTCAATGAAGATACAACAATAAATGTGTGGGTTGATGTTAATGCAACCAATTCTACAAATAATGTTAGGTTGGAGAATAAGGCTCTTTCAACTGATGATATTAATTTAGCAATAGGTTACAACACAGCAGGCAAACCAACTCATTTAGGTGTTACAGCAGAAGAAGCAGCAGCAGCAGATTTAAAATACAATGCTAAAAATATAGGAACCTATGACGAAGATTTCAGAACAGTGTATGGCGTTATAGTAAAAGAGCCAGAAAACAATGCCGACCAAGATGAAGTTGAATTAAGCATTCCCGAAGAACAAGTGAAGGTTAATGTAATCATCAAAGGTCCTGGAACCACAACATCAACAACAACCGGTGCAACAGTTAAAAGTGTTATTCCTATAAAAGACAACATTGCAAGACTTGACACAGACGCAGAAGTTGAATCCGCAAAGGGCAGCAAAAACATGATAATAATTGGTGGTCCTGCCGTTAACAGGTTGACAGCAGCCGTACTTGGCTTAAGTTATCCAACTTACGGAGTAGATTCAACAGTGCCTGAAAACGCAGCAATGGTTAAACTAGTGGAAAACGCTTTTGGTGGTGGTAAAATAGCATACGTAGTCGCAGGTTGGGAAGCCGCAAACACAGGCGCAGCTTGTAGCGTATTGCAACAGTACGACGACTATTCAGCACTAACCGGAACTGGCGTAAAAGTATCTGGAACTGCAACTCCTTACGAAGTAACTGCTCTCGAGTAAATTACTAGATAAGGTACATCTAATCCGAAAAAAGATTTTTTTAATCTTTTTTATTTTTTTTAATTTCTATAAATTTTATATTTTTAATTATATCTATTTTTAAGAATCTTTCCTGAAGTTATTAATCCAAATAATAATTTTCCAGAATGGGATTCAAATCCTCAATCTCAACAAAATAAGAGCTTTCAGGAAACTTAAACTGGTGGCAATAATATTTAGATTTGATTTTCTGGTTTCTTCCCATTGCACCCCAAATTCTTTAATTTTTAATCCTTGTGCCTTGGCTCTGATTATTAATTCAGTATCCCAGAAAAAACCTTTATTTTTAATTTTATCCAAAAGAGGCATTATTTTTTTGCGATTAAATCCTTTAAATCCGCATTGATAATCTTTTATTTTTAATCCAAACAAACCCCGGATTATGTAGGAATAAACTGATGAAAGGAATACTCTGGTAAAATTCCTTTTTACTTTACTGGCTTTATCAAATCTCGATCCAATTGCAAAGTCATAATTTTGTTCTAGATAATTAATTGTTTTTGGTATATTATCCAAATTGACAGATAAATCCGCATCCATAAATATAATGAATTTTGATTTTGACTTTTTTATTGCTTCTTCAATACTTTTACCTTTTTTAGATCTATTATTATTTTCAATTATCTCCAGATTCGCATATCTTTTTTTAAGTGTTTTTGATATTTTCAGGGTGTTATCAATACTTGAGCCCTCAGAGATAATTATTTCGGCGTTTATTTTGTTTTTTTCGAGAAAATTTTCCAATTTTAAAATGGATTTTTTGATAATTTTTTCTTCATTGTAAGTTGGAATTATTAGAGTAAACTTCATAATAGATACTTTTGATCGTTTTAGGTATAATTTTTACAGTTTTTTATGAAGTTAATAAAAACCAAAAAGGAAATTTATTTATTGAGCTCTTTAATGATTTTTTTGTTAATTGTTTAATGATTTTTAGTAGTTCTTCTTTTTGTTTTTCTTTGAGGTTGAGCGTGTCTGCTTCTTTTTTTATGTCTTGTTGTAAGGAGTATATTTCTATTGT
>Ga0164318_10001875_pt1 | contig 19106 bp, 16 predicted proteins | sample GuaBasSedimGuay9_FD_113734 | JGI IMG/M metagenome (GOLD analysis project Ga0164318, IMG submission 113734) | Subseafloor sediment microbial communities from Guaymas Basin, Gulf of California, Mexico - Guay9, Core 4571-4, 0-3 cm | ecosystem: Environmental > Aquatic > Marine > Hydrothermal vents... | reverse complement strand
TAACAACAAGTTGTGGCCGATCAATCTGCTGGAACTGGTGATCCGTCACAGCAGCGGGAACCACAAGCGGGAGACCATCGCCTGGTCCAAGCGTCGTCAGGGGAGTGCGGAGAGATTGGGGGTGATGCTCGTCTGGCGGAATTACATCAAGGGTCGCAGGGAGAAGGAAAGGGGGAGTCCGACACCTGCCATGGCGCGGGGGATGCTGGATAAGCCGTTGAAGATAGAGGAAATACTGAGTGAGCGGATCTTTCGGACCCGTTGCGAGTTGCCGCCTCGTTGGGCGGAGTACTATGACCGGGCGGTGGAGACTAGGGCCCTGCCGAGGAACAGGAGGCATGAGTTGAAGTACGCGTACTAGAACCGGCAGTTGAAAACGAGGTCAAGCGTTGGTCACTCCAAGAGGGAACACAATCTCGACGGCACAACTAAAGCAAAAAATTCACGGAAATATTATTAGTCTCTAAGGTGTTGATTTTTTTACGACCCAAATGATCATCGGCGATCAGAATCCGGCCAGATGCTTGTCACGCAACGTCGTGGACCTTGCCGCAGCGGGGGCATGTCGCCTGGGAAGACTTGAAATCAGGTGGAATTTTCAACACCGTTCCGCAAGTGCAGGGAATCCGCTTGTAGCCACCCTTGCGGTAGAAGAAATCGTCCACCTGCCTGGCGAGGGTCCGCTGGGAAGCCTGGGGCTCGCGGATTCCCCCAGCCTCGCCCGACGAGCCCGCGGCGCCGGCCACTCCGGCCGATCCGGGACGCAGGCCGGCCCCGCCGTCGTCCTTCAATGCCGAGGGAGGGATGACCCCCTTCTTGCCGGTGGCCTGCCGAAAGCTCTCCTGGTACGAGCGGAAATCCGCTCCCGCCATGCTGCGCAGGACCTTGATCCTCTCGGCGATGGGCGGGTGGGTCGCCGTGGCTTTGGCCGCCATCTCCCCGGCGCGCGCCAGGGGGTTGACGATGTACATGGGCGCGGTGGCCCGGTTGGCGTGGGCCAGTTTCTGCGGCGAGGAGGCGATCTTCTCCAGGGCCGAGGCCAGCCCCTCGGGGTAACGCGTGAACACCGCGGACGAGGCGTCGGCCAGGTACTCGCGCTTGCGTGAGATGGCCAGGTAGATGAGCCGGGCCAGAAGCGGCGCCAGGATGGCCAGCAGCACCGCGATCACGGCGATGATGCCGGCGCTGTCCCCGCCGCCGGACCGCCGCGAACGGCTGCGACCGCCGCCGAACCACATGCCCCGCAGACCCACTTCCGCCAGGATCACGATGGCTCCGGCCAGCACCCCCGCGAACAGCATCAGCTGGATGTCGCGGTTGCGGATGTGGCCGATCTCGTGGGCGATCACTCCCTGCAACTCGTCGCGGTTGAGTCTGCGCAGCAGACCGCTGGTCACCGCGACGGCGGCCGTCTCGGGCCGGCGGCCGGTGGCGAACGCGTTGGGCGCCGGATCGTCGATGACGTAGACATCCGGCATCTTGGGCAACCCCGCGGCCAGGGTCATCTCCTCGACCACGTTGAACAGGACCGGCAGGTCCTCCTTCTTGACCTTGTGGGCGCCGCTTACCGCGAGCATCACCTGGTCGCCCTGGAACCACGAGAACAGGGTCATCACCAACCAGACGACCGCCGCCACGGCCACCCCGTAGGGGCCGTATCCCCTGCCTCCGAAGTACTCGCCGAAGGCGTAGCCCAGCGCCATCAGCAACAGAGCCGTCGCCACCACGAGCATGAAGGATTTGCGGCGGTTGGCCGCGATCTGTTCCCACATGGCGCTACCTTGTCATCCTTCGCGCTGGATCAGTCGAACTTGACCTTGGGCGCCTCGCGCTCGGCTTCCTCGGTGACCTCGAAATAGGTCTCGGGCTGGAAGTTGAACATGCCGGCCACGATGTTGCCCGGGAACATCTGGACCTTGTTGTTCAGGTTCATGACCGTCTGGTTGTAGAACTGGCGGGCGAAGCTGATCTTGTTCTCGGTGCTGGTCAGCTCCTCCTGCAGGGACAGGAAGTTCTGGCTGGCCTTCAGGTCGGGGTAGGCTTCCGAGACGGCGAACAGCCGACCCAGGGCCGCGGTCAGGCCCGACTCGGCCTTGATGCGGTCGGGAATGGTACCGGCCCCCTGGACGGCCGTCCGGGCCTTGGTCACCGCTTCGAGGGTTTCCCGCTCGTGGTGCATGTAGCCCTTGACCGTCTCCATCAGGTTGGGGATCAGGTCGAAGCGCCTCTTGAGCTGCACATCCACCTGGGCCCAGGCTTCCTTGACCTGGTTGCGCAGGCCCACCAGCGAGTTGTATATGCCGACGAACCAACCGACAATGACCACGAGCACACCCAGCAGAATCAGTAACACTATCATGCCTCTTCCCCTTTCACGGGAAACATCCCGCCCAGAAACTCGGCCAAGGCGGGGTCGACGTCCATGCTGTGTTCCACCAGGTCCCGGCTCAGCTCCTCCACCTCGTGGCGGTCGAACCACAGGCCGCAAACGGCGCAACTGTCCACAAGTACCCTGCGGCCCGGCCCGATATTCACCTTGGCCATGGTCTTGGCGCACAGGGGGCAGGGCCGGCCCGCCTCATCGGTCTGCGCCGGACTCGTGGCCAAGGCCCCCTCGCCGGGCATCAGCAGTTCCAGCTCGCCGCGGTCGAACCAGACCCCGCCGCAGTCGGGGCACAGGTCCAGTTCTATCTCCTTGTACTCCACGACGTAGGTCGGCACCCGGCACACGGGACATTTCATGGTTTACCCCTTTTTGGTCCGCGCCCATGGTCCCCCACCCCGTTCACAAATGCAACCCCCATGACGAAGTTTCCACGATCTGGTAGGCTGGCATCATGTTCAAGCACACCAGCGACATCCTGAAGGATCAGGGCATCAACCGGTCCACCCTCGTGATTTTCGAGGGCCGCGCCCGCGCCAACATCAAACGCCTCGGGAACCGGGCCGCAGGTTGCTGCGTGACCATGCGGCCCCACTTCAAGACCCACCAGAGCGAAACCGTGGCCGGCTGGTTCGCCGACGAGGGGATCGATCGCATCACGGTCTCCTCGCTGGACATGGCCGTGCGGTTCGCCACAGCCGGCTGGAGGGACATCACCATCGCCTTCCTTCTCAACCCCCTGGAACGGCCGCGCCTGCTGGATCTGGCGTCCCGGCTGGCCGCCCGGAAAGGCCGGCTGGGCTGCACCATCGATTCGACGGCGGCGGCCGAGGCGCTGCGGACCACCGGAACGGTCCCGCCGGTGGACGTCTGGTTGAAGATCGACACGGGCTACGGGCGCACGGGCATTCCCTGGGATGACCGCCCCCTGCTGCGGGCGGTGGTCGGCGCCCTGACTGTCCCGCCGCGCGGGCTGCTCACCCACGCCGGGCACGGCTACCGGGCCCGTAGCCGGAAGGCCCTGCGGAAAATCTGGGACGAGACCGTCGCGCGCATGCAGGCCGCGCGCACGATCCTGGAGCGGAACGACCTGATGCTGTCGGTGGGAGACACCCCCACCTGCAGCGTGGTGGAGGATTATTCCGGGGTGGACGAGATCCGTCCCGGCAACTTCGTCTTCTACGACCTGATGCAGCTGCAGATCGGTTCCTGCGGACCGGACGACCTGGCCGCGGCCGTGGCCTGCCCCGTGGTGGGAATCTACCCCGACCGTCGGCAGGTCGTGATCCACGGGGGCGCCGTCCATCTGTCCAAGGAGAGCCTGCAGGAAACAGGCGGCAGGATTTTCGGCCGACCCGGCCTGCTGGATCCCCCGCGGATCCTGGACGGGGCCCGGGTGACCGGCCTCTCCCAGGAACACGGTGTCATCACCTTCGCGGACGGCGCCTTCCCCGCCGCCCACGAGCTGTCCATCGGGGACCTGATGCTGGTCTGGCCGGTGCATTCGTGCCTGGCCACCGACCTGCTGACGGTCCGGCCCGCCCCTTCGGTGGCGTTCATTCCCTGATGGCGGCCGCCCGTCCCGCCCAGTACCAGATGGCCTCGGCGAACTGCCGGGCCGTGTAGGCGCAGTAGGTGCCGCCCGGCTTTTCCAGCATGTTGCGGGCCATGGTCAAAGGATCCATGGGCTCGTCGGCCACCGGGCCTGCCAGCAGGCAGACCACCTCCCAGTCGTAGTCCCCGCTGCGGGTGCCGTCGTTTTCCAGGAGGGCGGCCGCGGAATACAGCACCACCCCCGCGTGACGGACCTCCTCGCAGGGGCCGGGGGCCAGCACGCGGATATAGCCTTCCTCGTGGGGCTGGCGCCGTGCGAACTCGGCCCGCAGGGGCGTCCGTTCGTCCACCTTGACGGTCGCGGACACGAAACCGTGCGGCGGGACCGGCACGATCACCACCTGGTCCAGATCCTCGCGCCCGGCACCGGGACGCCGCTGCGCCCAGTGTTCCCGGACCAGGTCGAGCAGTTCCTCCTCGCCGCCCCGGAACCAGACATGGCCGCCGTCGGGAACGTGCCTGCGGCGGGCGAATTCGCTCCAGCCCAGCTTCAGCCCGGACGCGTCATCATTTTTCAAGACGGAACCCTCCCCGTGTATTATTTTAGCCCCGATTATCCCGCAACCACCGGCCCCTTTCCAGGCAGGATGCATGATGGACTACCCGGTCAACGACAAGCAACTGATCCGCGATTGCCGCATCGGCGAAGGCACCAAAATCTGGAACTTCGTCAACCTCTACGAGTGCGAGATCGGCCGCGACAGCATGGTCGGCACCTTCACCGAGATCCAGGCCGGCGTCAAGATCGGCCACCGCACGCGGATCCAGAGCCACACCTTCATCTGCGAGATGGTCACCATCGGCAACGATGTCTTCGTCGGCCACGGGGTGATGTTCATCAACGACACCATGCCCCCCCAGCCCGATCGCGACAAGTGGCTGCCCACGGTCATCGAGGACGGGGCGAGCCTGGGCAGCAACTCCACCATCCTGCCGGTCCGGGTGGGAAAGAACGCCGTGGTGGGCGCCGGCGCCGTGGTCACCAGGGACGTTCCCGACGGAGCCGTGGTGGCGGGCTGCCCCGCCAGGATCCTGAGATACCGGGAAGGATATGGGCCCGAGTAGACCCGACAGGACATGAACCTGAATCCGAAGCACGTTCTGCCGTGGAGTCTGGTCCTCATCGTCGTCGCATCGCCGCTGCGGGCCCAGGAGGCGCCCGTCGATTCGACCACCGTCGTGACGACCCTGCCGGACCTGGTGGTCAACAGCGAGGCCGCCGCCCCGCCCGCGTCCGGCCGCCTGATCCTGGGCCCCGGCCGCATCGCCCTGGAGGATGCCGGTTCCCTGGCCGACCTGGGCAACCTCCTGCCCTCGACGCGCGTGGCCGTCAATTCCCGCGGCGAGGCGGTCCTGATGATCCGCGGAGCCCCCGAACGCCACGTGCAGACCTACCTCGACGGCATCCCCTTGAACCTGCCCTGGGACGAGCGCGTGGATCTGGGTTCGATCCCGGTGATCGGCAACATCCGCCTGGAGGGCCGACGCGGCCTGGCCAGCCTGCTCGAAGGTCCCGGCGCCCTGGCCGGCAGCGTCCGCATCCTCGCCACGACTCCCGGTCCGGGGCCCTCGTCCGCCACCAGCGCCGTCCTGGGCGAGCAGGGCCTGAGCATCCTGAACGCCGCGGCCGGCGGGAATGCCGGCTCCTGGCTGCTGCAGGGCGGGATGAGCTGGCGCCACCGCGACGCCTGGCCCCTTCCCGACGACGGACCCGAGCGTTTCAACAGCGACCTGGACCAGTACGCCTTCCTCGGACGCAGCAGTCGGCCCGTGGGTGCAGCCGGGCGGCTCAATCTGCTGGCCGGCGGTTGGCACGAGGAAAAGGGCGTCCCGCCGGAACTCCACCTGGGCGACGAGGCCCGTTTCTGGCGCTATCCCCGGCGAAAACGGGTGCTGACGGGGGCCAGCCTGAGCCTGCCGGTGGGCACCGACGGAGCCTGGGACCTGCACGCCATGACGGCCCTGGACTACTTCGAGCAGGAGATCGACCCCCGCGGCCCGGACGGCTGGGACCTTCCCCGCGAACAGGGCCAGGACTACGAACACGACATCGACCGTACAGCCCACGCCATGCTGGGGGTGACCCGCTGGCTGGCGGACGACCTGCGCCTGACACTGCAGGGCAACGCCCGCTACACCAACCACCGCGAGAGCCTGACCGTGGGCGGGGGCGTCCTGGCCTACTCCCAGTGGCTCACCGCCCTGGTGGCCGAGGGCGAGTGGGTGCCCGCCGCCGGCTGGACGCTGCGGTGCGGAGCCGGCTGGGATCACGCCGCCACCCCTCAGACCGGAGACAAGCCCGACCGTGCCGACGACGACGCCGAGGCCCTCAACCTGCGTCTGCAGAGGGATCTGCGATCACATACCCAGATCTACGCGGCCGCCTCCCGCCGCAGCCGCTTCCCGTCCCTGCGCGAGATGTTCTCCGGCGCCCTGGGCAAGTTCCTGCCCAACCCCGACCTGCATCCCGAACGGCAGGATCTGCTGGAGACGGGACTGACCGCCAAGGGTCGCCGCTGGAACCTGGCCACGGCGTTCTTCCTGCAGAATCTTCACGGAGGAATCGAGAAGGAGAAGCTGGCCGACGGCAGCGGCCGCTTCATGCGTGTCAACCGCACCCGCATCCGTGTTCCCGGCTGGGAGATCATCGCCGCGGCGAACCCCTCCTCCGCCTTGACGCTCTCCCTGCAGCACACGATCATGTGGGCCCGCGTCCAGGAGGACGGGGCCTTCACCGGTCATGCCGAGGATCGGCCCGATTTCCTGTCCCTGGCCTCGATCCGGTGGCAGCGGCCGCGGCAGGGACCGGACGCCCTGGTCGAAACCCGTATTACAGGTCCGCGCTGGAGCGCCGATGCTTCGGGAGCCTCCGACGCCACCGGCGGCCTGAAGCGCCTGCCGGCGGGGGTGACCTGGAACCTGCGCCTCGGCTACCGCTGGCTCACGGTCGGACGCAGCGTCGAGGCCCACCTGCGCGTCGACAACATCTTCGACCGGAACGTCCCCTACCAGGTGGGCCTGCCGGCCCCGGGACGCATTTTCGCCGGAGGCTTGAGCCTGAAACTCTAGCAGCCCGGGTCATTCATGACCATTCGGGACCAGCACTGGAGGTCAACATGGAATTCATCGCCGCCCTGGCTACCGATGACGGCAAGACGTTCGTCGACAGGCACTTCGGGGATGCCCGGTTCTATCATCTGTACACTGTGGGTCGGGACGGTGCCCACTTCCTCAAGGTCGTGCCCAACACGGCCCCCGAAGAGACCGGCCACGCCGACCCCCGCAAGGCAGGAGGAATCGCCCGTCTGCTGAAGACCGAGAACGTGAACGTCCTGGCCACGCGGATCTTCGGGCCCAACCTGAAGCGGGTCCGGAAGAAATTCGTTTGCGTGATCCTGGATTGCCATGCTTTTTCCGAGGGCCTGGACTTCCTGTCCGCCAATATCGACACCATCGCCGCCGCCTGGGAACAAGGCGAAGAGCGGGAGTATCTCAATCAGAAGACCATGACATGAACTTCCTGAAGAAATTGTTCAGCCCCCGCACCCCGCCCGAAAGCGCGCGCAACATGCGCCGCAACGAGCCCTGCTGGTGCGGTTCCGGCAAGAAATACAAGCAGTGCCACTACGAGGCCGATCGCGCCTACTTCACGACGGTGCAGAACGCCGCCTGCAAGGGCCCCACCTGAAGCCGCTGAACCGGGGCGGTCGCCCCTAATGAAATTCCATAATCGCCGCTAAAGACATGGCCGGAAATGCCGATAGGGCACTGACTGTCGAACCCGGTCGTGCCGATTCTGCGCAGTTAGGGGCGCAACCGGGAGCCGTACCTGAACAGTATCCTACCGGGAGCCGTCATGCGGGTTGCTGCCACATTCCCTCGTCGTTGCCTCGGATGCGTTCTGGGGGTCCTGGTCGGACTGGCCTCAGGCTCCGGACCCGCCCTGGCGAGTCCCACCCGGTTGCCGACTCTGGGCATCGAAACCTGGACTTCCAACGAAGGGCTGCCCCAGAACTCCATCCAGGCCATCCTGCAGGACAAGGACGGCTACATCTGGCTGGGCACCCAGGCGGGGCTCGTACGCTTCGACGGGGTCGCCTTCACGACCTTCGGCTCGTCCAACACCCCCGAGTTCACCCACGACGACATCCAGGACCTGGTCCAGACGGACGACGGCACCCTCTGGATCGCCACCTACGGCGGCGGCCTGGTCAAGTACCGGAACCACGAATTCTCCCGTCTGGATGTCCCCGGCCTGCTGGACGACAAGACGGCGGTCCGGGCCCTGGACATCGGCATCCACGGGGAACTGCTGATCGGCACCTTCGACAAGGGCTTGTTCATCTGGGACGGAAACCGCCTGGACAAGGTCGATATCCCCCGGGGCATGATCTCCGCCCAGATCAAGGACCTGATCGAGATGCCCGACGGCAAGATTTGGGTATCGACCAACAAGGGGTTGTTCAGCTCCAAGGACGATCGGTGGTCCAAGATCGCCCTGCCCTGCGGTCAGACCCACAGCACGGGCGCCATGTACCTCGACGAGGACGGTTCCCTGTGGGTCGGCGCACCCGACGGCCTCATCCACATGACATCCTCCGGAGCGAACCTGGTCAAACCGCCGCAGGACCTGCTGTGGGACGACGTGCAGGACATCCTGAGGGACAACAAGGGCCGGCTCTGGATCGCCACCTTCGGCTCGGGGCTCCTCATCCTGGACGAGGGTCGTTTCACGGCCTTCGACTGGCGCGGAAACCCGGCGGACTTCTCCATCCGGCGGTTGTTCGAGGACCGGGACGGTTCCATCTGGGTGGGGACCGGCAGTCTGGGTGTCAGTCGCCTGCGGGCCACTCCATTCGTGGCCATCAACAAGGCGGCCGGGCTGCCCAATGAGAACATCTGGGTGCTCGATAACGATCACCATGGCGGGATGTGGGTCGGCATGGACGCCGGCGGTCTGGCCCGGATCAAGGGCGGCAAGATCGTCGACATCATCGGGGAAAAGGAAGGCCTGCCGGGCAAGGTCGTGCACAGCATCTGCGCGGCCAGGGACGGCAGCCTGTGGGTGGGAACCGACCGCGGCGTGGCCCGCTTCAAGGGCGGCAGGGTCAAGACCTGGGACGTGAGCAACGGCCTGGCCCACAACCAGGTCCGGTCCATCTTCGAGGACCGGTCCGGCACCATCTGGGTCGGGACCCTGGGCGGGGGCATCTCGGTCATCAAGGACGGACACATCAGCAACTACGGCACCCGGGACGGCCTGCCCAGCACGGCCGTGCGCTGGATCGAATCCGACCGGGAAGGGCGGATCTGGGCCATCACCGAGGGCGGACCGTCCATCTGGCGGAACGGCAAGTTCACGCCGCCCCTGTCCAACCACGATACCGGCGGCATGTTCGCCCTGAGCTTCTACCAGGACACCGACGGCGTCATCTGGCTGGCCACCTACGGCAACGGCCTGGTCCGCTACGACGACGGGAAGGTCGTTACCCTGGGGGTGGAGGACGGCCTGCTGGACGACAAGATCTACGCCGTCACCGGAGACGACTTCGGCCGCCTGTGGATCACCTGCGCCCAGGGCATCTTCGGCATCAGCAAGACCGACATCGCCGCCTACATGCGGGGCGAACTGGCCGAGATCCCCTTCACCCTGTTCGGTTCCCGCAACGGGTTTCCCGCCCGCGAGTGCAACGGCGGGTCCCAGCGCAGCGTCCTGGTGGACGACAAGGGATACATCTGGCTGGCCACCGACGGCGGCGCCATCCGCTTCGATCCCGGCAAGGCGCAACCCAACAACACCCCGCCCAATGTCGTGGTGCAGAACATCCTGCTGAACAGGGAACTGCTGCCCCCCGACCACTACCTGAACATTCCTCCGGGCACCAGGAACCTGGAGATCAGCTACACGGGGCTACAGTACGACAACCCCCAGGGCATCACCTTCCGCTACCGTCTGCTGGGGTTCGACGAGGACTGGATCGACGCGGGTTCCCGCCGGATCGCCTACTACACCCACTTGCCGGCCGGCAAGTTCACGTTCCAGGTCCTGGCCGCCAACGGCGACGGGGTCTGGAGTTCGGCCCCGGCCGAGATTTCCCTGCAGCTGCTCCCCCACTTCTACGAAACGGGCCTCTTCAAGGGCCTGGTGGCCACCGTTTTCCTCCTGATGCTGGGCAGCATCATCTGGGCCCGTTACTACCAGATGCAGCAGAAGCAGATGGAGCTTGAGAAGCTGGTCGCTGAACAGACGTCCGAGCTCGTGGCCGCCCGGGACGCCGCCGACGCGGCCAACCGCACCAAGGGGGAATTCCTGGCCAACATGAGCCACGAGATCCGTACCCCCATGAACGCCATCATCGCCATGACCGATCTGGTGCGCGACACGCCCCTGAAGCCGGACCAGAAGGACTCCCTGGACATCGTCAGCAGCTCGGCCCAGGGCCTGCTCGAGCTGATCAACGACATCCTGGACTTCTCCAAGATCGAGGCCGGCAAGCTGGAGCTTTCGCCCCACTCATTCGACCTCCAGGAAACCGTGGACGACACCATCCGGACCCTGGCCCTGCGCGCCGAGCACAAGGATCTGGATCTGACCGCCCACCTCGCCCCGGACATCCCCCGCCGTCTGATCGGGGATTCCCACCGCTTCAAGCAGATCCTGATCAACCTCATCGGCAACGCCATCAAGTTCACCGCCGAGGGCGAGGTCTGGGTGGAGATCGAGGCCGAGGAGATCACGCCGCGCCAGGTCCTGCTCAAGGCCATGGTCAACGACACCGGCGTCGGCATACCCGAGGATGTCCAGGCCAAGATCTTCGAACCGTTCTCCCAGGCCGACGCCTCGGTCACCCGCAAGCACGGCGGCACGGGACTCGGGTTGACCATCTGCACCAGGCTGGCCGAGCTGTTCGGCGGCAGCCTGGGGGTCCACAACAACGACAAGGGCGGGGCCAGCTTCCACTTCACCGCCCGCATGGACATCGACACCAGCTGCCCCGTGATCAGCCCCGCCGTGCTGAAGGACGCCAGGGTCCTGATCCTCGATTCCCACGAGCGGCACCGGACGAACCTCACCGAGCAGCTGCAATGGGCCGGCGCCGCAGTCACCGCCCTGGAAGCGGCGGAAAAAGCGGGCACCATGTACGAGATGTCCCACTCCCAGTCCCAGGCGTTCGACATTGTTCTCTGCGACTACGGGCATGACGGCCGGGCCGCCGCCGAGTTCATCGAGCGGATAGAGCATTATCCCTGGGGCCGGGGTAAACTGTTCATCATGGCTTCCCTGGGCCGCATGCGCGACGCCCGTACCCTCAAGAGCGACAAGATCGCCGGTTACCTCATCAAGCCGGTCAAGCAGAAGGAGCTGCTGCGCAACCTGCAGGCCGTCCTGGGCAACCGGAGGCCGCAGTCGGCCGACATGGAGCAGGACGCCGCCGAAGGCGCCGCCCGGGATTCCGGCCAGCCCAGCCTGCGCGTGCTGGTGGCCGAGGACAACAAGGTCAACCAGGTCGTGGTGAGGCGGGTTCTCGAGAAGTACAACCATCGGGTGACCATCGCGGACAACGGACAGGAAGCCCTGGACAAGATCGCCGCCGGTCATTTCGACATCGTCCTGATGGATGTGCAGATGCCCGTCCTGGACGGACTGAAGGCCACCAGCCTGCTGCGTGAGAAGGAGGCCAGGGAGGGTCTGCCCCACCTGCCGGTCATCAGCCTGACGGCCCACGCCATGATCGGCGACCGCGAACGCTGCCTGGAATCGGGCGCCGACGGCTATGTGACCAAGCCCATCAACTCCCAGGAGCTGCTGGCGGCCATGTTCGAGCTGATCGAAGGAACCGAGAGGGTGCCGGTGTCCTGAGAACCGGCGAAATCGCGAGGATCCTGATCAAGAGCCCGCGGCGGAGGACACAGCCTCCGCCGCGGGCTCGGCTTCATGCTACCGTGGATCAGATCAGGATGTACCTGCCGGCCGGAGCGCCGCAAATGGGACATTTATCCGGTGCGGCCCCGAACTCGATATGGCCGCACACGGGGCACAGGTAGAACTTCTCCTCCTGCAGGTCCTCCCCCTTTTCGGCGGCGGCCAGCGCCCGCTCGTACAGCCGGGCGTGGATCTCCTCGGCGGCCACGGCGAACTTGAACATCCGCTTGGCCTTGTGGCCTTCGGCCTCGGCCGCCTCCAGCATGGGCGGATACATCTGCTGGTACTCGTAGGTCTCCCCGGCGATGGCTTCCTTGAGGTTGTCGGCCGTGGAGCCGACCCCGTCGAGGGCGGAGAAATGGGCCGCGGCGTGGATGCGTTCGGCCTGGGCGGTGGTCCGGAACAACCGGGCGATGTTGGGCAGACCCTCCTTCTCGGCCGCCTCGGCGAAGGAGGTGTACTTCTGGAACGCCTGGCTCTCGCCGGCGAAGGCTTCCTTGAGGTTCTCGTTGGTCTGGGACATGGCTTCCCCCCGAATCGAGTGAATCGTCGGCGTGGACCCCGCTATTAATACCCCGATTCGTCCCGGTTTTCAACGGTGACGAGGCCAGGGCCGCGACCGGCGACGGTTCAATCGGCCAGGCGGCAGCCCATGGCGATGGACAGGAACTTGGATTCCTCGCTGTCGGCCCTGCTGGTCAGGATGCAGGGTGCGGCCGCACCGGCCACCACCGCGGCGACCCGCGCTCCGGCCAGACGCGTGGCCGTCTTGTAGAAGACGTTCCCGGTCTCGATGTTGGGAAACACCAGGACATCGGCCTTGCCGCCCACCGGCGAGGTGAAACCCTTGATGGCGCAGGCCTCCTCGGAAACGGCCAGGTCCAGGGACAGGGGTCCGGCCACCTCGGCCTCGCCCACGGACTCCGCCAGCTCGCCCTCCTGCCAGCGCCGGGCGATCTCGGCGGCCTGGACCGTGGCCGGCATGCGCGGCGAGACCTTCTCGCTGGCGGCGATCAGGGCGACCCTGGGGCGGGCTATCCCGAAGCTGCGCGCGGCGCCCGTGCAGTAGCCCAGGATCTGGACCATGGTGTCGGCATCGGGCAGGGGGATGATGGCCACATCGGCCATGAACAGCAGTCGCGCCGGCTGCAGCCTCTCGGCGGGGAACTCGGCCACCGTGACGTGGGAAAGGACCCTGCCGGCCGGCAACAGCCCCTTCTCCTTGTCCAGGATCAGGCGCATGTAGTCGGCGGTGCCGATCAGCCCCTTCATCAGGACATCGGCCTGGCCGTCGCGGACCATGGCCACGGCCAGGGCTCCCGCCTTCACGGGGTCGGGTTCGTCGATGACGTTGAAACCACCTGCGTCCAGGTCCTTTTCCCTGCACAAGGCCTCGATGCGCATCCTGTCGCCCACCAGGGCGACGTCGGCGATCTCCTCGCTCACCGCCCGGGCCGCCGCCTGCAGGGAATGGGGATCCTGCCCGGCGGCGATGACCACCGTCCGCGAAGGGTTGCCGCGCAGGTCGTCGATGAGTTGATCCAGGTTCACGATGGGATCCATGACCGCTCCTTGTCGCTATTCCCGTGGGGAACCGTATTCCCGGGCCTGCTCCCGGCCCGACAGGACGCGCAGGGCCCCCTTCATCAGGGCGCGCATCTCGTTCTCGCCCGGATAGACGGTCACCCCGCAGCCGAGGGCCTTGACCCCGGCCGTGATGTCCTCGACCAGCATCGCGCTGCGGGCCAGACCGCCGGTCAGCAGCACCTGGTCCACCTTCTGACCGTCGAAGGCCGGCACCAGGGCGGTGATGTTCTTGCAGATCTGGTACACCAGGGCCTCGTACACGTCCCGGGCCTCCTGGTCGCCGGCGGCGACGCGCTCCTCGACCTCGCGGAAGTCGGCGGTGCCCAGCAGATCGATCAACCCGCCCCGGCCCTTGTTGAGCTTGAGCAGTTCCTCGAGGGTGTACTCGCCGCTGAAGCACAGGCGGATCAGGTCGCCCGTGGGCTCGCTACCCGAACGCTGGGGGCTGAAGGGCCCTTCGCCGTCCAGGCCGTTGTTCACGTCGATGTAGCGGCCCTTGGCGTGGGCGCCGATGGTGATGCCGCCGCCCATGTGGCAGACGATGAGGTTCAGGTACCGGTAGAAGGTCTCGTGCTCCTCGGCGTAGCGGCGGGCCGTGGCGATCTGGTTCAGGGCGTGGCTGACGACCCTGCGCCGCAGGGCCTTCATGCCCGTGATCTTCGCCCGCACCGGCACCTCGTCCACCACCACCGGATCGACGATGAAGGCGGGCTTGTCCGTGCCGGCCACCAGCTCCCTGGCGATCAAGGCCCCCAGGTTCGAGGCGTGGTCCACCCCGCCGCCCTCCATCAGCTCCCGGTACATGCTCTCGCCCACGCGGTAGGTGCCGTGGGGGATGGGACGCAGCAGACCGCCGCGGCCCGACACCGCGTCCAGATCCTCGGGGCCCAGGCCGTGCTTGGCCAGCTCATCCAGGATGACCCGCTTGCGCAGGGGATGCTGCTCGACAATGCGCTTGCCCTCGTAGGGTTCCAGCTCCGTGGCCGAGTGCTGGATCTCCGCGGTGAAACGCGGCAGGTCGCCCTCGAATACCGCGATCTTGGTGCTGGTCGAGCCGGGATTGACCGCCAGGATCCGGTAGCGCCGGAAGAAGGTGTCCTTGGGCGTGCGCATCCAGTGGCCGAAGCGGTGCAGGCGCAGGATGCTGGCCTTGACCGCCAGGGCCGCGTCCTCGGCCGTGCTGTCCATGGCCAGGTCCACCCCCTGGAAGCGCAGCCCGAACATGACGCTGAACTTCCTGGCCTCCGGGTAGCGCGTGGCATACAGGTGGAACAGCAGGTTGCCCGTATCCAGGTTGGGCACGATCAGGACGTTGGTCCCCCCCACGAAGGCCTTCTCCTGGCCCCGGCGGTACAGGTGGGCCGAGCGCCGCGACAGGGCCACGCTGATCTTGACCTCGCCCTCGATGTGGATGGTGCTGTAGCGCTCGCCCCGGGAAATACGCTCGGCCAGGATCTCCGGGACCAGGGCCGTGGCCTTGCGCACCAGCTCGGGGCTCGGACCCTCGTCCGACCCCTTGTTGGAGTAGGAAACGATGGCGCCGTTGATCACCGGCAGCACATCCTCGGGAAAGAGGTCGCGCGCCACGGCGCAGGTGCCCACGGCGCAGTTGGCCAGGGCCTCGGGGGTCATGGTGGCGTTGACCCCCACGTCGCCGACCACCAGGATGTTGTGGGGGAAGATGTCGTCGGGATGGCTGTCCGGCAGGATGATCACGCCCGCCTCGCTGGCGATCTCCTGCTTGGCCAGCAGCCGCAGCATGGGCCGGAAGAAATCCTTGGGCTCGTGGATGACTCCGCCCACCACCATGTCCCCGTGCCCCTGCCTGACCGCCATGACTCCGAAACGGGCGGGGTCCCGCACCAGGGCCAGGGCCTCGTCGATATCGCGCGTGCGGTTCAGGCTCTGGGGCAGCTCGGTGCATGACCGGGCGAACTCCTCCAGCAGGTCGGTGCGCTCGTCGGGGTCGCAGAAGGAGCTCTCGGCCAGGGTGAACTCGATGCGCGTCGAGTCCACGTGCTTCAGGTCGCGGTGGATCACGTCCTTGATCCTGTCCTCGGCGGCCAGGAACACCGGCCGCGCGAAACGCGGCAGATAGCAGGCGGCCTCGATGATCCTCGGCTCCAGGGCCTCGGTGAAGATCACCGTGGGACGGTTGTTCATCCTGGCGAGGATCTGGTTGTCCAGGGATGTCTCGATATCGTACATTGACCATCCTCCTGGCCGCGGAGCCCGGACAAGATTCGATAATTCTTTAACAATAAATTGGGCAGATCCTGCCCCTTTGGCAAGGAGCCATCCGTTGCCCTCGCGCCGCGAAAACCCTCCTTCGGTGTCGGCCGATCTCCTCGCGACGGCCTCGGACCTGCTGACCGGAACCCTGGGAACGTGCCCGGACCGCTGGCTGCTGGTGGACGTGGCCGGCCAGCGCCTCCTGCTGGTCACGGGCGGGACGCCCCGGCGGACCTGGCCCGTCTCCACGGCCGCGGCGGGCCTGGACGCCCGGGAGGATTCCAGCGGCACGCCGCCCGGCGTCCACCGCATCGTCGAGCGCATCGGCCTGGGCTCGCCCCCGGGCACGGAGTTCTCCAGCCGCCTGCCCACCGGGCGCACCCTGCCGCTGGACGATCTGCCCGGCGAACCGGACCGGGACCTGATCCTCTCACGCATCCTCATTCTCGAGGGAATGCAGGAGGGCGTCAACCGGGGACCCGGCATCGACAGCAGGGAACGGTACATCTACCTGCACGGCACCAACCACGAGGACCAGCTGGGCCAGCCCGTTTCCGGCGGCTGCGTGCGCCTGGCCAACCGGGACATCATCACCGTCTGCGACCTGGTCAGGGAGGGAGACCCCGTTGTCATCATCTGAGAAGATCCTCACCGACGGAAGCGCCTGGCTGCACTTCGTAGGCGTAGGCGGCAGCGGCATGAGCGCCCTGGCCCAGTTCCACGCCGCGAGCGCGGCCGCTGCGGGCGGGATCGCCACCGGCAGCGACCGGGCCTTCGACCGGGGCGAGCGCTCGTCCATCCGCCGGTACCTGGAAGAGGCGGGGGTCGTCATCCTGCCCCAGGACGGTAGGGCCTTGGCCGAGAGCCGGGCGCCGGGCCTCGAACGGAGCGGTCCCTGCGACGCCGTCGTCGCCAGCACGGCGGTCGAAAGCTCGGTTCCGGACCACCGGATGGCCGTGCAGAAAGGCATCCCCCTGCTGCACCGGTCCGAACTGCTGGCCCGGTACGTGCGGGATCACCGCACCATCGCCGTCAGCGGCACCAGCGGCAAATCCACCGTGACGGCCATGATCTGGACCATCCTCGATGCGTGCGGCTACCGGCCGGGCCTGCTGACCGGAGGTCCGCTGGCGGCCTTGACCGCAGAAGGCCTGCTGGGCAACGCCCGCCCAGCGGGGCCGGCCCCGGACGGCGATCGGTCGTACCTGGTGATCGAGGCGGACGAGAGCGACGGCAGCCTGGTGCGCTACGAGCCGTGGCTGGGCGTGATCCTCAACCTCGGCCTGGACCACAAGCCCCAGGACGAGGTCATGGCCATGTTCAGGACCTTCGCCGCCCGGACCCGGGCCAATGTCGTGGTGGCGGCCGAGGAGAACCTGAGGCCCCTGTGGCCGGGGGCTGTCCTGTGCGGCCCCGGAGCCGTGGCCGACCCGCCGGAAACGGCTTATCCGGCCGCGGACATCGAGCTCGCCCCCGGCGGCAGCCGCTTCACGGTGCGGGGTGTGCCCTTCTCCCTGCCCCAGCCGGGCCTGCACAACGTCAAGAACGCCTGCGCCGCCGTCGCCGCCTGCGCCACGGCGGACGTGCCGTTGACGGACATGGTCTCCCCCCTGGCCGCCTTCGCCGGAGTCGCCCGCAGGTTCCAATCCCTAGGCACGGCCGGCGGCGTGGAGGTCATCGACGACTTCGCCCACAACCCCGACAAGCTCGCCGCCGCCCTCGGCACCGGCAGGGACCGTCTCGGACCCGGCGGCGATGACCGGACCGGCCGCGTGCTGGCGATCTTCCAGCCCCACGGCTTCGGACCCACCCGCTTCCTGCGCCGCGCCCTGGTCGAAGCCTTCGCCTCGGGCCTGCGCCCCCGGGACGTGCTGTGGCTGCCGGAGATCTACTTCGCCGGCGGCACCGTGACCCGGGACATCTCCTCCGCCGACCTGGCCGCGGACATCACGGCAAAGGGACGGGACGCCCGTTTCGTACCGGACCGCGCGGCCCTGCCCTCCCTGGTCGCGGCCGAGGCGCGCCCCGGCGATCTGGTGCTGGTCATGGGCGCCCGCGATCCCTCGTTGACGGACCTGGGCCGATCGATTCTCGCGGCTCTGGAAGACTAGCGGGAGATGGTTTGCCGGGGGGATGCCGGATTGGTGCAGGACCGGTCCGCTGCACGCCGGTCCATGAAGAGGTTGCTGCCGGCAATCTTCTTGGCGGCGCACTTGACATCGGCGCAGGCCGTCGCCACCTCCACGAAGCGCGTGAAGTCGTGGTCCCTCAGGCGCACGCCGCCCATGCTGATGCTCAGCAGGGGGAAGCGGGTCGTGCGGCCCTGGCGGTCCGTGGCGACGATTGATCCGCGCTCCCGATCCTGGGGGTGGTAGAAGTTCGGCACGCCCTCATCGAAGATCCGCACGATCCTGGCACCCAGTTCCTCGGCGCAGTCCGCCGGGGCCAGGACCACGAAGTCATCCCCGCCCACATGTCCCAGGAACCCCTGCCCGGTGCAGACCGAGCGCAGGGCCGTATGCAAGGTCTCGGCGTTGAACAGCAGCACGTCGTCGCCGGCGCTGAACCCGTAGGCGTCGTTGTAGGCCTTGAAGTTGTCCAGGTCGGTGTAGATCACCACGTCGTCCCGCTTCTCGTCCAGCGCCTCCTGGATGGCCGAGCCGATGGAGTTGTTGCCGGGCAGGTGCGTCAGGGGGTTGGCGTCGATGTCCAGTTCGCGCAGGTGCTGGACCTCTTTGAACAGGCGACGCAGCTCCAGGTGGGTCGCCACCCGGGCCAGGAACTCGTTCAGGTGGCAGGGCCGGGTGATGGTGTCTACGGCCCCGGCGGCGAACGCCCGGTCGATGATCCCAGGGTCGTGGCCGGAGGTGATGAAGATGACCGGGATGCCCCGCGCGGCCGGTTCGGCCTTGAGTCGGCGACACAGGTCGAAGCCGTCGCAGGAGGACATGTCGGCCGAGATCAGGAACAGGTCCGGCGCCCCGTGATCCACCAGGTCCATGACCGAGGAATCGCCGGACACCTCGAGCACACCGTAACCGTGGTCCCGCAGGGTCACGGCATGGATGCGCCTGTCCTGCAGGTTATCGTCCACGACCACGATGGTGTGTCCGGATGGCTCCATGCTCACCTCACGTGACGGCCCCGTCCAGGAGCTCGCTGATGGCCGCCAGGATCTCGGTCCTGCGTATGGGCTTGGTGAACGTCTGATCGCCCCCGATCCGGTTGGCCCAGTCGAGGTAATCCTCGGGCTTGATCCGCCCCCCTCCACTGATGGCGATGATCCGGGCCTCGGGATTCACCTGCCTGATCTCACGGATCGTCTGCAGGCGCTCCTTTTCCGGCATGACAATGTCGGTGACCACG
>Ga0164318_10001873_pt1 | contig 19113 bp, 11 predicted proteins | sample GuaBasSedimGuay9_FD_113734 | JGI IMG/M metagenome (GOLD analysis project Ga0164318, IMG submission 113734) | Subseafloor sediment microbial communities from Guaymas Basin, Gulf of California, Mexico - Guay9, Core 4571-4, 0-3 cm | ecosystem: Environmental > Aquatic > Marine > Hydrothermal vents... | reverse complement strand
GAGGTTATATGATAAGAGGTTTCCTTCTTCATCGCAGAACCTCACATCAGACCCATCACTCTTGACATGCTCCCAGAAGTCCTTGTTAGAAGAGGTTATCTCTATTATAACCACGGTATCTGTATATGAGGTCTCGCCCTCTGAATTATCCAGAACAATCCTCTGGGTATAGGCGAATTCCTCGTATATCTTCTTAAGTCTGGCTACTCCATCAACAACTTCTATCTCTGGGGCATAGGTATAGTCAGTGGCGGTGGAATAATCATCATTAAAGGTCTGGATGCCACCAGGTCCAAGCCAGGGCGCAGTTTCTAAAGTAGTAAGGTCTGGCCCGGTGCGAAGTTGAAATCTTATATCTGTACCGGCAGGTTGGGTCTCTAACCAGGAAATGCCCATAATTCTGTTATTTGCATAAGTAGAATTATATGGGTTTGATATAAGGGACTGTTTATGAGGATAATATTCATAAGTTATGGCGATGCTATCCAATGCAGGGAGATTAGACAAATCATAACATATCAATTTCACCTGATATTGAAGATATTTGTGTCCATCTACAACAGAGACATAATTAGAAAGATCATCCCCTTTGGTAATACCAGGACAATCATCCCAATCCATAGCATCTGACATATCAGGATAATTAGAGGTTCTCACCTTTACCTCTGCATCTCCATTTATAGCCCAGGTAATTGTGTTAAAGCCAGCGTTATTTCCTATCTCTTTAATCTCCGAGGTATAGGTCCCATATATAAAAGCTAAGTATTTCCAGAACTCAAACGAGTCATATCCTCCTCTATAACCGTACATATAACTGCCTTCCCCTGGATAGACTAAGGCATTGGTGCCTCTTGCGGGCGCAGGGGTTGATTCTATCTCTTCCCAGGCATCCTGGGATATTGAATATCTGAAGAAACCCTTACTTTCACCATACCAGTCACCATAAACTGAACCAGGAATTACATAGATATAATCCCCAAACCCAGGGTAACATATCGCTTTGCCACCATAACTACCCCATCCTACTGGACGGGGAAGCGAAGTTAGAGTGGTCCAACTATTACTGGCTATATCATATCTATAAAAATCACTTGAACCATTTCCTCGTAAGCAATATAAATAATTTCTATTTCCTGCAACCAGCATACCTCCCCAGCCTACTCTCCCTGGCACATCTGCCATTACAGTCCAACTATCTGCTGAAGGATTATATCTCCAGAATGTCGTTGACTCCCCCCTTATAGCATAGACAAAACCATCCTTATAAGCAATATCATGGCCAGTCCTGAAGTCTGCTGGTGGACTGGCTAATACTTCCCAGGTATTGCGAGCAACACTGTATCTCCAGAAATTTGTGCGATAGCGGCCTCTCGTGGCATAGACATAACTTTCACCATCTGTGGTCATACTTGCAGACCATTCGTCCACGTTTGTAGGCGAGTTTGCATTTTGAGTCCAGACGCAATCGGATACAGAATATCTATAGAAATAATTGCGGCTGTCACCTGGCCTGTAGAAAATCGTTCCTCCGTCATTCAATGCCACCATATCAGAACCGCGGCCTGGACGATAAGGCAAACCTACAGGCTGATCCCATGTATCCTGACTTATAGAATACCTCATTACATCTGTTCTGCTACATATAGCATAAAGAGTATCCCCGCTTCCCGGATAAAAGAGAGAAACTCCGCCAGATTGAGGCGGAACCCTGGCTAATTCTGTCCAAGAATTATCAATAATAGAGTACCTAAAGAACCTGCCCCTATAGACAGCATAGATATAGTTATCTGAGCCTGGATAATAGAGATTGGTCTCATAGAAACCTATAGTACCTGCCAGATTGAACCAGCTTGCCGTAGTTATATTATACGCCCAGAAGGTACCACTACCACCTCCTCTATGTAAATAGACATAATCTCCACCTGGATAGACTAAACTATTTTGGCTCGGGCGAGACTCAATACTGCTTGGAGTATCAGTAAGGATCTGCCAAGTATTGGTTGATATAGTGTATTGCATAAAGGTCTGAGTATTATCGCCCCTTACCGCAAATAGTCTATCACCACTACCTCCGAATGATGCACCCCAGCCTATCCTCACAGGAGCATCAGCAAGTTGAGTAAATGTCTCATTTACTACATCAAATCTCCAGAGGTGTTTTGTTCCCATTCCCTGTAAGATATATATGAAGTTGCCGCTTCCTGGATATACTGCCTTTGTAGAATATCCAGTATGGAAGGGTATCTCTATCATCTTCTCATATCTATCCTCACTTATCTTATACTTCCAGATATATCTATACCAGCTCCGTGGATAATCACCTCCATATGCACCCACTAAATAGGCGTAGTCTCCTCCAACATAGACCATATTATTACCGCCATAGATACCTCCGTATAGCGCCTCTGTAGCCTCAGCAGGGTCAGTCCATTTCTGTGTGGCAAGGTCATATCTCCATAATCCTCCCTGCCAGTTACTTACTGCATAGATATAGTTATCAGTCGCAGCATATACTGATATGCCTGGAAAGGGCTTATCATCCAGTCTCTCCCACGTATCATTGCTAATAGAGTACCGGGCCATATCCAATGGACTGTAACTCCACCCTTGACTTGTGCTTCGCATCCAATAGATATAATCCGGGGTAGTTGCTGAATAAACTAACGTATCCTGAGATCTTATTCCGTTTCTCTTTGGCCCATCAACATTTGCCAAGGCTTCCCAGGTATTATTAGATATTGAGTACCTGTAGAAGTCGGTTGAAGAATAGCCTCTGGTGGCATACATATAATCTCCTGTCCCTGGATAAAGGAGACATCCTCCTTCCCATACACTACCAGGTACATCTGCCATCGCCTCCCAAGTATTTGTACTTATCTTGTAGCGCCAGAAGGTAGATGTCTTATTCCCTCGCAGGGCATAAATATAGTCTTCTCCTGCATCCTGTGCCCCCTGCATAACACAGCCCCAATACATCGTTGAGGGAGTATTGGCTAAAGAAGTCCAGGTATCAGTAGCAGGGTCATATTCGGCAAATCCTGAGCGGTTCCCGCCCTCCCACGAATAGATCTTGCCATTATAATAGGTAATTCCACCGCCACCATTACCATAATAAAGAATTGAATTTGCTAAACGCTCCCATTTATTATTAGAGATTGAATATCTATAAAAAACCTTCGACCCCGAGCCACGGATATAATAGATATAATCCCCTCCATCCCATGCCATTCTTCCGCTCCAATTAGGTGTATCCGGGGGCGAGCAAGGTTCATCCCATCTAAGATTGGTTAAATCAAATTTTAAGGGCCTGGTATAGTTTGCCAGAAGCATATTAATCTTTGGCTCTGTCCCATCTACGGTATAATAGAAATAAGGCCTCCACCTGCTTTGCTTTACAGGAAGGGAACTCAATGATTCCCAACTCTGGGCGGTTATTGAAAATCTGGCAAAATTGGTCCTATCCACGCCAGAGGTAGCATAGATATAATCGCCCTGACCTGGATAGACAAACGAAGCACCATAGGTCACACTGAAGGAAGAGGCAATTGATGACCAGGTATTAAAGTCGATATGGTATCTTGCACAATATCCCCCCCATCCTCTCATAAGATAGATATAATCTCCGCTTCCCGGATAGACAATATTGCCGCTTTCACCTACACTCCAGGGGGTATCTGCTTTTTGAATCCAAACATCGCCTGAGGTATCATACATATAAAAGTCTGAACTTTCTTTTCTTACTATAGCAAAGATTGCTGTTGAATCCCGGGCTGCTAAAGAACCTCCTGTCCAGACCGCCTCGGGGATATCTCTCAACTTCTCCCAGGTATCATTGGTGATTGAGTATCTATAAAAGTCCTTAGTATAACTTCCTCTCAAGGCATAGATATAATCCCCGGAGCCAGGATAACAGAGGCTTGCACCCTGACCCCAGCCAGGGGATATGGCTTTGGGAAAATCCGCCAGGAAGGTCCAGTTGTTGGTGGTTACATTAAACCTTCCAAATACTGTCCGCGCCGACCAATTACTGAAGAAGGCATATATATAATCATCACCTGCATTGGGATAATCCGTAACTCTCGTAAATGTAGCCCCATAATCAAACGCTGGCATATGGTACTGGTTAACCCAGTGTCCTATGCTATCACAGAATAGATCCTCAACATTGGCAATCACCTCTACCTTTGCCCCAGTGCCTGTGCCTACTATCTGCAAATTATCTAATGTGCCTTTTGCAAAATCTGCATCGGTGTCGTCAATAATCTCTCCCTCGAGTTTGGACATTGTTACTTTGCCAGGAAAAGAAGTATCAACGTTGCTATCCTTTGAGGAGTAATTTTGCCAGCCGGTCTGGTTATCTGGATGGACGGCTGTATCAGAACTGGCGCCACCTGACCAGTCTGTCTGAAGAAAAGAAAAATCGGCTATCGCCTGTCTTATCTGAGGACAAAATAAAAGACCGGAAATAGCCGCTATTAGTACTGCCGCGATAATTATCTTTTTTGATTTCACCTTATTCCTCCATCTAAATAAAAATCGACATCCTCCCTTCTTCAGACAAATGTCGATTTTTAAAACTCTGGAGTCTATCCCAACTCTTTACAATATAATTATACACTATTATCACCCGACAGTCAATAGCCTGAAATTAGGTCTGTGTCTTAATTTTTTTTGTTAAGCTTTTCTATTTCTTTTTCTTTTTTGGCCAGTTCTTCTTTAAGTGTTGCTATCTCTTCCTTCAACTGCTTGGAGCGTTCGTAAAGTGCTTTGTAGGAAACCATATCAGCCCGATATTTCTCCTCAAGATTCTGTTTGATTTTTTCTTTGTTGCTTAAAATGGCTTCTTTGAGCTGGGCATTCATAAGTTCACTGGCTGAAGCCATCTCCTGACGGACTTTCCTGTTGACTCTGAAAAGAATTAAGTTGAGGATGATAGAAAAAATCAGCAAGATTACAAGAATCTGAGGAAATATCTTTTTATCTATCTTCATTTAACCACCTCACTTCCCTTCTCCAAAACCTATATTGCTTTCTTTCTTGCCCTTGTAAAGTTTATTATCTTTTGACTCTTTGCCGGGGCTTTTCCAAATACCTCTATCCTCCAGTTCTGTCTCCAAGTCCCTGATCCAACGCTCAACTTCTACTCTATCAGAGGCATCAGGAGCCAATTCTATATATTTGGTATAATTCCAGATGGCTTTTTGAAGGTTATCCTTTACTTCTTCATACAATAAACCTAAATTGTAATAAGCCTCTGGATTATTCTCGTTATAAGTCAAAGATTCTTTATACTCTTTGATGGCTTCATCATATAATTTTGCCTTAGTATAAGCAACAGCCAGGTTATAATGATAGATGGCTCTTTCATAATTAATCTTATTCAATAATTCTTCTTTGCTTTTTTTAACATTGGCAAGGGTTTCTTTGAGAGCCGTCTTTTCGAGAACAATCTTCTCCTTCAGGGCCTCTCTGGTTTCTTCAGAACTCTTTTTTAAGTCGGTTAGTTCACTCTTAACCTGTTGGAGGGCTTGCTGAGTTTTCCTTAGTTTACTCTCAGCATCCTTAAGTTTGTCTTTTAGGTCCTTGATTTCATTCTGAAAGCGGTTGTTCTGATTTAGAATAGAAATGCTATCGGCTCTTATTCGTTCATTTCTTTCTTTTAGGTCTTCCAGTTTACCTTCCATCTCCTCATTAATTTTCTGGGTTCTTTTTAGAATTTCCTCTGTGGAATTAAGCCGACTTTTTAAATCGATATTCTGCAGATAAGAAAAGATTGCCAGGCTGGCAACTAACAAGAGCATAATAAGAAGGATTATAAAGGAGGTTCTCATAAACTAATCAAATTCCTTTAAGCCTTTGATTTTTTCTACCTTTAGTCTTTTTTTCTCGGGGATAATCGACTCAACTTCTTTCTCTTTGAGTATAGGTTTCTTTTTCATCTTTTTTAGGGTCTGCCTGACTATCTTATTAAGTTTGGGTTCGGTAATATCCTCCATAGACCCCATAATCTCTTCTTTAACCATAGAGCGCCGACCACTAATAATATGAGGTGTAATCAAAAAGACAAGTTCGGTATTTCTGGTTAAATTGGCACGCGAACCAAAAAGCCAGCCGATAATAGGCAATTTACATAAAAGCGGTACTCCGACGGTATCATCTCTGGACTCTTCTTTTAATAGGCCTCCTATGACAATCATCCTGCCATCCTCTATCTTGACCGTCGTCTCAGCCTCAGAGGTTTCAACTATAGGAATGCGACTGCCAATGGCTGTGGTTATAGTCTCTCTTACGCTTGAGACCTCGGGTTTTATGGTCATAGTGATAATACCTTCTTCATTAATGACCGGAGTAACATTAAGTTTAATGCCCACATCAATAAATTCAACGTTTTCCGAGGTAACTGTGGTGCTTTCGCCCTGACTTTGGGTCTGAGTCACATAGGCCTCGCGCGCACCGACCATAATATTAGCCTCCTGGTTATTAAGGACGGCTATTTTGGGTCGGGATATAACCTTTATCTTGCCGTAAGAAGATAAAAGCTGGAGTATAACGTTATAATCATCAACAGCCATCTGGCCAATAGTTAAAGTAATATTATCTACATCAAGCCCAGGAGAGGGAGTAAATGAAGGGGCAACCGGAAGGGTGCCGGTTATATTCATATCAGGTAGCCCCCAGGTCCTTCCTCTCTCATAAACCCTTTCCCAATTGATACCTCTCTGGAATTCGTCTCTTAAGATTATCTGCCAGATTTCGGCTTCAATAAAAACCTCCTGAGGTTCTTTATCAAAGGCTTTAACCAATCTTTTCATCTCATCCATCTTGCCCGGTAGATCAGAAACTATTATCTTGCTGGAATGCTCATCTACCAGAACAGAACCCGTCCCACTGGTAACAACAGAGTCAAGATGTGTCTTCATATCTGTCGGTGAGGCATATTGAAGTTCAAAAATCTCTGTCTCAAGTGGTTTATCCAGATCTTTTAGGGTAGCCTCCATAAGAGAAAGTTTCTCCGGGATGTCGATAATAATCACCGTGCCACTAGCCTCGTCTATAATCAGTTTGCCAACATCTGATTTAAGTTGACTTAAAACCTTAAAGACGGTAGAGGGTTTGGCATAGGTCAGATTATAAGTTTTTATCTGTCGTTTCTCATCATAATTCTTGCCGAAGCGGGCTTTATATTCAGTCTCAGTCATAATCATCAATATATTACCCTTACGCTCCATAGCCAGGTTTTGACTAAGCAAAATGACATCCAGAGCATCCTCGAAGGTAACGTTGTTTAAAAATAAATTGACGCGACCGGAAACACTCTTAGAAGGCACAATAGTCAATCCGGTCTTCATTGATAAGAGCCGCAGGAGTTGAATGATATCAACACCTTTCAAATCAAGAGATATCCTCTTCTGGGCGGGTTTGGTGGACTTGGAATTATTGTCCTCTTTTTGAGGGGTTACTTCTATCTGTTGTATCTCCTGCTGGGTGGTAACATCATAGCCTTTAGTCGATTTGATTTGGGAAACTTCTTCAACTAATCCAGCCCCAGAGGGTAGCACTTCTTGCTCTAACATCCCTTCTTTAGGCCACATATCATCAGGAATGGGCATACCTTCTTCCTGAGGAGATACTCGGCCACCTATTATCTCCTCCTGTGAATGTACTGACGGAAGAATTGCTGTTATAAAAGATACTACCAGAAAAGCCGTTAATATAACTGCCAGGCACTGTCTGATTATTTTTACTTTAATTCCCATTCCCCTTCTTCGTCTACCAAAACCACTTTATCGCGAGTTATTCTCTCAATCTTCCAGCGGTCTATCTGGTCGCCTTTGTTTAAAATATAAGTTTTTTTATCTTCGCTGTCTTCTATCATAGCCTGGGGATTATCCTCTGACCAGAGAATCCCCACCAGTTTTAAGACTGTAAAAGGCTTGAGTCTCTTCTGGGCTTCCTCTTTTTTTGCCTCTGGAGTCAGAGTGAAGATATTTCTTCTCTTGGTTTCTAAAATTATATCCCGCACTTCGGGCACAGGAAGAATCTCTTCTTCTCTCTGGTATTCTTCCTTGGGCAGCGGTTTAATCATCTTGCTGTATTTATCAGTCAGGTGCGCCTTCTGACTTATAAATCCATAACCCAAAAAAATGGTAAGGATAACACTAACACCTACCAGAAACAGATTAAGCACATGAAGATTTAAAATCTTATCTTTATCAAGCCACTTGAGGGTTACTATCTCATAAAGATTTCTTAAAAACTCTTGCTGTTTCCGTCTCCGGCTAAAGGTCTTAATGTATTTTTCGCCTTCCCCATGTTTTTCAATAATCTTAAGTAGTTTCTCCTCTGGTGTTTCTCTGGGAACTTTCATAAGTTGATAACCTTTATTTCCTCTTCAATTAATTCCCTTATATCCTCTGCTTTTAACTATGGATTTATCCTTACATAGTTAGGAATCTCGGGATGCTGTAGTATAGTTTTGATGTAAGCACTCTCGGATTATCCTCTCTTTTTTTATATCTATAAAGATACCATAATTTTACTAATTTTTCAACCCTGCAAGAGAACCTTTTGGTAAAAAAGATTTTAATCTATTTTTTAAAACGTCTTTTATCCCTTTTTGATTTAACATAGTTAACATATATTAGCACTCTCTAAGAGTATGGCTTTATCTTTTTCTCTTTTTTCTTAAGACTTTCTAAATCTACCGGGGGGAGATGATTAAGAACCAACTCGTCTATAATCTCTGAGAGAGGCTTATCAGTCTTAATCCTTTCTAACCAAAGGCGTTTAATCGTTTCAATCCTAAGGTTAAATGTCTGCTTCTTCTTAGGTGCTTCTTCTGCCTTAGATACCTTCACGCACTTCAAGCTTCTTTCTTTGAGAGTCCCTTTTTTATCTACCCAGTTGGTGGCAATTTGACTTACTTTTGATTTAGACATCTTAACCTCCTCCTTAAAGCAAAACTCCTTTACTGCCAAAAAACTTGGCATATATTCAAGCACAACCTGTTCTATTATAGCTGATTTACCAACTCGCCTTTTTGATGGATAATAACAATAATCTGGTTCATATTGTTATATGATAGATCAATAAATTTTTCTGTCAAGCATTATTTACATATTTATTACAAATCTTATATACAGTTTTCTGTAAATACAGCTAATAATCTTGCAAGATTTAGATCCTCTTTTTTACTCAAGTTTGCTATAGTTAAAAAATTGAGAAAAATAATTCTTTATCCTATCTAAAAGCCCTCACCTCCCCTTGAGGCGTACACATTCTTCATCAGGTTAAACTGCGGAAATGGTCTTTAGACAAAGAGTATAATTTGTAGTTTACCCTTAACAAGTGAGGGAGACAGACTTTAGATAACAAGTTAACCTTACAGGGCAGAATACTGGATGTCCGCCAAAAATTTACTACTTTTTTCCGTTATCACAAAAACAAAAGAGAGCATTCAGTCAACCTGTCTTCTTAAGCTTATCGATGCCTGATAGGTAGACAAAAACCATCTTACATTCAGAGTAAGTAGAGGAGGGTGGAAGTGGAGATGAAATTCTTACCTTTTTAAATCTAATAATTGTTCTTCAAGAGCAGATCTCTCCTTTGCCATCCTAATTTAATCTCAGAGTTAATAATCTCTTCTATAATTTCATTGTTCACTACCAGTTCGTTTTTCATTACTAAAGCTTTTAATGCTTTATGGCACAACATAGCAATGCGGCGGGGAGATCCCTTAGTATATTCATGTATCTTTTTAAAAGTTTCTTCCAAAAATAATCCATCCTTACCCTTATAGCCGGCCTGTCTTATGCGAAATTTAATCATATGGCCAGTTTCTTCCTCGTTAAAGGGAGCGAGATTACATTTGAAACTAATCCTATCCATAAGGTTCGGAGTGTCTACCAAAAGAGGAAGAAGTTCCATTTGACCAAGAATTACCAACTGCAACAATTTAAACTTATTGGTTTCATAATTTAAAAGCATCCGCAACATCTCTAAAGACATCTTGTTGAGTTTTTGCGCCTCATCAATAAGAAGAACTACTGTCTTTTTTTCATTAACCGCCTTTTGAAAAAGAAAGTGCTCTATCATCTCCTTAAAATCCAGAGTTGTCGGATTGGGTCTGTCAATCTCAATATTAAATATCTTCATTAGTGACCGTAAAAATAAATCTTCCGTATCATAACTGGGGTCTAAAATCATATAGAAATTTATGTCTTCCTTAGACCTTAACATTTGAAAGAGTTTCCTGCTTAAAGTAGTCTTGCCACTGCCAACATCACCTAAAATAACACTTAATCCTCGCTTCAATCTAATCTCTATCAGCACATTGGTCAAAGCCTTCCTGTGCCCTGCAGATTGATAGAAAAAATCCGGATCGGGACTTGTAGAAAAAGGTTCTCTCTCTAACCCTAATATTTTATAGTAACTCATCTTTCAATATCCTATCAACTTTCGTATGGCAAGGGATAATTTTTATTATATTATAACATATACAACAATTTCTATCAAGGCATCAATTGAGGAAGTAATGTCAAGATAATTGGGCACTTTCGCATTTAGCATGCGGATATACCATCTCTATTGCTACTTTTATTCCTTTGGCGCCGTCACTTGCTACAACTTTAAGGTTTTTACCTTGTAGTCCACGCCTGTAGAGGTCATTTAAGAGGGCCGTTATCTCAACTTCATCCTCTCCTTTAGCCAGTTTAAAAGCCAGTATTTCTTTATGTTGTTGCAAAATATCTTTCGTATTTTCCCTTGCGTGTATCAAGTCTTGAATTAACTCTTTGGTATCTAGGGGTTTAAATTGCCATTGAACTGCTAAATTATCTTGTGAGAAGTTTATGCTTCTTATTGGGCATACCTCCTCTGGGGCTTTGCCCCGGTTTAATGGTTATACAACAACCATAGGGTATGCCATTTTTTATTTACCCCGTTAGAAGTAGGAAATGCCGCAGACATTTCCGTAAATGTGGATGTATCTCTAACGGGGTTTATTTTTTCAAGGAAGTTTTATATTGAAAGTGTCCATGATGGGTTACGGTATCCGGTGCCCAGTGATGTTACCATTTTAAAAAGAGAATTAGTCTTCTACTTTACGATAAACACGTACGTAATCGATATAGTAGTACTGAGGAAAAACAGTCGTTTCATCAGGATCTCCATCATAATAACCACCCACTGCCGTATTTAAAATAATATACATTGGAATTACCGGCACATTATCTGAAACTAAAAAACGCAACTCGCCATCAACATACCAACGAATTTGGCTTGCTTCCCATTCTAATGTAAATGTATGAAAATCACTAGTAAAATCAGGCCCCGAATAACTACCAGTCTCATAATAATTATTTGGGCAACGCCCGTAATGATTTGTCATATTGACTGTATTAGGAATACTTCCGCGTAATTCAACAATATCTATTTCGGGCGGCCAATCAGGATCGCCTTCATAAGTATAATTTTCGTTTAAGAGCCATGCAGCCGGCCATATCCCTTTTGTTCCGGGAAGCTGCGAACGTATTTCAATTCTTACTGTCTCTCCTGCATCTGGGGCAATCGTAAATTTACCCATCGTATCAACCCGGCCGGATGTATAGTTATAGCCACGATAGTAGCGCTCTTCGCTTTCGATTATCAGAAAACCGCCGCTGACTGATACGGCATCGGTAACGTAATATTGTTTTTCACCGTTCTTCCAGGGCCAATGAACCTGAATTGACCACTTTGTGGTATCAAGACTGTCTCCGTTAAATTCATCGTGCCAGACAAGTTCCCATCCAGGTATAGCTGTAATGTATTCTTCATATCTTGCCTGAACCTCATCTGCTGTAAAAGCGTGATTATATATCTGAAACTCATCTATTTCACCAACAAAATTATACACACTAAACTGAGGCCAGCCACCAATGGCCATACAATCGCCACTTCCTATAGGAGCACCTGTAGCAGGCCAATCATTTACCAGTTGTCCATTAGTATACTCTTTAATCCGAGAGCCATCATAGGTTATTACTTCATACACCCATTCGCCAGCAGGGAAGTTATTCTCATTATTGATTGCACCAGGCAGATAAAGACTCTTATTATCATCGCTCCAGAACTCTGGCATATGAGTTGCTAATATCCACCCTGAAACCGGCCCCCAGTTCCACCAGGCGGCACTGGCTAACTTATAGTTATTCTGTGGAGAGTTAGTCTTAAACCACAAGGAGAAAGAAACAACATTTTTCCCTGCTACGGGATTAGTCTGGGCTAAAATATATCCGTTTCCAGAAAATGAAGCAGCCTGCCCACCAGAAATACCATCAGTTGCTTCTACAGTTCCAATTATCTGGGCATCGTATCCATTTCCAGAAAGGTCTTTTACTGTCCCTGAGGTAATGAAGTCATCTTCGAAATCGTACCAGACAATTAAATCCTGTTCTGGTTCCTCTTTTACTATGCCCTTAGCTGTATATTTATAGAGGTATGGTCCGTCATAATCTCCTAACCAGAACTTATTATTTACCCAGTCATACTGACCGCTTCTGACACCTGTACTGCCCTGATTAATGGTCCACTCACCATAAATCTCACCAGTTACTACATCTATTCTGGTAACTCTGGCGCTGTCTGTCTGTGTCCACTCTATTGGATAGATAAATCTTCCGTCACAGACAACACTGCCGGTATTATAAGAACTATCACCAGCCGTAAGTTCTCTGACTAAAGCCCAGTTGTTATTTGGATCAAATACTCTTATCTTCCAGCCATTATAGCCAACATATTCTTCTCCAGGTAATGGTGGTAAGCCGGAGAGTTCTCTATCAGAAACATCGGCATCAATTCTATGGGAGACATTATAGATGTAAGTTCCGTCGCTTGTTATCAGAGGAGGCTCACCATATTGTAGAGTAGGCTCAACTTTACCTGTTTCTCTGTTAATCAAACCATCGAGTATATAGATATTACTTATCGGCCAGGGATCGGGATAGCTAGATAAATCGGCATGAACATCTATCTTTACCAAGCAATAAGGATCGTCTGTAGGCTGATAAACATAGCCATCAGTATAGTAAGTTATGGAGCCGGTACCATAGCTGGGTGTTTCTCCGTTATCGCCATACAATCTTCTGCCGCAACCTCCATAATTCTCACCGGCAATGGTATCACCGTATCCAGTTCCTATCTTGGTAAAGTTAATTTCTCCGCCACTATACTGAGTAAGATAAATATATTCACCGTCACAGGCAACAGAACTAGCCTTCTGCCAACCAGAACCCCAACTCCAACCATTATCAAACTGCGCCTGAATAACCTCTTCCAGATATTCCTGAGAAGGACTATCAATTAAAGCAAAGCCCTTACTGACAAGTATCTCAGTTTCAGCTGTGTGTTCCCTTTCAGTAGTGCCAACAGCTTTTATTCTATAAACGCCATCGGCAAGCCCCTCAACATTCCAGCAATAAGTACTGTAATAGACATTCTCTTCTACTTCTGATGGTTGAGTATCGGTATATTCTAAAGTATCGTTAATGTAATAGTCAACCTTGGAAGCTGGTATAGCTGTGTTAAGTTGAACTTGGATATCCAGGGTGGTTAATTCTGTTATCTCAAGCTTATCTTCAGGAGCAATTATCTCAATAGTTGGTAGCTCTACCACTTCTAAAATCATAGAAGCACATGGTGACCAAGCGCCACAATAATCCTTAACCTGATAATGTATATTATAAGTTCCAGCTGGTAAGTCTGAGTAAGTAAAGCTGGAAGAAGGAGAACCGTCATTTCTACCATATAAAATTTTACCATTATTGTAAGACCAGATCTGCTGACGAATCGTACCATACGGGGTATTAGCGTCTTCTCCGTGACCTGAGAAGGTTATCTCTTCGCCTACTACTGCCGGGTTGGGAGAAATAGAATCAATTACTGCTGTTGGAATGACGTTATTGGAAACTATATTTACGGGTAAATAATCTGACCAGGCTCCATTATTATCCTGAACCCTGAAGTAAATAGTGCGGGTTCCTACAAAGTAACAATCATATTCACAACTTGTTCCTGTGGCAAAAGGAGGATAACCGTGATATTGGTACCACTCATAAGCAACTATAGTGCCACCGCCTATATCCTCACCATGACCGGTAATGGTTACCCTGTCTCCTTCATAAGCAGGGTCAGGACTGATAGAATCAATATAGGCGGTAGGTGGGGTATTTACAATAGTCAAAGTCATCTGCGCATATTCTTCTGACCAACTACCATAGTCATCCGTTACTCCAAAGTATATAGTATGGGTTCCAACTGAAAGATTAGAAGTAGCAAAACTAGCCTGGCCACTCAAGTATCCATCTATAGAGGAATACCACCTATATTCAGAGATTCCTCCCACATCTTCACCATGGCCTGAGAAAGAGACTTTTTCTCCTTCCATAGCAGGATTTGGAGAAATGGAGTCAATTATGGCAGTAGGAGGTTGATTTAATACAACTAAAGCCAGTCGTGCTTCCTCTGACCAGGCTCCATTATTATCCTGAACCTTATATGAAATAGTATGGTGACCCACAGAAAGAGATGAAGTTGAAAAACTAGCTTGAGTGCTTAATTGACCATCTTGCGAAGATTCCCATATATGAGCAACAATAGTACCTGCACCAGCATCTTCACCATGGCCTGAGAAAGAGACTCTTTCTCCTTCCATAGCCGGGCGAGGAGTAATAGAATCAATTATGGCTACGGGTGGTGAATTATTAACAGTAAGGTTATCTTGAACAACAGCCGACCAGTTACCCTCGTTATCGCGAACCATAAAGCTAATAATATGATTTCCTTGAGAAAGATTAGAAGTAGTAAAACTAGCCTGGCTACTCAAAACTCCATCGATGCTTGAAGACCACGAGTAGTTGGTAATAGTGCCATCGACATCAGAGCCGTGTCCTGTAAAACTAACCACTTCACCCTCTAAAGCAGGATTTGGAGAAATGGAGTCAATTATGGCAACTGGTGGTCGATTTATCTCTTCCAAATAACAATCATCAAAGCAAGCAATTGATTTTATATCTGTGTCTTTTTGGGGTTTTTGTACTACTAGACAAAATCTGACTTTGGCTGTATTAGGAGGAGCTTGAGCGCTGGTAATTTTGGACTCTGTCCAATATTGATCATCAGAGGTAACTCGGTTGTTATTGCCGTTCAGGGTGGCGGGTGCATCAAAACGTTTTAACATAGTATTGTTTGAATTATAAAATTCAAGTCTTACAAAAGCGGCTGAACCATCCACCCACCCATGAGCATGATCTCCATAAGGATTGCTATTCGGCTGACGAATCCAGGCCGAGGCATTATAAGTTTTGCCAGCTGCACTTGAAAATTCCTGATAAGGAGAGCACCACCAGGCATCCGCTGACGTACCTGTATATGCCCAGAGGCCATTGGAGCCTCCATGATTAGCAACTCCATTCGCAACGCAAGAGGCATCAGCTCCACCTCCAGCATAACTGTTTTGCCAATAGCGTGAGTCAGGATCTGAGTCAGGACCTGAGTCAGGAAAAGTTCCATTTGGTTTACTAGCCTCAAAGCCAGGATCATTGAGCATTTGAGCAGAGGCAGAATTTATAATTATAAGGAGAAACAATATAAATACGAAAGATATGGTTAATAGACTACTCTTTACGTATCTCATTTTCGTTTCTCCTTTCTTTCTCCCAACAAAAAATAAGGACTTTCGGTAGCCCTGCCGCCATATCTTTAACAGATTTAGGCCGTTAACTTTGCGCCCCATTCTTTCGAATGGTTAGCCTTTTCGCTTTCCTTATGTCTTACACTACAATATTAACACATGTTGAGAAATATTCAAGAGTAATTTTCAGTCTTTTTATAGCACTTTATTGTTTAAATATAAATAGTAAATAGGGACAGCTTTTTTCTTTTCTTTCTTTGGTCTTCCCCAAGGAAGTGGTCGAAGTCTTTTCTTAAATTTCTCCTCCAGCCCTTCTATAAAATCATTGCTTCCCAATGGTCTTCCCGCCTGCGTACGCTTCTTTATTTCCTCTATCTCTCCTTCTTTCTCTCCGTTTTCAATATACCCTTTTCACTCATTTTCTCTAATATCCGCATATTCAAAAAAGCACTTAATTTAAATAATTTATCTTCTCTTTGTTCTATGTATGTTCTGCACTTGAATATTCCCATTCCCACAACTTATCTATCAGCTTCGCCCTTACAGGGTTCCTCTCTACATATCTTCCCGCTACTATTAAATGTTTCTCATTCAATACACAGGAATAAAACCGGCCTTGCCATAAATAGCCTCTTTCATCTTTCTTTTTATTGAAATACTGGGAATATCTCATATGGCTTGTATTGAAGATTTTTGATAGTGAATCTTCCTTATGAGGAATAGCTATAAAATGCACATGGTTATTCATTAAACAATAAGATAATATTGATAACTTGTATTTATGGCTGTACTCTAAGATTAAAGTAAGATACCCTTTTCTATCTTCTTCATCCAGAAATATATCCTGCCTGTAGTTCCCGCGCTGGGTTATAATAGTTATACAACAACCATTAGGGTATGCCATTTTTTATTTACCCCGTTAGAAGTAGGAAATGCCGCAGACATTTCCGTAAATGTGGATGTATCTCTAACGGGGTTTACTTTTTCAAGGAAGTTTTATATTGAAAGTGTCCATAATAGTTTATAGTATCGTTAGGAAGAATCATACTAAATACTCCTTATCTCTATGACTGTCTATGTTAAATTTGAAAACCTGAGCCCCTAACGTAGGACTAAATTCTAAATCCTCTATAAAATTGCCTTTTAAATCCGTCACTCTAAAGAAAAATCCCCACTCACCGTATAACTCACAAATCTTAACTAAAACTTTATTCTCCTCTTTTTTTAGACTCACTTTTGTTTCATCTTCATCACATTTTGGTCTCTAACACTTTCTTTTCTAATACTTTCTCATCATTTAGCCACATAGTTATAGTGTCATTACTACCTGTTTTAATAAAACCGCTCTTGGCTTATCTGAAATATGTAACACAAAACATAAGCTACAGTGTCATCATTAGGTATCATTAATCTGTTAAAATCAACATAACCGCAATCGCTGTGTTTATATGGTCTGAACTACTTCACTTCTTTACTCATTGCTTGATAAGTCGCATCTAAATCTATCTCTTGTTCTGGCGGATAAAGTTGCGTTAAAACCTTTTTGTTCTGAGTTATCAAAAGGTCCAATAATTAACCAATCCTTAAAAAGCTGTTTTTTTAATTAAATCAATAAGTTAAGATGATTAACAGCAAATATTTTTAGCCCAACTGTCCTTATTAAGGTATATCTAATACTTTATTGTATAATTCTTGAGCCTTTTTGAGATTACTGCTTCTTTCATAAAGTAGTGCCAGATTACAATAAACTAAAGTATTGCTCTTATCCCACTCAATAACCCTTTCAAGATCCTCCTTACCTTTTTCAAAATCATTAAGATACTTAAAATATATTGTTCCCATCTCATTAAAAAACTTGAACCATTAGGTTTAATTTTAATTATCTGCTTATATTCAGAGAAAGATTTTTATATTGCTTGTTTTGATGATAACGACTAGCTGGTCAAATCCGATACCTTACAATCTCTGGTCTTAAACTTATAACTTTCCCCAATTCGACTATGGATTTATCAAGCATCTCTTTTTTATAATAGAAATTACTTAAATATAGATGTAAAGCTACGTTGTCAATAAGAAGCGTGGTTATCAATATGATAACAACAATTCCACTTGCAATAGAAGAAAATATCTTTTGCTTAAATCTCCTTATTTTCTTATTAAAGATAACTAAACTTACCAAAAAGACAAAAATAATGAAGGAAGTAATGGCAAATAGACTTATTGGTTTATCCATTACTTTGTTTTCAATTCTAGGATAAGTAAAAATGCTCACTCTGCCAAAACTTATTGAAAACCAAGCAGTAACAACTAACAAAATGGCTGAGATGTAGCATAGGAGTAACCTTATAAGGCTATAATTTTAAGAACCTCTTTTAAAGCCACAATAACCAATATGGCTACCCATACATTAATCAATAAATTGACAGAAAAAGTTAAAGTTTCATTTCCGATAGAATAGACAATAATAAAGAAGGTATTTTGATTATGCCAATTGCTGAAATCATCAAGACACAACTTAGAAGATTCAAAAAATAATTATAAGTTTCGACCTTTCTAGTTATAAAACTCACAAGCTACATAAAAAATAGTATCTATAAAAAACTAACAGCAAGAAAAGCAAATGGCATAATATAGCCAAACCAAGGAGGGAACAATTTAAATACATAGTTTAATCTTAAGTAATACTGGGATTTAATATCTGGATAGATATTCAAAAAGACATATAGTTATAAAAATATAAGGTTTTCTTTAAAAAACCTTTGCTGAATAATCTTATCAAATGCCAACTTGGGATTGTTTACAATCTATTCCATTAAAATTAATATATCTTTAAGGTCTCTCATTCTAATCTTTTGCCCATTCAGCCAAACATCCTTTTTATTCTTTTTATACCCTCTTCTATCTCATTCAAACTGCAGGCAAAACTCACTCTGATAAAATTATCATCTCCAAAGGCAATACCAGGAATGACGGCAACTCTTGCTTCATCTAATAACTTATCGGCTAACTCCATAGAACTTAAACCAGTATCCTTTATATTACAGAAACAATAAAATGCTGCCTGTGGTTCATTAGTTGAAAAACCCTTAACAGAATTTAAACCCCTAACTATCTCTTTGCGCCTTCTGTCAAACTCATTGACCATTTGATTAACTGCATCTTGGGCTGATGTTAAGGCGCAATAAGCAGCCTTTTGACTGATTGAAGTTGGATTTGAGGTAGAATGACTCTGTAAATTCTTTATCCTAATAGCTACCTCCTCATTGGCTGCTAAATATCCTATCCTCCAGCCGGTCATAGAATAGGCTTTAGAGACACCGTTAACTGTAACAGTTAAATTATAAATATCCTTGCCTAAAGAGGCAATGGATATATGCTCATTATCATCATAGATTATCTTTTCATAAATCTCATCACTTATAACATAAATCTTATGAGCCACT
>Ga0164318_10001872_pt1 | contig 19113 bp, 18 predicted proteins | sample GuaBasSedimGuay9_FD_113734 | JGI IMG/M metagenome (GOLD analysis project Ga0164318, IMG submission 113734) | Subseafloor sediment microbial communities from Guaymas Basin, Gulf of California, Mexico - Guay9, Core 4571-4, 0-3 cm | ecosystem: Environmental > Aquatic > Marine > Hydrothermal vents... | reverse complement strand
GTTGTTTCAATCCTTATTTTACTGGATCAATTTCTAAAACTTACTGTAATGGAACAGGCAAAGAAACTAATTCATAGTTTCAATCCTTATTTTACTGGATCAATTTCTAAAACAATTTGATGGTGCTTACACACCAAGAAAAAGGTGATGGTTTCAATCCTTATTTTACTGGATCAATTTCTAAAACCCATCCATTTTACCCTAAATTCTGTAGATGCTCCTGCGTTTCAATCCTTATTTTACTGGATCAATTTCTAAAACCAATATATCAATTTATAGCAAATCATTATATATTATGTTTCAATCCTTATTTTACTGGATCAATTTCTAAAACTTATTTACAAGGTGGATTATAATTAAAATGGAATTGTTTCAATCCTTATTTTACTGGATCAATTTCTAAAACAATTAAAGCAAAAAGAGGTGGTTTATGGCTACCTATGTTTCAATCCTTATTTTACTGGATCAATTTCTAAAACATTTCAGAATTAAGAGACTTATTTATGATATTAATGTTTCAATCCTTATTTTACTGGATCAATTTCTAAAACCTTCTTCCACTTTCTTTTTAATTTCAATAACCCAAAGTTTCAATCCTTATTTTACTGGATCAATTTCTAAAACAGCGCCGGAATCCTTTGATTTTGGCTGTTTCAGGCGATTTTAATTCGCCAATTTTGTCATATATAGTTTTTATCATTTTCTTTTTATATATGTGAAACTTTCTTTTTGTTAAGAATTTTCACTATTTTTTCCAGATCTTCCATAATATCTCCTTTATATTTTTCTTTAATTGTTGTTTCACTTATTCCTGCAAACCCGTGGGCAAGAATTGACTTATTTCTCAGACCAGCTAAACTATCGCCTTCGGGTTCATTTATTTTATTGAAAAACCCGAAAATAGCTCCATTCTCTGATTTTTTATATTTAACCTCAAACTCTAATATTTTTCTCAAAGTTTTTCTATTAGGGGTAATCTTAACCAGATCAACTTTTTCTTTGCAAAGATAATAAAATAAATCTTCATTTTTTGTCAAATACAAAGAAAATGCTTCATATTTACCTTTTATTTTATCGGTTGTTATTTTTGTTTCTTTCTCAAAAACAAATCTCAACACTGCTTCTTCAAATCTGAATAATCGTCCAACAAAATCAACATAAGCGCCCTGCTCCCATTTTACTTTCATATTTTCATACAATTCATTTATTAGATTTAGGTATCTTGTAAAATATTCATCATTTAATTCTGCTCCTTTAACTTCTTTAAAAGATTCCAAAATTTCAATTTCTTTAAGTATTTCATCTTTTTCTTTTCCAGCGAAACCATCTTTTATTTCATTCATCAGTTCAAACGATTTATCAAAATCAAATAATAATCTATATTCTTTTGCCTTCAACTTTTTTATTTCAGAAGATTTTAACAAATCATATTTTTCACCAAGGTTTGCAGCAGCTATATAGAGATGCTTTTTTTCCAAAATTTCCATCTCTCTTTTAAGCAAAATCTTACCAATTGTTTCTCCAATTTTAAACTCAAAAGCCTCATTGGAATTAATTGATTTATAAATTACTCTGATTTTATTCCCGAATTTTAACAACCCTTTGAGTAGCAAACTTGTATTTTCTGCGGGAGTACCTCCGGTAATTGAAATATAATAATTATCAACCAAATCTTTAATTTTACTAAGCTCATGTTCATAAAATTCAAACATTAAATCATGGTTTGAAGGATTATCTGTTATTTTTATAATTTCAATGTTTTCATCTTTTAACAATTCTTTAATTATTTGTGCAATATAAATTGTATCCTGCGAATAATGTGATTCCTGTTCTGTTGCAAATAAATAGATTTTATCCAGCGTGCTGTTTTCCTTAATTTTTCTGATAATCGGCTTTAAAATTATTGGCTCCAAACCTGTAAAATCTTTGTTTTCGAGCATTTCTTTGCTTCTGGCATAAATTTCATTTTTTCTTAAATCGAAAAATGGTTTGTTATCTTTGCCTAAATCGCTGTTCCCAATATTAGCAATTAAAATACTTTTCATTTTATTCATTCAATTTAATCCATCCGAGAGGAACATATTTTCCATTTAAGTTATAAAGAGTTCTTGTTCTTGGAAAATCAGGATAATCATTTACTTTTTGTGGATACTTTTTCTTGGTATATCTATCAAAGTATTTTTTAATTGGAAGTGACCATTTAATGGATTTTAAATCTTGTTTATGTTTCCAAAGAAGCAGATAAATTGTTTTTGATAAATATCCGCTTCCAAAACCAATATCAAGATAAACTTCTTCTCCTAATTCTGTCTTTAAATTCTGATAAAACTCTTTTAAATCCTTATGGTTATTTTCAACAGAAATTTCAAAATCGCAGATTGTTTTTGTCAGATTATTAATCATGTCTTTTAGTTCATCAAATTTTTTTGGAAATCCTTCTTTAATTGTCAATGAAATTTCAAACTCTGAATTTTCTTTTAATACCTCTGCATTTTGCGGGTTTCCCCGCCTCAGAGGTTTCTTGGTTTTCTCACTCAGGTATTTATTATATCTTTCAGTTTCAACCATCTTAAAATTCTTTCCTTCAATAATACCACTATCAGAAACCAACAGATATTTAAAAACATCATTTCCTATGTTTCCAACTGCTGTTTTGACAAGTTCATTTCCTTTATTTCTATTTTTCAAAATCTCAACTAATTTTTCAATCTTCCCATCAAAATAATCAAAAATATATGCGGTTCTTATTGCTCCTTTTATTGAACTTCCCGGAATATAATATTTTCCGTTTTGATTGATAAACTGCTTTATTTCTCCTCTTTTATCCACAGATATTTCAGAATCCATCTCTTTAACAACACAATCTGAAATATTCGTAATTCCTACTTTTTCAAATAATTCTTTTGTAGTGAATTTTGACCGGTTATTTTCAATATTGTTCTGGATTAACTCAGATAATTTATTTATTTTTTCTATATATTTCAATTCTTCAAATGCTTTATTAATATCTATGATTTTTATTTTATTCTTTTCAGGAACATAATCCAGATAATTATATATTTCTCCATTTCCTATGCATAAAGGAGTTCTCGCAGTTGCTTTCAACTTAATTTTCTCTTCATTCATTATCATTCACCTTTATTGGAATACCATAAAAACATCCAAATTTATAAACTGGATGGTTATAATCATCAGGTTTAACATCAGCAATCTTTCCTTCAATATTCTGCGAAAATATACTTCCTTCTTCGACCATAACAATGGATTTTTTTCTTTGTGTTTTTGTTTTTTCAGAAAAAACATATCCTTTTCGTTCCAGCAGAGTATAAAATTTGCACTTATCAAATTCTTCTGCGTTGTTTGGAATCACCAAAGATATATTTAAATACCCATTTCCTTCAGGATTATCAAACAAATTGCAGTTACTAAATTCGAGTTTTTCAAAATGCCCCGCTCCTGAAGTTAATTTTCCCCCAAGACCTTCATCAACCATTAATTGAATAGAGGCTCTAATCTTTTTCTTTATTGTTTCTTCAACATTTTTATCATCATACACAAAATAAAAAACAAGTTTTTTCATTGGTTTTATAAATTCAACAGTATATGGTTCTCCTTCTTCTCTTTTCTCATTTCCTGTTTTATAGCCCCTGCTAACCCATACCTTTTCTTCTAACCCTTTTACAAATATTTTTTCTATTTTCCCGATTTTTTCAGATTCTTCTCGGGTAATCAAAAATTTACCATCTATAATTAAATCCTTGGAAAATTCAACTTCATTTTTGTTGTGATTGCCCAAAACACCAAGAGATATAAACTGGATTTTTTTAATATCTTTTGGTTTTTCTTCTATTTTTTCCTTATCTCTTTCTCTAAAATTTAATTTAATTTTTGGTTTTGGAATAAAATATATTTTTTCATTATCTATTTCAACTGCAGGAAAAACAGAGCTCAATTTAATTTTTTTTATTTCTTTAATATCCTTATTTAATTCACTTTCACCATATAATTTCAGGTAATTATTCACAATAGCACTGAACAAACTATCTGAATGAAATATTAAAGATGAACTTTCCAAACCAAAATCCCCAAAATGGTATTTTGAATTTTGCGAAGGGTTTAAAAATACTGTTTGCATATTATCCCTTTAATTGATACATTTCAATTTATCTAAATTGGCTTCTAATTCTTTAATATTATTCAAATCTCCTATTTTTTCTGATTCTCCGCCTTTTTCATAAAACTCTTTCGTTTTTTCAGTAATATCCATCTCTCTAAATTCAATTTTTCCATATCCTCTTGAACCAGAACCACCAAGGTAATCATCCTCTAAAAGTTTCATGCCTTCTATGAATTTTTTAATCAAGGTTTTATCCTTTTCAGAATAAACATTATAAACAACTTCAAAGTTGAAAATTGAACCAACAGGAATTCTTTCTATCTGCCTTAGACCCCCTCGTAAAGTTGTTCCTTTTACTCTATCTATAACATTTTCTGTTTTTTCTTCAGTATCTGTTTCTCCTTCTAAATAAGCGTCTCTTATAATTATCCTTACAGGTTCAGATATAGTTTTGGAAGAATGGGGACCAAAGATTTTACAAATATTGCATTTACCACATTCACAGGGTTTACCATCATTTTGTTTTGGACTTCCATTTTCATCTTTTCTTCCATCAACATTCTCCAGTAAATTCCTTATTTTTCCTTTTAATGAACTCCCCGGAATATAGATTCTTCCGCCTTTATCCCTGATTATTGGATTATCCATTCCACCAATATCCAGAGTCTCCTTTGAACCTCCAATATGCAGTCCTGTTTTGATTTCAATTTTCCCCCTCAAAATCAATTTTGCTTCCAAGTTCATAATTAATCACCTTTAGGATTATATACTCTGCAATAAGCTATAACAGCCTCAAAGAACTCATTTAAATGCTCAAATTTATCTTCATTATCGCAATTATTTATCAATAAACTCATCATTTTCTGGAATTTTTCCAAACCTACTTTTTTACTTTTATCAGATTCCTTGCCAACAGCATAAGCAAGTTTTGGTTTTAACAAATACAATTTTACTTTGTCAAATTCTTTAATATCTTTTATATAAGCATAAAAATCTCTGAGTTTACTGTAAGATATTCTAGAAATTTCTTTTGCACATTTATTAGCAAGTTCATCAAAATCTTTTGCATTATCCTTATTCAAGTTTAATATTTTTTTGGCTTCCTCATCATTTATTGGACTTTGGATTTCTTCTTGCTGATGAAATTGTCTACCTCCTTGTCTACTAAAAGGACTTCTACTGCGGAAATCCTGTCTGTTATCTTTAAATCTAGATCCTTTATTGTAATATCCACTCATTTTTTATCACCCTTCATCTCAAGTTCAGCCAATCTGGCTGCAATCGGAACGCACATAACATTATATTTATCTTTATTATCTTTATCTAAATTGTTTTTAAGAATTTTATCAAAAATTGGTATTAATTCTTCCTCTATTTTGTTCCACAATTCCTTTTCTCTATTATTCATTTTATTTTCTTCTTTTTTCTTGAAATTCCTATATAAATAATATTTCAGTAATCGCACATATTTTCTTCTTTTACTTTCTGTATCTAACCATTCATCAAATCCTTTTACTCTTTGAATTAACTGTTTTGATGCTCCTTTATCAATACAATCTACCAATATCTTTTTGATATTCTGCATTTCTTTGAAATCATTTATCTCATTATCAACATCCCATTTTAGGGATTCATCAAATATTGCTATGCTATTTTTTCCGGAATTTTTAGCTTTTTCAAGTATTTCTTCTGCTTTATCCGCGGACTTTCTTAAAGGATATTTTGGACTAACTATTACAATACCAGCACTTATTGTAATATCCTTATTTTCACATGTATATTTCCTGAAATCATTATAAATATTATAACCCAACTCAATAACTTTATCCCATCTGCCAACAATAAAGGTATCATCACCCCCAGCATAGATTAAATAAATATGATTTTTATATTTTTTATCTTCAATCAATTTGTTTAAATAACCCTCAAAAAACAAAGATAGCTTGCTACTCAGGGCACTCATTCTTGAAATTGTTGCTTTTGAAATTATTTTTTCCTCGTCATCCACAAATATTTTTTTATCAAAACCTTTTGTAAATATTTTACCAAGATTATCAACATCCATTTTCAAAATCCCGATTTTTTCATCTCCAATATGTTTACCTTCCGCTTTTTCTTCTTCCCAATCTTCAGCCAATTGTTCAAATGTTTTTATTCCATGTTCTCCCAGAGGAATACCTAAAGGAATATTCAAAAAAGGTGTCTTTTGTAGCGTAACTGAATATACCTCGTTATACAATAAATTAAACTGTTCTAAAAATAGCAATTTATTCATTATCTTAGACATCTCGATATTCCCATAATCTTGCACCTCTTTCAGATAATTCGCAAACTCTATAAAAGAATTGCAAGTCTTGCATATTTTGCCCTCTTCTTTAGTTATTATTTCCTTTTCACTTCCACAAATACTGCAAATTTCCTTATTGCCTCCATCTTCAAAAGAAGAGAATATCTTTTTAAAAACATCATCAAATTCATTATATCTTCTTATTTTTTGTTTCCCTGTTTTTTCTGCAACTTCTTTCCATTTTTCCGCGATTTTACCATCAACAAAATCTTTAGCACATAAATCAGTTTTTCCAATTGCCAAATATAATTTTGTTTTGAATTCCTTAAATAGTTTTTCATTTGCATCTTTTCTTAATTCAATTAATTTTTCATCAGATAATTTTGGAGCAAGAATGTAGAAATGACCTCCACCACAAAACAACAGATTTGTTATTGGCAAATCCAACTCTTTTAAAATATGCTCTGCAATAAATCTACTTAACAAAACCAAGAACAAACTTCTTCCTTTTAATGATTTTGCGGCAGATTTTGTTTTTATATTGTATATGAAATTCTGAACTCCTGAAATATCTCCATGAATTAAAGTAAATTTTGATTCTTTAAGAGAATTATCAGCCTCTATCCATTCTCCTCCATTTTTATTCACCCAATCATTCCATATTTTATCAACAATTTCTTTATTTTTCTTGGCATCTTTAATTTCTTGTTTAATCTTCCATCTTTTATGCAAACCTTTAATACAATTATTCAGATAATCTTCATCAGAATTATAGATACAACCGACTATTGCAGTTGTTGTTTTTAGATGATCGAACAAAGAAACATCGGGTTCTGATTTGTAAACTGCTGAAGGAATGCACCATGTATATTTTTGCAAAATATAATAAAGTTTGTTAAAATATTTATCAAAATTATCTGTGTCTTCAATATTTTTTATCTCCTTTAAAAATTCTTCCCACAAGCTTTTATAATTTTCTTTAGATAAATTAAATTTCTCGGTTGGAAAAAGGGTTTTTTTATCTGCAGATAAAGAATTTAATTTATAACAATAATCTGTTCCAATTTGATTATTGTCTTCTTCCTTATTTAAACTAATTTGTGAAAAAATTGAAATTAACGGAGTAATTTTTGGTTTTCTTGTTTCTTCACTTTCAGGTTCTTCTCTTTCCCCAGAAGACAACCAATCAGCAACAATGATTCTTTTTGAATTGGAAGAATTGCGGACATATTCTGAAAACGGATTGTGGTGATAAGCTATAAACCCTCCAGAACTTTGAAATTTTTTAGGAACATAATTTCTAACAAAGTTACAACCTGCTTCAGAATGTTTCCCTGATTCTCCTGCTCTTTGCCAGAATTTTCCTATATCGTGCAGTAAGGCAGCTAAAATTAATTTCTCCCTATCATTCATAAATATAACCTTACAAAATAACTTAAACACAGGTCAAAATGAAATAACTTAAGCTATTTTATATCCTGAAATATAGTTTATCCAGCAGAGTATTCACTTTCTTTAAATATTGGGTATTATACCATTCACTTTTTTATACGCAAATCCGTCTGTAACAGCAATCAACACATCTCATTTTATAACTTGTTTTTTTAGGATATAAACCCTTTTGTACAATATTTAAAATTTCATTTATAATCTCAGTTGCTTTCTCAAAGTCTTTTTCCTTAAACTTAATCTCTTCCACTTTATTATTGCTCCTAATATAACACACAAATCCCTTGTTAACTTCAACATTATAAACTTCTCTTATCATCAAACCATACAAAACTGACTGGAATTTGTGGGTTTTGTAAGTTGTTTTCTTAAATTCCGCAAATTTGAAATCAAGTGGTGCGGCTGTACCATCTTCAAGAATCAATACCTGATCAACTTCTCCTTTGATATGATATTTTTCAGAAGACAGATATACAGCATCTTCTTTCCTTATGCAATTTAATTTTTTCCTCAGGTAATTTTTATTGAATTTCTTTTTTAGTTCATGCAATTCTCTGCCTTTAATAACCTTGTATCTTTTCTCCTCATGTTGCGGAATCCCAAGACAATAGATGAAATATATAAATCTTGGGCAGAATAAATATTCAATAACATCAGAAACATTTATGAAAGTAGTTCCCATTAAATAAATTTGGTAAGAATCTTATCACTGACTAATTCCCTGTCAAAGGATTTCCCGATTAATTTAGCTTTCTTAAAGTCCTCTTCGCACATGGGGAAAATATACACAGAATCTTCATCCTCTATTAATTCTTCGCATCTCAAACCCAATTCATCTATCTCGTTCTTGTTTATATCCCCAAGAAAAGCGCTCTTCTGCACCCTATACAATCCATATCCCTTGCAGAACTTCGCAATATTATTCCTGGTCTTATCCTCGGTTATGTCATATATCACCCATACCAACATATTAGAATTTAATCAACAAAAATAACCATACTGGTATAAAATACAGATTATCTTTAAACTCAAAAATATCTCTTGTAACAATTATTCCAAAATCGCAATTATATTCTTTCATAAATGTTCGCATATTTTCCAGTTCTTTATTCTGAATCCTGTTTTTGTATTTTACTTCTATAGGTATAATTTTTTCGTTATTTACAATAACATCAATTTCCTGCTCTTTTTTATTTCTCCAATAAGATAAATCAAAAAACCTGTTTAAATAATTATATACAATAGTCTCCGCTTTAAACCCAGCATCAACAGGATGCAGGGCTTCAAATGAAATATCTGAAATGTATATTTTTGGATTCTTTTTAATATGTTTGGAATCTGAAAAAGCGTAAGATTTTTCAATCAAATAGCTGGTATTTAGATAAGAAATATAGGTTTTAAGTGTTTCGTGTTTAATGCCATATAATTTTGTGAGATTATCAAAGTTAATTATATTGCTTGTGTTCTTTACAAAATAAACAAACAAAGATTCCAGCACATCAATTCTTTTTACTTCAAATAGATTTAAAATATCCCTGTAAAAAGTCAAATAAATTATTGTCTTTAGTTTTTCTTTTAAATGTTTTTCATCATCATAAGTTCCCGCAAAACCCCCGAATTTAAAATATTTGTTGAAATATATTTTTAGTTTTTCAGAATTAATTAAAACACTATTTAGTTTTTTGGAACTTTTGTTTAAAGTTGAAATATTTAATTCCGGAGACTCAATATTTATTTTGTTATATTTCAAAAATTCATGGAATGAAAAAGGGTGGAGTTTTTTTAAGGATATTCTTCCAACCAGACTTTCTCCCGCCCCTTTTAAGAGATACATGCTTGAAGAACCTGATATTACAAATTTTAGTTTCTTTGTTTTATCATAGAAATTTTTTATCTGGGTGCTCCAGTTTTCAATATGCTGGGTTTCATCAAAAAATATATAAACTGTGTCTTTTAATTCTATCAGGGATTCTTCCAGTTGAGTCTCCAGATAAGTATCAATAAGGTAATTTATAATTCTTTCCTCTTTATATATATAAGGGTCATCAAATGAAAAATAGAAAATCCTTTTTGGATTAATGCCCTTTTTTATCAGATAGTCTATGGATTGCATCATAATTGTTGTCTTGCCAACCTGTCTCAAACCTGTAATTGCGCATATTTCCTGTTTTTTCATGGTTTCCTTTATTTCTTCATAAATATCTCTTTCTATGAGATTTTTGTCTAAATCAACTTTTCCTGTCTGCCACCATGGATTGCTTCTTGTAATCTCCTTTATAAACTCTATTTTGTCCATTATTTAGTTAGTATTTATATATAGAATATTCCAGTGCAGTGGAATTAAAATAAAGAATAAGTTCCGTTGCAGTGGAATTGATCAATCCAAAATATTTTTCATATTCATTTAAAATGGTCTTCAATTGCATTGCAAATTGTCTATATCAATCTTATCTAAGCACAAGGAAAATAACCAGGCAGGAATAAACAGTATTTCTTTACCTTCAATATTTTCCTGTTTGTACATATCCTTTGTAATTATTAATCCTTTCTTGCACTTAAATTTATCGCAAAATTTTAATAAACCCCCAAAATCTTTTTTTGTTATTTTATTTCGGTATTTTATTTCTACAGGCAGGGGTTTACCTTTGATTTCAAGAATAACATCAATCTCTTCTTTTTCTTTGGTCCTCCAGAAAAATTTATCTGAAAACAGGGATTCGATGTACAGACCCATAACCTGTTCAACATCCAGAATATTTTTTGAATAATCCAGCATGGCAAAAGCAATTGAAGGGTGCACAACATAGAATTTTTTCAGTTTTCTTATTCTTGTTGCGATGCTTTTTGAATAAATTTCTGATTTTTTTGTTAAGTAAGATAAATCAAGGTAAAGCAGGTATTTTGAAACCGTGTCTATATTAAGATTAAATAATCCAGACAAATTTTTCATTTCAAACAGATTTGAACTTTCTTTGCATATATATTTATATAATTCATAAAGAGTTGATTTTCTTTCTATCCGATAGATTTCAGGGATATCTTCAAAAATAATTTTCTTAACAACAATATCAGTGATATATTTCCTGATAAATTCTTCGTTTTTTTCCTTTATAATCTCGGGGAAAGCTCCTTTAAATAAATATTCTTTAAATTGGTTTTCAAAAAATTCTTTTCTTGGCAGAACTTGTTTATAAAATTTATCTAGATCTTTTATTTTAACAGGTTCCCCGGTTAATCCCAGAAACTCCCTAAAACTCAAAGTTGGCAGATAAAAGGACATTATTCTGCCCGCAAGACTTTCCCTTGATTTTTTTATCTGCATTGACGCTGACCCTGATATTATAAATTTCAGATTTTCGGTGTCATAATATCTCTTTAATATACCCTGCCAATCCGGTATATAATGGATTTCATCAAGGAATATATATTTTGCATCGAAATTATTCAGAAAATAATCCATGACAAATCTCAAAACTTCTTTCTTTTGCAGGTCTATTTCATCAAATGAAAAATACATGCAAGATTTATTGGGCAATTCTGAGAGAACTTGTTTCATCAGTGTGGTCTTTCCTGTTCTTCTCAATCCGGTTATTGCGATTATCTGCTTTTTATCCATATCTTTCTTAATTTCCCCGTATAACTCTCTCTTAAATCCCGGAATATCGGGTTTTTTACCTTCCCATTGCGGGTTGAAGGTATGCAACAGCCTGATAATATATTCTTTGTCCATATATATATACTTAATAATATTATAATAGGTTTAAAAGCGGATATTAATCGTACTGGAGTACGCTTCGTTTCCTATAATCTTTTTATTGTTCCAAATCCTCTTGAGACTGATTTTCCTATTCCAAGTAAATCAACAGATTATACAAGTTTCTTCTAAATTTGTCATTATTTCTTTATCTAATTTAGTTAAATCAAAACCAACTTCATTACTATATGGAATCTTACACACCCAAATTATTCGTTCATAATTATTGGGTTTATCTTCAAATTGATTTAATTCTTTTTCTAAACTTTTATTTAACCACCAATAAGGCACTTTAACAAGATAAATTTGTAAATTCTTGAAATTAATTATTTCTTTTCCCTTTTCTTTATATATTTCTGATGGTAAGACATCAATAGTTGGATAGTCAATTTTTCTGATTTCCACTAAATTGCCGTTGTCATCTTCAGAAAATCCTCTAATTTCTTTTATAGAAGGACCAAATAGAATACATTGTTTGAAAACATCTATTAAATTTGCATATTTCAATTCAACATTATTATATACATTATTACACCAATCTTTAATAAGATTATAAGAAATTGGACCTTCTTTTATAATCTCTTTTGAATTTTTTACTATCGACCTTCCATTTTTACTATAAATATAAGGTTTATAATTTTCAGGTTTATAAATATACATGATATATTGATCTTTATGTTCTTTTCCACCTCTGTTTAATCGTCCACCTCTTTGTCCAATGGAATCTGCTGGCGCTAACTCCGTATGCATTATATCGCAGGTAATATCAACACTAATTTCTATTGCTTGTGTTGAAACTATAATCCAAGGTTCCTTTGAATTTTTAAATTCTTTATTTATTTTCTCTTCCTTATCCCTTCTATCTTCAAAAGTAAATTGAGAATGATATAATAATAATTTACCAACATTATTTTTTAATTTTTTATAAATATCTTGTGCTCTTTTTATTGTATTTAAGATTATTATTTGCTTCTTTCCCTGATCGTACAGGTTTAATATTTCATCAACATTATCTTCTATCAAATTATCTCTATTTTTAACCACGAAAGGATGATATTCCATACCTTTGGTATCCTCTACAAATTCATACTTATGTCTAAATTCCTTATCAGTTAGATTAAGATTTTCTTGTAATTCTTTTATTATGAAATTGGGTAATGTACCGCTCATTAAAATATTTGGAATTTTCAATTTGTGCATTAATTCGAGTCCTTTTAAAATGTAAGATAATGTATATAAATCATAATAATGAATTTCATCAAAAATAACCACACTATTCAATATATTTCCAAATGCAAAATCTGCCTGTCTATATCCATGTACGAAAGAGTAAAGTAAATGATCTATCGTTGTTATAACAACTGGTTTTTCAAAAACTTTCGAGTTATAATCTTCTGCATTAAATTTAAACTCATTGTTATCATCTTCAATTTTTTCAGGTGTTTCTTTTCCTGCAAATTTACTCATTCCATGATATAAACCAACATTTTCATCTCCAAAAATATTTTTTAATCTTTCGCACATATAATTTGAAGTAATTTGTGTTGGCAATGCAAAAATAATTTTATTTTTATGCTGTTCTTTCATTATATTTAAAGCACCGAGCAAAGCTGCCTCAGTTTTTCCTCTACCACAAGGAGCAGAAATAATACCACAATTTTTTAGTTTTGAGGCTTTAATTTGATAATCATAAGGTTCTATTGGAGTGCCTTTTTTATCAACTCCCAATACATCTCTTTCAAATAAATTAAAAACCTTTTTATAATTGTAATTTATTTTATCTAATTTTATTTTTCTTTCAACAGAATTTAGTCTATAAAATAATAATTCACCATAAGATTTATCTCTTTCTTCAAGAGTTTTTCCAATTTCTTCAAAACTTGCACTTGCTTGCTGGTCGCAATGTTTTAAAATTGATAAGAGAAATGAATAAATTGTTTTGGTTCTTTTTTCAATCTTTATTTTTCTTTTCAACAATTCTAATTCTTTAAATTTTATCATTATTGATGTGTTTATCCTTTTATTATTATAAATAAGCTTATTTCTGAAAACAAAATTACTCGCAAAATATTCTGTATATACCATCTCACAATTTTTTATATATTGTTTGATTAACTTTTCATAATATATGATCCTTCCACTATATAAATTTCCATCAAAAATTTTTGTATATAATTGAGTATGATGTGATAAAATCACTGCTTTTAAAATAAAATTTAAATCTTCTTTGTCTGAATTAAAAGTAGATTCTATAAAAGACAGTCCAAAAAATGCATGAGAAACAGAATTACACTTTTCGTTATTTTTTATTCTTTTTTGAAATTGTTTTGTTGCTTTACCTATATCGTGAATATAAATAGTTAAAAAGCATAAATTACAAAAATCATTAAACTCAATATCCCAATTTTTACAAAAGTTTCTTATTATACCTTCATTTTTTCCTAACAAATCTTTAAAAATTAAAAGAGCATCGAGACTATGCCCTATGAGAGATTGCTTGACATTTTTATCTTTTATTTTCTTTGCTATTATTTCCGAAGAACACATAATCATCTTCAATTTTATAACATTTAACTTTATTGGTTAATTCTATATTCCCACTTGGTTCAGGGACGGCAACAATTTTATCTATTCTACAAAAATCTCTTTTTTTCTCTGTTATTTTATATTCTTTAAATCCGAACGGAACTCGCCCTATTAATTGTTTTTTATTTTTAGGCTGTATTTTTTCATTTTTTTCATCAAAAAAATAAATAGAAGTAATCTTCTCCATCATTACTTCATTAATATTAGGAATAATTTTTACATCCATAACAATTGCAAAAGTATCTGATTCTCCAATATATAATGGTCTTTCTGGATTGTCCAAACTTATTCTTAATTCATTTAAATCATTTTTATGTCCTAAAATAAATATGGAATAAGAGATAGGATTTATATATTCCTTAATAAAAGGTGATGAAGGTGTATTTCGTTTTAATTTCTTCATCAAAACCATATTTGTATGTTTTTCCGGAACTTTATCATTCTTTATTTGTTTATATCCATCACTTAAATTCGGATTGAATTTTAAACTTATTTTATATTTTTCATGAAATTCCTTATAATATGAGTCTCTTCTGAGTCCTAAAGCATTTGCTAAAAGTCCTTGTATTGTTGTAAATGGAGGAATTGAATAACTTAATATACTTATCGTAGAAAATGGTTTTCTGAATGTTGATAAATAAGGAATTTCTAATTTAAATCTCAAACATTCTAATTTTTCTTGTTGTTTTACCTCAACCATACTATATGATATTTAGAATTTTTATTAACTTATTTTAACAGAGAAACAATTTCATCAACAGCTTCTGTTGGTGTTTTGATAATTATGTTATGGTTCTTTAAAACTTCTCTGACTTTATCTTCATTATCAATTGTTCCAGAAAGAACACCCGCATAAATAATTTCTCCTTCAAGCATTGTAAGAACTTCGTTTAATCTATCCGTATCCACTATTTTATTTTCTTTTAGTATTAAGGCTTTTTGTAATAGATGATTATATTTATTTTGTAAAGCAATTAATAAAATATTTGGTGTGAAATCGGTTAATAGTCTTGCCTGCTTTGAATAATCCGATAGATTTTTGAAAGCTTCTAAAACTATCTTTACTCTTTTAATTCTATCTTCTTTCTCTTTAACACTATAACTAATACCTTTACTTTTATGATTTTTTTGGTCTAATTCCTCTTCACCACCAACTCTTTGTAAATCAATAGACAATCCTGCTTTATAAATATTAACTCCAAGTTCTACATTTACTATATCTCCTCCTTCTTTAGATCCCTTAATCTTAGCATCTGTTTTTGCCCTTGTTAATAAATCTAAAGTGGAATTATCTTGAAATGGCAATAAACCCATTGCAGGAGACATCTTTACCGGTGACGTCCTTGTATTAGATCCGCTCTCTTTAATTGGTTCCATATACCCAAACAAATCACACAAAATACAAGTTTTTATATTCCCACATGTTTTGCCATCTTTGTCAGGAATACAATAATCTTTTTTATCGGACAATCTTATAATAGCTTCTTTAAGATAACGCCTCATTGCCTGACCACTGACATAGGGATAATCTACATTGTCTTTCTTATATCTCTTTATATCTACTAAATTACTTCCGCCAATTCCAGAATTTAAATTTGTTAGATCTGTTTCAGATAACCAAACCAAACTAATTGCTTTTTTCTCCATAATATTAATTATATTTTATACCTAAATAAAAAGTTGAATATATTAAGATAATGTCTTTTATTTCATCGAAATTGGGTTTATACTTATTAATTAATTCAATTAAATTTTTAAAGGCATTTTTTGATATTGCCTCTTCATAATCCTTACATTTTTCTCCCTCTTTACCAATTTTTATTGCTCTTAAACTAATGTTTTTTATAACTTTTTCAAATTCTTCTGCAGATCTCACTCTATCTAATTGGTATATCTCTGAAATATATGTTTTTCCTATACTACCTATAATCCATCCAGCTTTACGCATTGTTTCCAATTCATGTGATTCAAATTGAACCATTTTAAATACCTCTCCAACTCTCCATAATTATATTTAATTTATCCTTTTTATCTTTAAAATTACCAATATCTCTTTTAAAACCAACAATACAACCCTTTCTTATTTGAAATGCTTTAGCAAAGGTTTTAAAATCATCCATTAAAATTCCCTTTGACATTAAATACTGATTTTCATTAGATAGATCATTGTTAATATTCCCACTTTTAAGTGGTTTTGCAAAAGTATATTTAATAAAATTAGAATATGGAAACCAACTATATTTATAAAACATACTTTCAAATATTTTTTTAAGTCTTTCAAGATTAGGTATCTTAAGATTTTTTACATAAAAAAATCCATTTTTTATTTCCAGTTCCACCCAATCATCACATAAAATTTTATCCAATTCTCTAATTATTTTTGTCTTTTCATACAATTTCTCATAAATGTTTAATAATAAAGAGTAACTATCAGTTGATTTTGAGTTTAATATATTTGAATGTTCTTTTTGCTCAAAAATTCCTGTATTTGGGTTTCTCATTATATTTTTGAATTTATGTAATTCTTGTAAATTATTCAATAAAGGAAATAACAAACAATGTTTATTTGAACTAGTACCATAAACAGAAATAAAAGGATAATCATCAAGCCATTCAATAGAACCTAAAAACGCACATTTTATGCAACAAGTATTTTCTGGCTGTGGTTTCCTAATACCACACAAACTTTTCAATGAGGTTGTAGTGGAAGGATATACAATTTGAGTTAATTTATTTATATTTTTATCAAAAGGAGTATAATAATTGCCACAAACATCACATATTTTACTATTTTTCATATTTTTTATATTCTTACTTAAAAAGTCAATTTTTGTATTAAAAATTTTATCTTTTTCTTTTATCTTTTTCAAAATTCCTACATATTTTCCATTATGTATTGCCGGTAAATAAGTGCGTAATTTAGATTCTTTTATTTGTGTTTTTTTATTTACTTTCTTGTATTTTAATTTATAATCTATCAATCTTTCAATTTCACCAATTAAATGTTTTATCTGTTTGTCATTCAACTTTTCAAAACTAATTTTATCTTCCTCCCAATTAACCTTTATTTTAAGTTTATCTTCCAACAAATACCCCAAAAATTCTATAGCATTATCAAACCACCAATCATAATATTTGTTTACTTCAATTACTTCTTCACCCATAATAAACTCTAAATTTATAATCAATTATTTTATAATTCTCAAGACACTCCAATATTTTAAGAAACCTCTCCACAACTCACCTCAAACCCTTCTGTCTTGTTTAATTTAAAAAGGAAATAAATCGCTTTACTAAATCAATATTTTTGTTACGATTTTATCAGTTTATTCGCAATCTCATGACATTCAAAAGGAATTATATTTTTAACCCGGATATTCCTTCCTTTATATTTCACTGTTTTTTCAAAGGTTCTATTTAAATAGTCCATCAAAACCACTTTGCCATTTTTATTTAGACTCAACCCATTAGGAATCTTATCAAAATATTTCTCTTTGACCAGTTTCCTGCTGAACAGATACAAAACAGTTTCATCAACATAAATCCTGAACATCTCGATTAAATCAAAAACAAGAGATTTTTTGTTGTAATTATCTGTATGAATAAATCCAATGTAAGGATCAAGCCCTGAAATTATGCAGGCTTTCTCTACTATTGAATACAAAACCCCATATCCATAATTTAGGAGACAATTAAATTCATCTCTTGCTGGCATTCTGCTTCTACCTTTAAATCTAAACTTTTCAGGCAAAACAAAATTGATTGCTTCAAAATAGTACCTTGACACTGTTCCCTCCAAACCAAGAAGGCTCTGCCTGTTTTCTTCAACTTTTCCTTTGAGATTGCCTATTCTTAAAGAAATATCTTCAATCTTTTTAATATACTTTTCCAACTCTTCTTTTTTCTCACTTCTTGTTTTCTTCAGTTTTTTAAGTAAATTAACCTGATTATCTAGTTTTTTCAGATTCCATTTTTTAGCCAGTTCAAACCCCTTTGAAGTATTGTAAATTTCCAGCTGTTTTCTCCTGATTAAAACAGTGCTCCCAAGTTTGCTATGCCACACCCTTCCATAAGGATCCCCAAAGTGATCAAGAAACACGATATCAATATTATTTTCAACCGCAAATTTAATTGCATCAGTTGAAATATAAGCGGAAGTTGTAATCAAGATAGAATCAACTTTGTTAACAGAAACCTCAAAGACCTTCTCCTTTCCGTCTTCTTCTATTTTAACAAGAAAACAATTATTTTTCTTCCTAAGATAAGAGCCATAGGTATTAATCACAAGTTGCATAATTATATTTTCCTAACAGTTCCAAAACCTTGTGAAACACCTTTTCCAAGACCAATAAATTCAGGAATCTCAAAATTAATTTTAAAGTCTCCGGTAAATCCAATCATTGATATTCCTTTATATTTTACAGGAACTGGTTTTATTTTTGTCTTAACTTTGAGTTCAGACAAAACAACATATTCAAATGCTTTTGCAACAGAAAGAATATTTCCAATCAAAATTTTATGCAATAATAATATTTGTTCTTTCTTAGGAATATTCTTGTATTCCTTAAAATTCTTCTCATTCAAAGCAATCCAGGGACTAACAAAACGATAATTTCTTTCTTTCTCGCTAAAACAAAATTTCTGATGGTTTTCGATTACCCGCTTTTCTACAATTTTGTAAATATTTGTCCCAAGTTTCAATATGTCAATCTGTTTATAAATATCTGCTAAAGCAACAGCGCCTTCATTTAAACCAAAAATAACAGGTGTTCCTTCTATTATTTTGTATTGAACCAGAGGATATTTATACAAACAACTTTTCTCCAGATGATGATGCAAAATTGTTTTATCCTTGAATTTATTTCCAATAAACCCTCTTAAAAATGTCCCTGGTTCTTCAACAAACTTATCTGTTTTCAG
>Ga0164318_10001871_pt1 | contig 19114 bp, 29 predicted proteins | sample GuaBasSedimGuay9_FD_113734 | JGI IMG/M metagenome (GOLD analysis project Ga0164318, IMG submission 113734) | Subseafloor sediment microbial communities from Guaymas Basin, Gulf of California, Mexico - Guay9, Core 4571-4, 0-3 cm | ecosystem: Environmental > Aquatic > Marine > Hydrothermal vents... | reverse complement strand
CAAGGTGGTTTATATGCATTAGGTCATCCTCCCTTTGGAGTATTTAATCATTTTGAATTACGAGAGTGGGCGCTACAAGTAGAAAATGCAGTAAGCACTAAAATGTTTTCATCTTGGGATCAGACTTTTGAGTTTGTACATCCAAATGTTGTTAGAATTTCTCCATATCCATTCAATGAACTCAAGTCTGTTACAGTAGAATATGAAAGAATGCAAGCAGATGATTTTAGAGAAATTCCAAATGACACCTATCAATTATTTTTAGATCTTGCACTTGCTGATGTAATGATAGCACTTGGGCGTATTAGAAAAAGGTATGGTGGAGGAAATTTAAGAACTCCTTTTGGGGAAGTTCCATTAGAGTCTGATATTTTCGATGAAGGAAAAACTTTAAGAAGTGAAATAATTGAAAAATTAGAAAGGTTATTTATTCCTAATGTTAGATTAGACCATGGATAAAATCAATGATTTATAAACAATCAAATAAAAAAGATGCCTATGAAGTAAAGAAGGAGAAATGTCAAATATTAAAAAAAGAACTGGAGTTATTAGGGAAACTAAAAAAGAAGTTGTAAAAAGTACCTCCTCTAATAGTTCAAGAGATCCAATGTTTGTTGGTTTGGATCCATCTTATAACGAATTTGGTTTAATAATTATTGATAAAGATGCAAAAATTCTTGAACAAAAGATTATAACTTCAGATGATAAATTAGAAGCTGATAAAAGAATAATTCAGTTAGAAAAAGAATTTAAATTTATTCCTAATATTGTAGGATTGAATTCTGTATATATTGAAGGTCCCTCTTATTCAAGTAATGGTAAATTTATACTTCAGATGGGAGCCCTACATTTTTATATTCGTATATTTTTGATAAAACATAAAACAAATTTTAATATTATTGCACCAGGAACATTGAAAAAATTTGTTACCGGGTATGGCAATGCTAAAAAAGAATTAATACTTCTCAAAACATTTAAAAAGTGGGGGGAAGAGTTCGATAATAATAATCTTGCTGATGCATATGGTTTGGCAAGAATGGCGTTAGAGGATTTTAAAAATGATACTGGATAAATATTTAGAAAAAATACAAGAAGCAGAAGGTTGGTCCGGACTTCCAAAGGGTTGGAATAGAAAAAGTATTCAAAAATTTGGAAAGTCATTAACTGGTAAAGAAGGAATTCAAAAAGGATTTTTTGATAAATGTGTAAAAAGAATGAAAGGAAAAGTTGATAATCCAGAAGCTTTCTGTGCCGCAGCAAAAGATGAATTAACAAAATCAACATATTGGAGAGGTAAGGGTAAAACTTTAAAACAAGCAAAGAAAGACGTTGCAAAACACAAAAATGTAAAGGTGGATTAAATGAATATAGAAAATGCGAAACGTGATCTTTTGAAAATTATAGTAAAACAGTCATTGAAACGGGGGGAATTTAAACTTACATCTGGGAAAATAAGTAATTATTATTTAGATGTAAAAAAAGTGACTCTAGATCCACAAGGTTCAGCGTTATTAGCGGAAATTCTATCTCAGAAAATAATTAAAAACAAAGTAGATTCAATCGGTGGACCAATGATTGGTGCGGACCCCATTGTTGGTTCTGTTATAACTTATGGGTTTTTACGAGACTTTTTCATTAGAGGTTTTATCGTTAGAAATGAAGCAAAATTATATGGTTTACATAAGTTAATAGAAGGGAACATCCGAGAAAAAGATCGAGTAATAATCGTTGATGACGTATCTACAACAGGCTCTTCTCTATATAGAGGTGTAAAAGCTGTTGAAGATATTGATTGTAAAGTGGTAAAAGTCATTCCAATTGTTGACAGAAATGAAGGAGGAAGACAATTTTTTACTGAAAAAGGATATGATTATGACCCAATAATTAACGTAGAAGATATTTTATAAGTTAGAGGAGTTGTTATGGAGACAATTATTGATAGTTATTTGAGATTCTTATATGATTCGAGATATCAAATTTCTAAAACAATTCGTGGTTCAAACCTTTCTGTAGAACATGATAACCGAGAAAATTGGATTCGTAAATGTATGACACTTGAAAGAGATAGAATGAAAATCAATTGTCTTAGAAAATTAAAAGATCAAACAACAATGAATCCATTTTATCAATATAGAATTGATAGATTTGTTGATGCAATAACAAACACTTACGAACCAACCAATCAACAAGGGACTATATCAGGAAATGAATTTAAATCTCCTAAATATATAGGAGGATAAAATGACCAGATCTAAATTTATAATCGTTGAACATCATGCTCAAAGAGCTAAACTACATTGGGATTTACGTTTCAGAATGCCCAAGTCACGATTATGGATATCTTTTGCAGTTAGAAAAGGTATCCCAACTCAACCTGGTAAAAGAGTTTTGGCTGTTAGAACACACGACCATACTGAAAAAGAAGCTCTATTTATTGGAACTATTAAACAAGGTTATGGTGCTGGAGTTCTAAAAAAATGGGATGAAGGTCCTTGTATAATTCATAAATTTGGTCGTGGTCACATTTCAGTCGAACTTCAAGGAAGAAAAATAAAAGGTTTATATCATTTAGTAACCACAGGTGTTATTGATAAAGATTATAAAAAACAAACATATATGTTATTTAAAGGGAAGGTAATTCGTGAATCTGATGATCCCTGGTCTGGTTGTGGAATGGGTTCAAGAATCCCACCAGGAGATACCCAAGAAGTTGAAATTGGAGACGAAGAAGCTGATAAACAACAAGAAAAACCATTAGATTGGTCATTAGAAGGGCGGGATTTCCTTTGACCCTTATTGTCCAATATTTTCACAAAAAGAGTTTAGAGAAATTATCTTTAAGAGAGATAGTAATACTTGCCAAAATTGTGGAATAACAAAAATGCTTAGTTTAAAAGTTTTTGATAGAAATTTATCAATTCATCATATTAACTATAATAAAAAAGATTGTAAACCAAAAAATATCATTTTAACATGTAACTCGTGTAATGCAAAAGCGAATTTTAATCGAGAAAAATGGGAAAGGTATTATACGAGTATAATAGAGAGTGGAGAAAGAAAAAATGAAATCTTGTATAGTTCTTAATGGAGATTATTCATATCTAAACACTATATCTTGGAGACGAGCAGTATGTCTTGTTATGAAAGGTAAGACTGAGGTATTAAAGTATACTGGTAAAGTATGGCATAGTGCAAGTGGTTATGCAATTAAAATTCCTCTTATTATTAAATTAATCAAAGTTATAAGAATGATATATAAAAATAGAGTACCGTTCAGTAAGCGAAATGTTATGGTTCGAGACGGATTCTCTTGTTCTTATTGTGGATCTAATAAAAATTTGACAATAGATCATATTGTGCCAGTTTCTAAAGGTGGAAAGAGTTCTTTTGAAAATTGTATTACAGCATGTAAAAAATGTAATAACAAAAAAGGAAACAGAACTCCATCACAAGCACAAATGTTTTTGAATAAAAAAGCATATGCTCCAACTATTTCTGAGTTTCTTAGATTGAAAATGAAGAAATTAGGAGCTGATATATATCTGAAAGAGATGGGAGTATATTAATGGACAAACAAAAATATTTAAACACTTTAAAAAAATTAGAACTACGTCCTGGAAAAGTTAAAGTTAAAGAGTTTAATCCCAAAATATTGAACGAACAAGGTGATAATGGGCTACACGATTTACATATGACAATAAAACAATGGTTTTTAAAAAACCCAAACCCCAAAGATTCACAAATTAGAGTTTTAGCGAAAGAGATAGGGATGAGTGAAGATGAATTAGAAGAACATATCTATATGATTTTGACGAAACTATTACAGAGGGTAGATATTAACGAAGCAAAAAAATTAAATGAATTATTTGTTAAAACCAAAGAGATTGAAGATATTCCAGCAGGCGCAGAACGAGATATGCAAATTTTACGTCTTGCGATGATTGCTGAATTAGATGCTTCAAACTTATATGAAAAACTAGCTTTATTAGCAAATGACCAACGAGTATCAAAAGTATTGTTAGATATCTCACAGGAAGAAAAGGTCCATGCTGGAGAGTTCGAAACTTTACTTGAAGAAATCGATCCAGAATACGAAAAAGCAGAAGAAGAAGGCGAAAAAGAAGTAGGAGATTTATTGGGAATTTAGAAAATATTTAAATTAATTTAGAACAAATTAATATAAAAATCGAAGGAGGAAGAATGAATTTAGTTGAGAACGTTTATGAAATAGCAGAAAGTTTTATGAATAGTGCTACAGAAGTAGAAATGAATTATGACAAAATCGAAAAAATTTCACATGATATGTTAAAGGAGGGACCTAATAGATTTGAATATCCTCCTTGCGAAGATGTTTATAAAAATGTTCTTTTAGAACTTGTAGCTTCGTCTGTCAACTATTGTTATTGGTATGGAAAAAGTGATATTAGACCTAATGGAGCAGGATCAACATTTTTACGGGAATGTCTTGGAAATGCTTTCTTTGATTATGTCGGAGAAGATCCAGAACTATTTAACTTATGTTTAACTCGCCTTATTAACTTACTAATTATAAATAGGTTTCCATTAATTGAAGAAAGGATTTATCATTTAAATCAGCTTCGTTATTCCGCAGAACATTTTGCCAAAAAGGTTATGGAGAACAAAGATGTAGAAAATTTAAATGATTTAATGGTAGAACTAATAACACTCTTTCCTGGTTTTGCTTCTGATATATTTCTCAAAAGAACATTTCTATTTTTTATTCAAATAAACAGAAGGTTTGGTTGGTTTAATAAAGCTATTCAAAATATACTTGTGCCGGCAGATTATCAGGTTCCCAAAATGTTAGAACATTTTGGTTGTTTCTATTATAGTTCTTCCCTTCAAAAAACAATCAGTTCTAATAAATTAATCCCAAAAAATTCAATTGAGGAATGTGAGATTCGTTCAGCGACGATTTTAACTATCAAAAAATTATGTGAGTTAACTGGATGGAACGTTTCTGATGTTGATGGTTATTTCTTTTTATGTAGACATGAAGTAACAACCCCATTTCATTTATGTATAACAACTGACTATTAAGGAGATATTTAGAAATGTCTTTATGTTTATGTGGATGTGGTAAAAGAGTTAAACCTGGTAATTTATATATTAATGGTCATAATATGAGAGGTAAAAAAAGACCAGAATTATCTGGAGAAAATCATCCATTTTTTGGAAAAAGAAGAGTAGAACATAGCAAGAGAATGTCAGGGAAAAATAATCCTATGTATGGAAAGAAACGGTCTAAAAGAACCAAAGAAAAACTTCAAAAAGCAAATATAGGAAAAACTTATGATGAAAAATTTGGTTTAGAAAAGGCTTTAAAGATAAAAAATAAAAAGAAATTAACTATCAGCAAAATTAGAAAAAGATATCCATTCTTTTCACAAATTGAAGAAATGAGATATAATCCAGATAAACCTGAAGAAAAAGAAATACAAGTTCATTGTAAAAACCATTTATGTGAAAATTCAAAAGAAAAGAGTGGGTGGTTTACTCCAACGAGAATACAATTATCTGAAAGGATAAGACAACTTGAAAATGTAAATGGAAATGGCGGATGCTACTTTTATTGTTCAGAAAAATGTAAAGATGAGTGTCCGTTATTTAATTTACAGAACGATCCATATAGTATAAGCAATAAACCATATACTCAACAAGAATATGAAACTTTCAAAAAATTTGTTTTAGAAAGAGATAATTATAAATGTCAATACTGTGGTAAGCTAGCATTTGAAGTCCATCACGAAAGGTCACAAAAATTAGAACCATTTTTTGCACTTGATCCAGATTTAGCTTGGTCTGTTTGCAAGAAATGTCATTATAAATATGGTCATAAAACAGGAACAGAATGTAGCACTGGTAACTTAGCAGTAAAAATTTGTTTATAATATCCGGGAGTTAGTAAATGAAATTATCTGATAACGCATTAAAAATTGCAAAAAGTAGATACTTTATAAATGGCGAAGATTGGGAGCAATGTTGTCAAAGAGTTTCTCATAATGTAGCAATGCCAGAAATAAATAGTAGGTTAAAAATACAAGAAGAATTTGCTTCTATGATTTATAATATGGATTTTTTACCAGGTGGTAGAATTATTAGAAATTCTGGAAGACCTAGAGGTTCTCTTTTTAATTGTTATCACCTACCAATAAATGACTCAATTGAAGAAATTGGTCAATTTTATAAAGATGCTTTAACACTTTGGTCAGAGGGAGGCGGAGTAGGGGTAAATTTTACACCTCTTAGACCAAAAAATGATCCAATTTTTGGCAAAGGTGGTCATTCATCAGGTCTGGTAAGTTTTATGAAAGGAGCAGATTTTATTTCACATTTAATTGAAAGCGGTGGGAGTAGGCGAGCTGCAGCAATTGGTCATATTGATGTTTCACATCCAGAATTGATGGATTTCATTGATGCGAAAATGGCGAGACCAAATGTTACTCAATGGTTAAAAGATGATACACCAGAAGAAATTCGTGCGTTAGTCAGAGAAAAACTTGACAAAGGAGAGTTACAACATTTCAATATTTCTGTTGTTATTAATCACGAATTTCTTGAAAGAGTTGAAAGAGAAGGTGATTGGACATTTAGGTTTAAACAGAAATCATATGGTACTGTTAAGGCAAAAGATATATGGGATAAAATTATTACAAATATGGTTAATTGTGCAGAACCCGGACTAATAAACTGGTCAAATTTTGCAAAGAATAATTCATATTATTTTGAACCTGTTACAGGCACAAACCCATGTGGAGAAACTACTTTAGGACCTTATGGTGTTTGTGATCTTGGTTCTTTAGTATTACCCAACTTTATTACTGGTAATATTAATACCAATTGGAAAAAACTAGAATCTACTATTAAATTAGCTATAAGATTTCTAGATAATGTAATAGAAGTAAATAAATATGTTTTGAAAGATATTGATATTAGTGCTCATAGATCTCGAAGAATTGGTATTGGTGTTATTGGTCTGGCAGAATATTTATTTGCTAAAAAAGTAAGATATGGTTCGGAGAAAGCAGTCGCTGAAACTGAGAGATTAATGCAATTTATTCGCAATACTGTATATAAAGCATCAATCGAATTAGCAATTGAGAAGGGTGCTTTTCCACAGTTTGATCCAATCCATTATGGCAAAGCATCATTCATTAGAAAACTTCCTGCTTCGTTAAGAATGGATATTAAAAAGTATGGAGTAAGAAATTGTACCTTGATGGCATTGGCTCCTACTGGGACAATTTCATTACTAACAGATTATTCTAGTGCAATTGAACCTCTATTTGCTAAAGCAATGGAAAGAAAGGATAGAGTAAGCGAAAGAATATATATTCATCCATTGTATGAAAAAATGATAAAAGAAGGTAAAGAAATTCCAGATTGGTTTGTTGATACATTTGATCTTAAACCAAAAGATCATTTTGAGATGCAAGTAGCATGTCAGAAATATTGTGATGCATCTGTAAGTAAAACTATTAACCTCCCTCCTGAAACAACAGAAAGTGACTTAAACGCTTTATTGCTTGAGTATATATATGATTTAAAAGGTGTAACAGTTTATAGAGATGGTTCAAGAGTTGGGCAAATATTAAATAAAATATCTTTAGAAGAAACTAAAAAATATATCAAAGAAAGTAATAAAGAAATCAACTCAAATATGACTGAGGAAGATGTTTCTTGCAAAGGAAGTTGTGCAATTTAGGAGGAAGAAAATGGGTAAAAGTAAAAAATTAGAAGAACTGAATAGCTGGTTTGAGGAATTAGTTTTTCCTGGTAAAGTTAAAGATTTTCTCCACGAAATAAAAAACTTTACAACTGAGACAGGTGAAGAATATCGAGAAGTAAAATTTTATACAAATGACTATTGTTATAGAATTTTTGCAGTAGACAGGAAAGACAGCGACTATTTAGGTTGCCAAGTATCAACTCGAAAGATGCGACCTGGAGAAGATTGGTTTAGAGGAAATGATTTACCAGATGGTCCCATCAATAGAAAAACATGGGATAGAATAGTAAGAGGAATTGTAAATTATGAGTTAATTTTATTATCAAAATATAAGAAACCAAAAGATATACCAGAAGGAGCGTAGTTATGTTAGTTTTAAAAGAGCAAGAAATTTGTCCATATGCATCTCAATGTCCATATAATACAGATGTTAATCCTTGTTTTGGTGCTAGAACAAACCGCCCCAATAAATTTTTTTGCGAATTTGTAATAAACGGAAAAATAAAAGAGGGTGGAACTCGTTTACCACAAGATAAAACTGGTAGAATGAAAGTATTAATGGAGTAAAAAATGGAACAAAAACAAGACAAAGAAAAGATTATATATGGTCTTCTTAGTGAGTTCAAAGTTCATCGTGATGCTATTATGGAGATGATTAAAGATATTGAAGCAATTAAGAAGCATATTGATCAAATAATCCCTAAAAAATTAGATTTAAGATATGCTAGATTTTTTGAAGAAAAAGTTAAATCCGTTACAGAGGTATTCAAAACACTTTTAGATATGAGAAAAGAAATTCAAAAAAGTATAAGAGAAGAAATAGAATTAAGAAATAAAATTGATCTTGGTGAAGATAAAGAAAAAGATCTAGAGAAACATCTTGATATTAGAAAGTTGGCTGAAAAAGTAGAAGAATTTAAAGAAACCCGTGAAAAATTCAAAAAGAGTACAATTGTCAAATCACAAGAAGAAACCGATCAAGCTACAAGTGAAGTAGTTCAGATAACCGAAAGTGGTTAATGGAGGTATCATGACAGATCAAGAAAAACCTGATGTTATTGAAGACATCTCAGAAGAAGAAGCTTTAGATAGTATATCTTTGAAAGTTGACAATCCAGAAGCACTCATTGAAAAGCCAGCCGAAGATATTGACGAAGAAAAATTATCCGAAGAAGACTATGAAAATAAAGTTCAAGAATTATATGATGAATTTAATGCATTTATTGAGAAAACCACAGATAATATTTTAGATTATACTGTAAAAGATACAGTTTCTACAGGTATTGACTTAATTGATGCAATCCTTGGAGGTGGATTTGCTATTGGAGCATTGAACATTATCGTTGGTCAACCAGGAAGTGGAAAATCCATGTTAGCAATGCAAACAATGGCACAAGGGCAGAGACAATTCAAAGGAAAATTATTAACATCCTTTCTAGATTCAGAAGAGGCAACAACTGAAGTTAGATTAGCAAATTTAGGTGTAAGATATCCACGAGTTAAACCATATAGTGATATAACAGTTGAAAAAATGTTTCAATTTTTGGAAAGTGTATGTGTGTTTAAACATGAAAAAGGAATATTAGAAACACCATCAATTATTATATGGGATAGTATTGCAAACACTTTATCCCAAAAAGAAAGAGAGACTGAAGATATTAATTCTGTAATTGGTTATAGGGCTAGATTACTATCCATTTTAATACCAAAGTATGTAGCAAAATGTTCTAAACATAATATTTGTTTGCTAGCTGTAAATCAGTTACGAGATGTTTTGGCAATGGGTCAATTTGCTCCAGCAAAAGACTTAAAATTTATGAGTCAATCAAAAGATATGCCTGGTGGTAACACATTGAAGTTTAATGCATTTCAATTAATAGAAGTAAAAATCAAAACTGTTATTGGTGAGAAAACTACTGAGAAGGCAGAAAACTATGGTTTTGAAGGGATTATTGTTTCATTGAAATGTGTAAAAAATAAATTATTTCCGCCAAACATTCCCATTGATGTTGTTGGTTCATTTGTTACTGGATTTTCAAATTTTTGGACAAATTATAATTTTTTAAAGACAACAAAAAGATTAAATGCAGGGGCTTGGAACTATTTAATTTCATATCCAGAAAAGAAATTTAGAACCAAAGATGCACCAGAATTGTATAAAACAGATGATACTTTCAGAGAAAAATTTGATGAAGCTGCTAAAGAAGCAATAAAGACAGAAATAATTGATAAATACAATCCTGAAATCGAATAGTTTTGATCTAATACTTTATTATTTTTAGAACAAAAAATAAATTAAGAGGTTTGTTAATTAATTTGAAGAGGGAGAATTATTAAAATGATTAAAACGGGAACTATGTCGGACTTACTAGTTAGTTATGTTGAAGAAACTATCAAGGCGATAGTTGATAAACCAGAATATGTTGAGATATCTATTTCAATTACTACAAAAGCAGTCATAATCCAAGCAAAGGTTGATCCAAATGACTGTGGCAAAATTATTGGAAAGAGAGGTCGAACAATTGACGCTCTTAAAGTAATTTGTTTGGCAATAAAAAATACTAATTATCCAGAAGATTCACGAAGAGTTATGTTGGAAGTTCTAGAAGACGAAAATTCTGGGTTTTCGTATAAATAATAGGAGGGTTTAAAAACAATGTTAAAGGAGTCTAAAATTCGAGTACTAGAAAATTTCTATGCTCTAGATTATGTTTTCTTTGGTAAACCTATTAAAGATGTTAAAGTATGCTGCCCTCTTGTGAGAGAAGAATATCTTTCAATCAAGGGAGCATTGTTATCAGTTTTTGTTGAGATGCTTAAATTAGTTGAACATAATCCAAAGCCATTAACTGAACAAGTAGATACAAAATCATTGATTAAAGAAGCTCGCAGATCAGCTACCATAGCAAGAAATAATGCTCAAAAAATTATTATGTCTGATAAAGCTAGAGATAATATTAAATCTAAATTAAAAGAAGAATTAGCAGAAAATGCTGATGCTGATATAACATCAATAGTCGAAAGTCAAATAAGACAAAAAGCATTTAATTTAGCTATTGATAATCTAATGATTGCTAGAACTATATCAGAATCAAAATTTGATAAGTTGAATGAATGGGAGGGAAAATTAATTGAAGATTCATATAAAATTCTTCGTGATAATTTAGTTGAAGCAGCATATCAAATTCTTTATGATGAAGATTAATATTGAAAGAGAGAATATATGGGACTGGTAAATGAATATGAGAAACTATTACGATATTTAGAGAAGCAAGAAAATAAATCTTCTACCAGTAGTATACCTATCCAGAAAGTTCAGAAAAAGAAAAGTAAAAAAGAGATAGCATCAGAAACTACAAAAAAACTTCTTGAAGAATCAAGAATTGATGATTTTAAAGATATACCACATACTCATAGATCAAAAGGAAGTAAAAAATTTAATGTATCTGTTTTTGAATCTATGATGAGATCAAAGTTAATTGAAGAATATAAAACAATTCAAAGTTATGAAAGACCTTATATTTCTTGTACTGAATTATATAATTGTCTAAGGCAATCTTATTTTTCAAGAAAACGATATCAAGTTGATATTAAACAACAATTTAGATTTTCATATCTTTATTTGATACAGAAAGTAGGTAAAATTCTTCACGAGATTTTTCAAGATCTTTATAATTTTACTGAAATTGAAAAAACTATTGTTAGTGAAAAGTATAAAGTTAAAGGTCGTCTGGATGCAATTAAAGATAAGACTATTTATGAAATAAAAAGTATTGATGCTGAAAAGTTTAAGGGTAAATATATAAAAGAGCACTATTTTCAAGGATTGATTTATGCATTTATACTTGTAACCGAGTATGGTTATGAAATTGATAATTTAACAATTATTTATGTTTTACGAAATTTAAAAGATATTTACCCTTTTGATTTAGAATTAGATATGAATTTAGCAAGATCATTTCTTGAGCGAGCACCTATTTTATTACAAGCTCTTGAAATCAACAAAGTTCCAGAATGTATTGGTGCAACAAAAGAACAATGTAATTATTGCTTATATAAAGATTATTGTAAGAAAAAGGCATTCAAAAAGATTGAACCGCCATTTCTAAGAAAGAAAAAGAAGCAAATTAAAAAACCAGAGAAAGTTAAAGAAGCTAAATTCTTATTAAGTTGACGCGGGAAAACCTCGTGCCCTTGTGGCCGAGGTTGTTCACTATAGGAGAAAGTTAAAATGATTGTAATTTATCCAATGTTAACTTCAAACAGTGTATCACCAAATGTAATTCCTGGTATTATTAAAGCTGTTGAAAAATATGTTTTATTATATAATACTAATGAGGTTCTAAAAGTTGCTAACATTACAGCTAAAGGAGCAGGTGCTCTCAAAACTGGTGCTGAACTGGCTTTAGTTGCTGGTAAGTATCTTTCTGTGAAGGAAAACGAGGAGATAGAAGAGCAATTTAAAGGTATAAAAGTTGGAAGTAAACCCAGCGATGATAAGAGCAAACCAGTACCAACTCCAAGTTTTTTAAAGAATCGTGGTTCTACACCACAACCACGATTAGATATGCCCCGTTCAGAATCTATTTCATTAGAACCAACTTGGATGCAAGTAACAACAAAAGCAAAAGGTTTACAAATTTTAGGAGTGAAAGTGATTCCGTTTAGAATAAAATCAGCAGATAATGCTGTCAAGCTTTTACTAGATGATAAACAACTAAAATTTTTAACATACCTTTTGAAGAAATATGGTCGTTCAGCAACTAGAGTATTTTTTAGAGTTCTTAGAACTTTAAGAATTCCAGGTATTAAAGATTTAGCTTTAACAGGAAATCCTAAAATGGATGTAACCTTTGCTGGAACTCAATATGGACAAAATTTATTTTTATGTTTTAGTCAGTTAGAACTTGACCAAGAAAAAGAATTTGAAAAACCATATTTAGTTCAACGATTAAATAAATTAGGGTGGGCATCATTTATTATAACAGATGATGTTAATAAGAGAGCCACTTTCTGTATGAAAGAATTTGGCGGAATATGTTCTGTTGTTCCATATGGTTTTATATTCTCATCTTTAGGAAGAGAACATGCTAAAGTTTACGAAGATCTTGAAGAACTTAAAAAATCTGGTGGTCCTTTCTTTAATAGAAAAACTAACAGACGTATGACATTTAAAGAAAGTAGATCAACTAAAATTGTGAGACAGTTAGAGGAAATATATAATGAATACAGATAACCAAGTTACGATAAATTCTAACGTCCAAACACTCGAGTTATTTAGTGATAAACATCCGTTTAGTCTTTCTTTGAGAATTGAAAATTTTCCAAGTGAAGCAGAATATAAAAAATTTGTTAGAAATTGTGAAATGTTAATAAGAAGAAGTACTGAATATAAACTATGGAGAAAATATATAGTTGATGTACTTCAAATTAATGAGTGTATGATTACCCACGAGCAAATTAGTGATGTAACAATTGACGTACATCACCATATACCATCATTATTCACTTTGACAACAGCATTAGTGAATAAACATATTGAAGAAGATACTGAATTTTGTACGTTTGATATTTGTACTGAAGCAATTGAATTGCATTTTATGAACCGAATTGGTTATGTAACTTTACTAAAGAGTATGCATGAAAAATTCCATAATGGTAAATTAGATATCCCAATAAGCTTTGTTAAAGGAGATTATAACTATTTCGTAAAACATTATTCTAGGTATTTGGATGAGATAGATTTAGATGAAATACAAGCAAGATTAGCTATAAATGAAAGTAATTGCTCGTGGAGTAGAGATAACTATCAACAAGCAGCTGAGGGATAATAAATGGCAATCACTATTGACGAGGAAAGCATTCAAAGATCTCGCCTTGCAATTGATATAAATTTTTCAGGCGATAGATATAAAACTACAAATGGTGTATATACCTTTCCTTCGCCCAGCCTAGAGACTATTGATCAAAACTTATATTATCTTCTTAAAAATTCAACACAGAAAAATTTTGATAGAAAATATGTAATGCGTCCAGATTATCTAAGTTTTGATGAATATGGTACTGTAGCGTTGGCACAATTATTAATGTATGTAAACGCTATTCCTTGTATTGAGCAATTTGATTTGAAAGAAGTTTTAATTCCTTCTCTCTCATCAATTATTGAAATGTTAAAAGATAAATTTCCAGAAAGAGATCCAGATGATCTAATAGAGGTAAATTGGTAATGGTAATAAAAGAAAAATTCAACCTTTTAAAAGGAGTCGAAAACGTTTTAAAGATTCCAAAAAGTATGGTTAACAGTATTACCATTGACAAAGGACCAAGAATTCTTTTTGTTATGCTTGAGTTAATGAAACGAAGAATAAATCATTATACAAAAGATACAATTTTCGGTTTATTATCTAATGTTAAAGAAAGAGAAATTATAAAAGTTGTAAATCTTCCATCATATAGTTTACCTGTTTCATATAATTTACCAACTAAAAATATGATTATAAATTTAAGCCCATTTGGAGTTAATGAAATTTCAACTAATAAACCTGGTGTTTTTAATCTTTATGCTTTAATGGTTTATGGAATAACATTCACTAGTTTAGTTTCAAGAAAAAGTAGAATTAGTGATAAAACATCACCAGTAATTGCAAATTATTTTTTAAGTCTTCTGATAAGACTTTTTGGAAAACAATATGGATTATTAGGAAGTTTCGCAACAGAAATACCAAAATTGAAATTTTTGACCAATTTATATATTTTGGATTCATTCTTTGGTATTAAGGGAACAAAAGCATATAAAAATGCGGCTTCTGTTTCAGCATATAATTATAAAGAAATTGAACATAAATTAGGAAGGTATAACTTCTCAAATATAAATGATTTTATTTTATCTCTTTCAGAATTTGAAATAATGCCCAATATGAATCGCCATATTTTCGCAGCTAGATTTTTAAGACAATTTGGATTTAATATACTACCTGCTTTAGAAGATTGCTCAAGGTTCGTTTCTACAATTGCAGCATCTGATATAAAAGGCAGTAATGTAATTCCAACATTTTTATATAAATATAATGAAAGAGAGTATGGAAAAATTTTAGAGTTAACTAAAGTTGCTTTTAGAGGTAGATAATATATGGAAAAATCATCAGTATTTGGGAATTGGAGAGCACTTGTTGTTAATAATAAAGATCCACAAAAATTTGGGCGAGTAATGGTGTGGATTCCCGATTTGATGCCAGAAGTCTCAAATAAGCAAGGAATATGGGCGAGACCAGCAAACAATCCTTTGGGAGGAAGAAATATGGAAGCTTCTTCTGACCATCATTTTATGGGAACTTCTTATATTCCAAAAAATGGTTCTTGGGTTTTTATATTTTTTGAAGGTGGTAATATAAATCGGCCATATTATTTTGGAGCTCTAGATTTAGAAAATACAACTGTTCTTCCTGAGAACCAAGTTGGAACTGAATATGAAAATAAATGGACTATTCTAAAAAGTCACGAAGGTCGAGCGATTGTAGTATCAGATGACCCTTATGATGCTAGAACTGAGATAACTGGTAAGAAGAGAAAAATAACAAATCCACCATCTGGTGATATAACATCAGTTTATCAGATTGATACAAACCAAACAACTATCTTATTTGATGAACGAGATGGTATGGAGAAGATCTTGATTAGAACATATAAGGGTGATTTTTTACATATTGATATTGATGAACGAAAATTACAAATTGAGTTTTGGAATGATATTGAAATTAAAGCATATGGAAATATAAATATTACTGCTGGAGATAGTATTAATCTAAAAGCATTAGGCGGTGATACTAATATCCAATCAGACGTAGGAAGTATAAATATCAAAGGTGCTGGTGATGTGAATCTTGAGTCTGATGCAGATATGAATCTTAAAACTCAAAATAATTTGAAATATAAAGCTGGTGGAGATATAGATGGTTTAGCTGGTGGAAATATGAACCACGATGCAACTAAACTAGAAGAACAATCAGGAAAAGCAAAACCTGCTTTTGGAGCAGGAAATGCTACTGAAGCAGATCCGAAAGGAGAAAGGGATACGTAAATGGCACTATCATCAATGACAAAATCATTATGTAATTCATTACAACAAAAGTTTGATCCATTAGTACGACCAGCTAATGATTTAGCTTCTGGATTTAAATCTCAGTTGAGAAGTTTTATTAGTCAATTAGAGAGTGCAACATTTAATCCACATAATATAATAAGTAGTACTTTATCAACTCTTGAAAGTCAGGTAAATGCTATTACTCCAACTGCTTCAATGTCGGACATGGAGGATTTAAGAGATTTTATTGAACACTGTACATTTTTTAGTGCCCCTGTCCCAGCACTAAATGGCGGATTGGAAGGGTTATTTAACCAGATTGATGATTATATCACAGGAACAGGTATTATAGAATTTAATCTTGGTTCTTTAGCAGATAGTATGAATAATTTATTATCTACTAATAAGATATCAGAAGATCTATATAATGCAAATCGACTTTTAGATTGTATGGATAGATTATGTCCTGGTTATAATATCTCTGAAAAATTAGATTATCTTAATAGTTTAAAAAGTCAGTATAATCTAATAATAGATCCTCTCACTTCAACATATGTAATTGATTATGATTCAATTTATGACTCTGCTGGTTTGAGTTCAGCGGAAAAAGAAGGTATGAATATTGCAGTCAATGGAATAACATCAATAAAACAAAATGCATTAACATCTGTTAATAGTTCTATTGAGAAAGTTAAAAGTTTAGTAAAGATAGGAGGGTTTTTCTAATGTCTGTTTTACAAGATATGATTGATGACGCTCCTGATCAAATAACTTCTTTAGAAAATAGCATTGGACAAATTGAAGATCAGATGACAGATCTACTAATTGAAATTAATGCTATTAAAAATGATCTTTGTACTGTTGCTAAAAATGAATTGATCGCATATTTAGATGGAACTAAATTAACTGAGATCGAAAACTTATATGGTTCACCAGAAGATCTTCCATTTACAGTAGAGTATTATGGAGATTTTGGAACTTATGGTTATGGAACTGGTAATATTACAGACTTTAGAATAATTGATAATAGTGGGAATATTGAATATGAAATTGGAGGAATACATTGGGATAGTGACTCACTAATAATCAAGTTAACAGATGATTATGCTTTTGGAAATGACTATTTAACAAGACCATTAGACACTGGTGCTACATATGGACTAGAACCAACTTGGAGTGCTTTGGATACTGCGAGATCAATTTTACTTGCTAACAAATATAAAATTGAAAATTCAATAACTATATTTGAGGATTACGCATAATGGCTGCTGTATCAAGATTAACAGATTTATGGACTGGAATTTGTTGTTGCCATAGTCACCCAACTTGTGTTTCAATGACAGGTTTCATTATTACTTGCAGTCCGAATCACGATTCTGCTGGTTTAGGTGTTGCTCGAATTGGTGATATAACAATTGGTACTTGTGGTCATACTGGAATTATTGTTACAGGAAGTTCTAAAAATATTTCTAATGGACGTGGTAAAGCAATGATTGGAAGTCAAGTTACAGGTTGTAATATTGGTACAGTTGTTACTGGAGCACCAACACATTTTACTGGATAGTTGAGGAAAATATTATGGAAAATATTATTATAGATTCTTATTTAATTTCTATTACTGACCCGGATTTTTTAGTTGAAGGGATTACTCCATTATCAGTTAAAAATATTTTGAAAGATATCAAACAAAAAAATATTGAATTGTTTGTTAAAAAATATGATAAAAAAATTAAAAAAGTAGATAATAAAAGAATAGAAAAAGAGATTGATGATATTGCTAAAAAAAATGGAATTAAAAAAGAGAATGTAACAACTTCAAAAGTAATGTTAAAAAGATTTTTTGGAACTTTATTTGTTGGTGTTCCTGCTACCCTTATATTACCAATTAGTTTAGCTTGTTTAATAGCTTGTATAATTAGAACAATAAAGAATAAAGAATCAGTAATAAACAATACCTTAGCTATTATTAAAGAAATCAAATCTGGTATAAAAACAACAAGAAGAACTAATATTACGAATATGGAGAAAGCGGCAATCACTGCTGGTCAAACGGCTGATTATTTATGGGGTATGTTATCAAATGAGCCTATAGTTGTTTTAAAAAATCTATTAGCATTTATTGGTTTATATATAGTAGCAATCTATCACTTTTGGAAAGGAATAATATTTGCTGGACAAACGATTAAAACTTAACTGAGGAAAATACATGGCTAAAATGCAATTGAGACCGTCTTTATTAAAAATAAGACGAAAAACTCCCAAGTGGATAATTATTCACCATACGGCAGAAATGTATTTGAATCCTAGTGCTAAAGTTGACAATCCTAAATATCAAATGGGTGATATATTTAATGGAGTGTTAGAATTAAAACAAGGTGATGTAAATTATCACTATGTAGTTGAAAAAGTTAAAGAAGATTATGTTGCTATAGCAACTCGTCCTCTTCCATATATGTGTGAATGGGATGATATACCAGATGATATAAACAAAAGATCACTTCATATAGCTTGTCTCGGAAATCTTGATTTCCAAATCCCACCAATGAGATTATACCAAATAATGGCATATAGATTAATTAATCCAATGCTAAAAATGTTTGGAATCCCACCAAGTAAAATTAAACTTCATCGAGACGTAACTAAAGATAACGATGTATTTTGTCCAGGAGAGTTCTTTGAATTAGACAGACTCATCGCTCAAGTTAGAAGATATGTCATCAAATAATTTAACTTTAAAAATCTTTATCTATATATATTAATTAGTGAATAAGTAGCAGATGAATATTTATTTTTCACATGAAAAACGAAAGGAACAACCAATGCGAAAAAGATTTTATTTACCTTTAATGATTATGTTGTTTGTTGTTGGATGTGCAACAACGATAAAGCCTACGTACGTTGATCCTACCGGCAGGCAACTGCCAATTCCCCATTATGTCTTACAAGATCTGTCCGGTGAATTGACATTCACATTTTATTATACTTTGTTTGAGAAGTACAAAGACTTAGATGGGACAGTGTTGAGATCACCTCAATATTTAGATTTGCTAAAATTTCACGAATTTGAAAGGTCAGGAGATAGTGAGATAGTTTTGACAATTGAAGTTCTGAATCTAAAGCAAATTGAATATTACATTTGGCAGAAAGTAAGAGTAGTCAATCAGGATGATACTATCTCTTATTTAGGCGGTGAATTGGCAAGTAGCAATTCACAATACCGTTGCTATAATTTTCAACTCCCAAAAAATAATACAGTAAAAGAAGTGAGTTTTGGACTTGATGTT
>Ga0164318_10001870_pt1 | contig 19115 bp, 15 predicted proteins | sample GuaBasSedimGuay9_FD_113734 | JGI IMG/M metagenome (GOLD analysis project Ga0164318, IMG submission 113734) | Subseafloor sediment microbial communities from Guaymas Basin, Gulf of California, Mexico - Guay9, Core 4571-4, 0-3 cm | ecosystem: Environmental > Aquatic > Marine > Hydrothermal vents... | reverse complement strand
GGAAACCGTTTTGTTCTGGTAGTTTGTAGTGGTTTCCTTTATCAACTCAAATTCCGGAGTCAATCCCAAAAAAGCCTGCTCCTCACCTTTTCCGGTTATGAACTTCAAAAACCAACCCGCGCGAAGCGCGATAGGCTAGGAGCGGGGCCGGATTGGCCCATTTCGACAATCCTGAAACAGAATTTCACCTTCAGGGGGCCAATGCGGTGCCCGCTCCTAGCCTGTAAGAAAAACTCGGAAGATAGCTACAAAAAGGCTGCCCTACGCTCTCGAAACGTAGTCCCCGGTGCGGGTGTCGACCTTGACCTTCTCGCCTTGCTGAACGAAAAGCGGGACACGGACGACGGCGCCGCTGACCAGGGTTGCCGGCTTGTTGCCGCCCCCGGAAGTGTCGCCTCGAACGCCGGGGTCGGTTTCGACAATCTCCATCACGACGAAGTTCGGTGGCGTTACAACGATCGGGAAGCCATCCAACAGGGTCACCAGGCAGAGATCTTCCTCGATCAACCATCGAGTCGTGTCTCCGAGGAGCTCTTTCGAGGCGGTGAGCTGTTCGTAGGTCTCCAAATCCATAAAGGTCCAATCGGTACCGTCGTTGAAGAGATACTGCATTTCCGTATCGATGACATTGGCGCCCTCGACGGTGTCCGAGGCCTTCATCGTGATTTCGTTGACTCGCCCCGTACGGTAGTTCTTGAATTTGATCTTGGTGAAGGCTTGTCCCTTGCCCGGCTTGACGAAATCAGCATCGACGATGACACAGGGGTCGTTGCCCATCATGATCTTGAGTCCGACCTTGACCTGGTTCAAATTAAATGACGGCATTGTATTTTCTCCTTCTCACTTGCGCTCATCATACTCGAACTGCGAGACTCCCTGTCGTGGAAAGACATCGTTTCCCGTGGTCTACCGGCGACTGGCGTGGGCAGTTGGCCCATGCCGTGACGGATGTGGATGACCTTTTGGAGTTGGTCGGCCTCACGCGTGATGCGGTTGACCTGGGGCTTGATGCCGAGGAGGCTGCCCGCAATTTCCGGCTGAGGGTACCACGGGTCTTCGTTCAACGCATGCGGCGTGGTGATTCGTCTGACCCTCTGCTTCGCCAGGTGTTGCCGACCAATGGAGAAATGCAGCCGGTTCCGGGTTTCAATGTTGATCCGGTGGGGGAGGCTGGTGGAGGGTCAGCCGGCGGTGTACTGCACAAGTATCGGGGCAGAGCGTTGCTGGTCGTGACCGGCGCCTGCGCGGTCCACTGCCGCTATTGCTTCAGGCGCCACTATCCATACGGGAACGAGACGGTTCAGGGGCAGGGCCTCGACCAGGCCATCGCGGCTCTCGAAGCCGACCGGTCGATCAGCGAGGTCATTCTCAGTGGCGGTGACCCTCTGTCTCTTGCCGACGAGCCGTTGAACGAGCTGTGTGACGCGATCGAGGCTGTCTCTCACGTCCGTCGCCTCAGGTGGCACACCAGAACGCCGGTTGTCCTGCCGTCGCGGGTTGACAACGGTCTGTTGGGAGTTATTGCCGGGCGCAGAAAACCATTGACCATCGTGGTGCATGCCAACCATGCCCGGGAACTGTCCGAGGATGTTCGAATAGCCTGCAATGCCCTGGCTGAGGCCGGTGTTGTCCTGCTGAATCAGTCGGTTCTGCTTGCCGGTGTTAACGACAATGTCGAGAGCCTTGTCGCGTTGTCCGAGAGGCTGTTCGACTGTCGTGTTCTGCCCTACTACCTTCATCTTCTCGACAAGGTTGCAAGCGCGGCTCATTTCGAGGTTGGGGAAGATGAGGCCAGAAACTTGATGGCGGAAGTGGGGGCTCGGCTCCCGGGGTATCTGGTACCTCGGTTGGTCAGGGAAGTCGAAGGCGCCAGGGCGAAGGTGGTTGTGGGGCCGGATTTGCTCCCTGCTCCCTGTTCCCGAGAGGGGGAGAGGGGGGGAGCACGCCTTATATAAATTTTGAATTTTGAATTCTCAATTTTTAATTATCATCGCAAGGGGGCCGTACTCTCAAAGCGCGGAAACATCAACAGTCGTCTCATCCCTAAACCCGCGCGCCCTGTAATTAAGAATTCAAAATTGAGAATTAATCTCCCCCTCCCCCTCTTTGCTTTCTGGGAATCTCCTACTCCTCAAGCCTTAGCGGCTCGACCCTGAGGGTTGCAAACCGGCTGAGGACGACCTTGCCGGGGGCCAACCCTCTCGGTTTGCTGACGTCCCTTGCTCTGGCTTCGTGGACCGCGACCTTGCCGCCTCGTCGAGCTTTGGAATAGCCGGCGGCCAGAGCAGCGGCAAATCGACGGGTCTCTCGGGGCAGGCGGTCGAGATTTTCGGGGTTGCGAACAACGACGTGAGAACCGCTCTCCCCGGCCGTATGGAACCACCAATCACGTGGTGAGGCCAATTTGAGGCTCAAGATGTCATTATCCTGGGCCGTCTTTCCGACCAGGACAAGCATGCCGTCGGGTGATAGTGCAACCCGGGCGACGCTTTGGCCCTGCCAGATTCCCTGGTCCGGGTCTGAAGGTGGTGGAGGGCCGTTTCGAGGAGATCGTGCCATGGGGGGATGATAGATCCGAAACTGGAAACTGGAAACTGGAAATTGGAATCGGTCCCGACAGAAGGTGAATGAACCGCAAAGAGTAGCGAACCGTTACCTATGACTCGACTCGATGAGAAGTGGACAGAGTGGACGATCTGGACGAGGAGGACAGTCCACTAAGTCCATCAAGTCTACCAAGTCCATCGTTATCCTCCAGCACCTCTGGACCCAAGTTACCAGTTACCAGTTTCGAGTTTCGAATCGCGTACACACCTCCGTCCCCGGGGTCGCTACAATAGCCCCATGGCAAAGATTAAAAAGGCCGGAACGGTTTTCTCAACGGAATTGGGCCGCGTGTGCCCCCGATGCGGGTGGCCGGAGAAGAACTGTTCGTGTGCGGTGGCGTCCGAGGAGTCCGTGCCGGAAAGAGTTGTGGTCCGGTTGCGTATCGAGAAAGCCGGCCGCAAGGGCAAGACGGTGACGGTAGTTGACTCCCTGCCGAGGAATCAGGCCTTTTTGAAAGCCCTGGCCAAGGAGCTGAAAAAGGCCTGTGGCGCTGGAGGTACGGTAGTTGAAAACCGGGTTGAGATTCAGGGCGATCGAATGGACCGCCTTCGAGAACTTCTCCGTGCAAAAGGCTGGGTGGTGAAGGGCTGACCCGGCAAAGCCGGAGCTCAAAAGTCTCCGAACGGCTTTGCCGGGCGCTATCAGCTGTCAGCTATCAGCTATCAGTCCGAACGTGTGTACGACAATAGCTCAAGTTAAATTCCTGCGAAGGAGTTTCCTTGAATGAGCGGCTTTCTGAATTCAGCCGAATGCTCAAAGCAGTTGGGGGGTCGTCGCCGACAGCTGAGAGCTGAGAGCTGAGAGCTGATAGCTTCTACTGATACCTCGCGCAGGGGTTGTTATCGCCGGTGGTGAGCGTTTCGTATTCATCCAGAACCTCGTCGATTCCGAATTGAATGGCCATGGTGATTCTTTCGGTCAGGGCCCGCTCGAGTTTCGGTGGAGGGTCATCCTCTTTTAATGTCTCGATGGCGATCGCGCCCAGGCTTGAAAAGGCCGCGCAGACCTCCTCAACCGAGAAACCTTCCTGGAAACGATCTCTGGCGACTCCTCTGCAGTGGCCACCGACGGGCTCCATCTCCCGGGTTCGAATGGTTCTCCTGAGGTTCCTGATTGCGCCAAGCACTTTGACGGTGATTTCCTGGCGATCGAAACGTTGGTAGGTCCCGAAGGTGGGATCGGTGTCCTTGGACAAGAGGGTCTCGACCTCCCGACGGCAGATTTCGTCCTGGTGTTTCTCTAAAAGCCAATGGATTTTCAGGCCGTAACCCGAATCCTCCTTGCGCATCGCCGCATGATTGACTTCGGTCCACCGGAGGGGCTGAGTTCTCAGGTTTTCCACGAGGAACGGCATTCGCCTTAGGATGTTGAAACGTGGTCTGGTGGCCCAGTCGAGGCGTCTGCGAGTCTGAGATGCATCGACAACCAATTGCTGGTCAAGGTAGCGGGCCATCCATGGGCGTTCGAACGGCCGTCTTCCGATCGCCCTCCCAGCCGTATCCTGGATGTGAAGCCAGCCTCGGGTGACGATCTTTGGTACCTGAATAGGGCTGCGCCTTTCACCATAACAGGCCAGTGTGCAGGCGTCGAACAACTCCCTGACGGTGACGGCGCCATCGGGGGAGGCGTTAAAAATCTCGCCGGATTCCGGCAGATCGAGGTTTTGAAGAAGGTGACAGAGGAAGGAGACGGCGCACCGAATGTGCATGTACGGGATTCCGAAGACGCCCCGGCCGGCGATCATGCGGGAATTCCAACCCATAGATAGCCAGTTACTGAGGAAATTGAAGAGGGGCGGGTATTCACACCAGTCCGAATAGAGCGCGGCGAATCGCACGATACAGGTTGGGAAAGAGTCCGAGAAGACACGGACCATGGATTCGCCGGCCCTTTTTGAACAGGCGTATGGGTTCTTGGCATTAGGGAGAGTGTGTTCCGTGATCGAAGACCCAGGGGCAGGGAAAGGACAGGCCGCGAGGGAACTTGCGAAGATAAAGCGGCGAAGACCTAGGTTTTGAGAGAAGTCCAAGGTGTTGTAGAGACCGTCGATATTGGTGCGCTGATATTCGGGATTGTTCTTGCCGGTGAAATCGTAGTGGGCCGCAAGATGAATGAAGGCATCGATCGGACCTTCTGCCCGGATCCACTCAAGGGTGGCTGCAAGCGGTTCGCTTTCTGCAATGTCGACCTGGGTCCAATTGATATTGGGGTGAACGGGGGCGCCACATTGGGCCTGGGATCTACGGGCCAAGGCGTAGACGTGGAAACACTCTTTGATCTCGTCGAGGAGATGCCGCCCGACGAAACCGGAGGCGCCGGTGACGATGATTCTGGGCCTGGCCATTGAGTCTTCCAAATCCAGTATAGCCCTGTTTTGAGAGGACTCTTGAGGAGCCGTAGTCAAAGGAGGGAAAATGAAGGATGAAAGATGAAGGATGAACTAGAATTCCTGCATGTCTGAACTATTTGATCGTCTGGTCGGCATCATGGATCGGTTGCGGGACCCCGGTGGTTGTCCCTGGGATCGGGAGCAAACACTGGAAACACTGTCGGGTTATTTGCTCGAGGAGGCCCACGAGGTGACAGAGGCCGTCCGTTCCGGAGAGCGAGGGGCTCTGTGTGAAGAACTGGGCGATTTGCTGCTGCAAATTGTGTTCATGGCCAAGATTGGCAGTGAGAACGATTGGTTCACCATCGACGATGTTGCCCACGGTATTTCGGAAAAAATGATCCGCCGGCACCCTCATGTCTTTGGGGAGACGGTGGTCGAAGATTCCGACGAAGTCGTTCGCAACTGGGAGGAGATCAAAAGCGAAGAGCGGAGGGAGTCACGCAAGGCCTCGGTTCTCGACGGTGTTCCGGCCTCCCTCCCAGCGCTGCTCAAGGCCTATCGAATGACGCAGAAGGCAGCGGCGGTGGGATTCGACTGGGCCCGCCCTGAAGACGTCATCGACAAGCTCCACGAGGAGGTCGCCGAACTCGAGGCCGAGGTGCGGACCGGTGACAAAGTTGCTCTGGACCGGGTGAGGTCGGAGATGGGCGACGTGCTCTTTGTTATGGCCAATCTCGCTCGCCACCTTGGGGTTGAACCGGAGACGGCCATGCAAGAGACCAATTCACGGTTCTTGAGGCGGTTTCAGGGTGTCGAGGCCCTGGCAAAGAAGGCCGGTCGGGCCCTCAGCGACATGTCGCTCGCCGAATTGGATGGCCTGTGGAATCAGGTCAAGGCCGAGGAGAAGGGCCTCTAGTCTTTGGTCAATTCCCGCCGCTTAGCCGGGGTCGACAGACTCAGACATCGGGAACGGTAACGGTAACGGGCTCGGGCTCGGGTTTACGATTCCACGTTTTGTTCCGGCCCCTGCTTCGCCGGTCCCAGCACCAACCACCCTATCCCTCCGAAAACTGCAGCGAAAATCAGGGCCCAGATGTGGCAGGCGAGCCCGGTGGCAGCAGCGACCTCCAGATCGACGCCCATTGTGGCAAAGGCGGCTGTCCAGCCGGCCTCCAGCGTGCCGAAATTGGCCACCAGGTTGAAGGGCAGCAAATTGGAAATTGATGCGACGGCCGAACCGGTAACGACGTCCCAAACCGGCCATAGAAATCCCATTGCAGACAAGAGATTCCAGGCCAGGGTCCACTGAAAGGCCCACGCCGCCATGCAGGCGATCGCCGCGGCCGCCAGCCGGACCGGTCGCCTGCGGGCATCGTCGAGACCGTCCCTGATTCGGTGGAGACGACCGGCCCATGTGAGCCCCGTCGGGCCCCATCCTTGTTCGCGTGCGGCGGTCCATCGATCCAGGGTACTGATGGTCACCGGCAGCAGCAATGCCGGCAGAAGGAGCAGGCAGGCTGCGCCTAATGCCATTGGCGCCCCCAGTCCCCATCGAAAGAGGACGGCCACACCGGCCCAGGCGCCGAGGGCCGCGGTATCCAGGGTTCGGGCAACCAGGAGTGTGGCGACCCCGGAGGCGCCGTCCCGCCCGATATCTCGCCTGAGCAGCCACGGCAGGGCAAATTCCCCAAGGCGAGCGGGTACGAATACCGCTGCGGCCTGGGCGACGGCGGCGGTCGGGACGGCCCGCACGGGCCCGAGTGCCCCTGGGGGCAGCAGCAGGGAGAGGCGGAGCCCCCGAAAGATCAGGGAGCCGGCGGCCGCGGCCAATGCCCAGCCCATGGCAGCGGGCGTCACACCGATTATCAGGGCGCCGACTGCGCCAGGACCGGCCAGCCACAAGGTCACGGTGACGAGAGCAACGGCGACAGCGGCACCGACTGCCCTTCGGAATCGGCCCGCCCGGTCGCCGTTCACGGCAGGACGGACGGAGGCCGGCGGTCTCGGGCTCGTTCGACGGCCTCTTCCAACAGGCGACGGTTGACCGCGATGAGATCTGCAACGATTCCGACGACCCAGATCTGGACCCCGACGACGATCAGGATCACCGCAAGAAGCAGAGACTGTACGTGGCCGGCCGGATTGGCTCCGGTGAAGTAGAACCACAGGAACCGGAGCAGTAAGGCGGTTCCCAGGGCAAAGGGAACTGCGCCGAAGCGCAGAAAAATCCTCAAGGGGTTGTAGAGGACGACGATTCGGGCCAGGCTCTCCAGCGAGCGGAGTACATAGCCAAGGTTGGATTTGAATAGCCGGGAGGGCCGCTGCTCTTCGGAAGCCGATCGAATCGGAACCGAGACAACGTTGAGGCCGGCCTCGCCCGCCTGGAGAATGGTCTCGAGTGTGTAGGTAAAGCGCGTGAAGACGTGGAGTTTGAGGGCGGTCTTCCTCGTGATGGCCCTGAAGCCCGAGGTGGCATCCTTGACATTGGTACGGGAGAGTTTCCGGACGACCCACGACCCCAGCTTTTGGAGGAGTTTCTTGACGGTCGAGAATCGACTGAGGTTTTCGACCTGACGATCTCCTATGACCATCTGCGCTTCGCCGGATAGGATCGGCGCCACCAGAGTGGCAATGTCTCGAGGGTCGTATTGGCCGTCCGCATCGGTGTTGACGATGACATCTGCACCGTCATCAACTGCGGCCTGGAGGCCGGTGGCGAATGCAACGGCCAAGCCGCGGTGGATGGGCAGGCGGACGACCTTTGCTCCGTGTTCCCGGGCGATTTCGGCCGTGCGGTCGGTCGAGCCATCATCAACGACCTGCAGCCCAACTTCGGCAAAACCCTCCATCTCAGCGGGAAGGCTGTCCAGAGTTCGGCCCAGGCATGCTTCTTCGTTCCATGCCGGGATCTGAATGATCAGTTTCATCGAGCAAAAGGTAGCATAGAAGCTGTCAGCTATCAGCTGGGAAACCGGACATGAGGCATGGCGGACACTTGGGGCCGCCCTGTTCTAAAAGCTATAGCCAATCGACGCCCTCAGATATCGGCCCGGCTCGGGACGCAGGTTGTAGGGTTCGGAGTAGAGTTCGTCGAAGATATTGCCCAGAGTGGCGCGAATACTCAAGCCCCTCTCGAAGTTGTATCCGGCCCGGAGGTCTGCGGTGATGAAATTGCCGATCGGGGCCTCGTCTTCGGGATTGGCAATATTCTCGGCTGAGGGTACGCGGGTCTGCTCGCCGACGAAACGGCCGTTGGCCTCGACCCACCAGCGGGGCGCCTGGTAGCGCAGGCCAAGCACGAACTTCCACGGGGGGATGAAGCCCAGCGGCTCACCGGTGGTGTCGTCGTCGCCTTCGGTGTAGGAGAAGTTTGTGATCAGGGTCCAACGTTCATACATCAGTGTCTCGAGTTCAATTTCGATGCCCTTGACGGTGGCATCCTCGATATTGTCGTACTGGATCAACTCGAGGCCGGTGATCGGGTCCGGTCCCAATTCGACGAAGGTGATGAAATCTTGGATGTCGTTGTAGAACACGTTGAGTCCGCCGTAGTAGCGGTCATAGCGGACCTTGAACCCCACTTCGTAGTTGAGGGAGCTTTCGGAGGTCAGGTCGGGGTTCTGTACGACCCAGTATCCCGGCTGGGAGACGCCCCCGGTGAAGGCGCGTTCCTGGATGTTGGGCGCGCGGAAGCCGCGGGCGATCAGGCCCGTCAGTTCGACGGCGGGTGTCACGGCATACATGACTCCGATGTTTCCGGAGAGGTCGGAGTCGGTGACGTCAAAGGGCTCGCCGACGTAGTTGGGGTCGTCTTCTGATTTGAAGACGAAGCGGTCACCACGAAGACCGCCGAGGATCCGCAGCTTGTCCGTCGCTTGCCACTCGTCTTGCAGATAGAGGCCGAGGCCCTCCTGGTAGCTATTCGGCACCGCGACGTTGTTGTTGGAATCCCAGGGATAGTCGTTCTGGGTCTCGTCTTCGAGGTCATCCCGGTAGAAATCCAGGCCCATCGTCAGGTGGTGTGCGCCGAGATCTGTGACGCCCTGAGTGTTGAGGCCGAAGGTATCGATATTGGATGTCGTGAAGTTGTGGACGAAGAAATAGGGACTGGGATCGATGAATCGTTTGCTCTCTTTGAGGACGCTCTGGTAATAGGCGGAGACTGAGATGTTCTCAAATCCCCAGGCCGGTCCGCTGTCCCAGCCTACGCCGATCTTGTCTCGGTCAAATCGCGGGAATGAGATGTCGACGCCGCTGGTCTCCGGGTCAAAACCCGGGAAGCCTACGTCGTCCGTTCGTACCACCTCGAAGTTGGTCTTGAATACTCCGCTATCACCGGTCAGGATGCGGAAGCCGCCCTGCACGCTGGCCTGTTCCATGCCGCTGTTGGGCACGGTGCCGTCCCGTTGTACATACTCGGAATAGTAGGGCGAGTCGGCAGCCTCCTTGGGCGCCTTGTAGTCGTCGGCGGTCTCCCACCCAACACTGAGGTTGAAGCCCCAACCGGCGCCGTTGCCGCGGATATCGGCGTGTACGGTGCTGGAGTCCGCCGCGGAGCCGTACCCGTAGTTGAAGCTGTGGTGCATCTCGAAAGTCTCGACGCCGAGGTCTGGTTTCTTGGTAATGATGTTGATGACGCCGCCCATGGCGTCCGAGCCGTAGAGCACCGAAGCCGGTCCACGCATGACCTCGATGCGTTCGACCTCGCTGAGATCGACCAGGCCCGGCTGGATGCCGGCGAAGACCGTGCTTTCACGGGCGTTGTTGAGGCGTTGTCCGTCGACCAGGATCAAGACCCGATTCGAACTCATGCCGCGGATGACCGGCAGGCCACGGAAGGGGCCTTCTCCCTGGACATCGACGCCGGGCAACTCTTTGAAGAGATCCGCCATTTTCTCAGGCTGGCGATCTGCAATCTGTTCGGCATCGATCACCGAAATGGCGGCCGGAGTCTGGGATGAGGCCTGTTCCTGCCGGCTGGCCGTGACGACAACCCTGTCCTTGAAGACCCGTTTGCCATCTTTCTCTTCGGTCTTGGGGTCTTCCTCGGTGGCCTCGGCGTCTGCGCCGACGACCGCCGTGTCGGCGCCAATGTCTCCATCGGCCCAAATCGCAGGGACAATCATAATTGTGAAAATAATTGCAAGAGCCATAATCCGCATGGTCTGTCTCCTTGGGGTCGGTTGTTTGCCCCAACGCAATCTACGGTACTATTTGAGTGTCATTTCAAACATTTACCGACAGGTGACGCTGATGACGAAGTTGTGACGCTTGTGACAATTGGGTGATGAATAGGAGAGCAAGGGAGAGGGGGAGAGGGGGAGAGGGGGAGAGGAGGAGAAGTGCGGGCTAGAATGGTCACGGCTGGAGGATCTGACAATGAACAATGACCGGGATGGTCGCGAGAACGAAACAGGTGGCGAAAGGAAAGACGAGGGCTCTTTCTTCGAGTCACAGACGATCGACGTTCCGGCCGGGAATGAGACCCCCAGTTCTCCGGCTGAACCTCAGCTTCCATCGTTGCCAGATGTGACTGAGGAACGCTATCGAATTCTGGGATCCTTGGGGCATGGAGGCATGGCCGTTGTTGAATTGGCGATCGACAATCGGCTCGACCGGCGGGTCGCGGTCAAGAGACTGCGTAAGGAATTGGCGAACAGGGTCGAGGCCAGAGAGCGGTTCTTCACCGAGGCCAGGATCCTGGCGGGGCTGGATCACCCCGGAGCCGTTCCGGTGTATGAGGCAGGACTTTTGCCGGACGGTGACCATTTTTATGCAATGAAACGCGTCACTGGGCGCACACTGCGTGATCTTCTGAGAGAACGCACTCCGGACGATCTGCTCGACAACAGGATCAAGGCAGGTCTTACCGAGATTTTCCTCAAGGTCTGCCAGACGGTTGCAGCCGCTCACAAGAAGGGCGTGATCCACCGGGATCTGAAACCCGAAAACATCATGGTCGATGATCTCGGAGTCGTCTACGTGATGGACTGGGGCCTTGCCAAGAAACTGGAGGACGAAGGTCATCAAGACCCTGAATCATCGCATCGAACACGGTTGGGCGCAGTTTTGGGAACTCCGGCCTACATGGCGCCGGAGCAGGCACAAGGCAAGGCCGTGGAGGCTGATCGCCAGGCCGATGTCTTTTCCCTGGGTGTGATGCTTTACGAGATTCTGACTGGCAAGAATCCCTTTTTGGGCAAGACGGCACAGGACTCGATGAAGGGCATCGTTCTGCACGATCCCGATGAGCCGACAAAGGTCCAACCCCGGACCAGCCGTATTCTTTCGGCCATCTGCATGAAGGCGCTCCAGAAAGACCCGTTCAAGCGCTATGCATCCGCTGTTGAATTGGCAGAGGATCTGCAAAATCATAGCGAGTTTCGGCCGGTGTCCGCCTACACACTCCGGCCGGTCGACCGTCTGGTCAATTGGTCCCGTCGGCGGCCCCGCCTCGCAGCGGTGGCGGCGACCCTGGCGGTCGTTCTGGTCGCGATCGTTCTGGGGACTGTGTTTCAGGCTTCGGTCGAAAATACGATGGTCTCCGGCGGATATCAGCGGATCGACGGAATTGATCTGAGACTCGAGGATCTTCAGTCTCAGGCCGAGGTTTTGCTGGCGCGGCAGGCAACCGTGGAATCAGGCGAAGACCTCGAGGCGGTTTCAAAAGAACTGACGCTGGTCGAGGCCAGGATAGAGGCCGCAGAGGAGGCCAAAATTGCCGTGGCGATGGCGATCACGGGCTTTACCATCTTCTCGCCTGATCAACGAGCCCTGGAGGTCATTCGCAGCGGCCTCCTGGAGAGCGTTCGGGATCACGTGGAGGCAGGGAACCTCGAGCATGCCGTCGCCCAGATCGAACTGGCGCTGGACTTTTCCAGGGGCGAAAATCTCTTCGGTTTCTCCGAGCACGAGGTAGGAACGCTCCGAGAAGAACTGAGGAAGATCAAGGCGGAGATAGAAGGAAGCTAGGTAGGAAGCTATCAGCTTCGGCACATCTCTCAGAGAGTCTTTATGACGAAGAGGAACAACAACGGGCGGGGGTTATCCCCGCCCGGACACTGATAGCTGATAGCTGAGAGCTGAGAGCTCTTCCTCTCACCATTTCGTGATCTTGACCTTCGTTCCGTCGCCGGCGTTGACATCGACAAGCACACCGGGGGAGGTGTGGTGGAGCGCAGTCAGCACCATCTTGGGTTCGAAGACCTCCCAGTCCCAGCGTTCGAAGCTCTTGTAGATTCCGTCCAGCGGTACCGAACAATGAACTTCGGCATCCTCCGCATTGACATCGATCAGGATCTTTCGACCCTTCTTGACGATGCTGACGGTCTCGTCAGGTGTGGTGACTTCGACCAGGGCGCCATCAGGAGCATCGATCAGGCTGGAGAGCGCGGCCATCACGAGTTCGCGTTGGTCCCTGGCTTCTTGAGGCACTTCCATGTCCTGCATGACCTCATCGGGGATGAAGGCAACGGCGATATCCGCCATGACCAGAGGGAAAGGAATCTTGAAATGGATGGCCTCGGGCTCCGTAGTTTGTACATCGACGATCACCCAGTCCATCACTACAGTAGCCGCCCCAAATCCTGCGACAGCCGCCAGGAGAATGGAACCCAGGGTTGATATGCCGCGTTGTCGAGGGCTGATCATTTTCTACTCCACCCACACCCGCACGTTGGCTTCTGCCGATGCCACCCGAATGAGATCGCCTGCGGGCAGATCGTCAAACGCCTTGAGCAGGGCGGCGACGTCGATCCGGTCCTCTTCGTCAATATGGATGGCGTTGATGATCTGCACAGGCAGGACGACTTCAACCTGGGCTTGTTCATCGGTTTTCTGATTGACAGTCACCAGGATAGTGTCGGCTTTCTTGGAAACGTTGACATCGGCCTCGTCGGACTCGACAACAATGTAATCGCCGTCAACCGCGTCCCTGATGGAAGAGAAGACTTCCATCCATTCGATGTCGATATCTTCGGTGTGGAGGTGGACCTTGCCGCCCTCGAAGCCCTCGACGTTGACTGCGCCAATGACCGAGAGCACCAGATTCAGCGGAAGGTGAACCTTGACCTTGGTATCTGTCTCGTGTTCTGTTACGTGGACATTGAGCCATTTTCCATCGGTTGCACCTGCCACAAGGCAGACCGACATGAAGAGAGTTACCAATATGAGAGTTTTTCGATGCATGATGAACCTCCTTTGTTCCTCGTACTGATCAACGGCGGCAGTCTGAAAAGGTTCGCAAAACCTCAGATGAGGTAAAAAAAGTTGCGGGCCGTGTGGCCCGCAGGAGGAAGGAGGAGGTAGAATTCTTGGGCCGGCTTCTGGTGGCCGGTTGCCGATCTATAAAGCAATACTTATGCCAACTTTCTTCTTCAGCCGTTTATTGCCGTTCCTGCTGGCCTTTCCTTGTCGCAAGGGGATGGAGGCCGGTCGCTTCGTGGCAAGGCGCTGTGCCGTCTGGTTCGGGCCATTGTGCCTTTTTGGCGTCGTCTGATGAAAAGGACTCGCCTTTGGCCTGTGATTCTGGTTGCGGCCCTGACCGTGGCAGTCGAAGCCGTCAGTATGGTCGGGGTCTGGACCTGGGACGTGACGGCCAGGAGTTTGCGCCGGGATGCGGATGCCGGCGCCGCGGCCCTGATCGATACAACTCTTCTTGATCTGCCTCCGGCCGTACTGAGATCTCGGCGATTGCTGACAGGTGACCTGGCTGCAGTGGAGCAGGGCACGGCCGTGATGGCACTGGAGGCCGTTGCCCATCGACAAATCAGGTGCATGGTCGCCCACCCGGAGGGCTACCTCAATCTGGCTCGGGCGGAATTGATCCGGGGCCGGATTTTCGAAGGACAGGCGGACCTGGCCAAGGCTCTCGATCGCGACCCGACCTGTCCTTTTTCCATCAGGCTGTTGGGGCTGGTGACCCTCTTTCAGGGCCGATTCGAGGAAGCGTTGGATCTCCTGGCTCAGGCGGAAGCGGTTGCTCCGGGCTATCGGTTGCCGCCGGTCGAGTTGGGATCCGAGGACGAGTCGCGAGTCCGTCTCGAAGGAATGGAACGTCGTCTGGCGACCTATCCGCGCCTTCGCGTAGAGACCCTGATATCGATCGGCCAATCGCTCCGGGCGATGGGGCGTCTGGACGAGGCAACACTACGGATGGAGGAAGCGGCCGGTGATCCCCGGGCCGATCTGGTCAGAGCCCAGTGGACATTGAATGACGGAGATGCCCCGGCCGCGGCAGGAATGGCCCAGGGCTTGGTGCAACAGCGGCGCCTGCCGACGAAGATCAGGGCAGCGGCGTGGTCCCTTCTCTCGAGGGCACTGGAAGTTCAGGGCGACTCGCAGGGGGCACTGGCCGCGGCTCAGCGGGCCCTGCGCCTGGCGCCGGAGAGTGCCGCTCCATACCTTGCGCTGGCGAGAATCGCTCAGGGCAGGGGTGATATCGACGAGGCCGTCAATCATCTTCGCAGGGCATGGGGCATGGATCCGGCCAACGTCGGAATTTTGTTCCAGTTTGCCCAGGCAGCCGAGAAAGCAGGGCTGAAGGCCGATGCTCGATTGGCCCTGGAGCGGGCATTGGATCTGGACTCCGGGAATACCGCTACAGTTCTCCGGTTGGTGGACTTTCAACTCCGTACAGGGGCGCTGATGGAAGCGACCATGACCCTCTCGCGTGCCCTGGATCGAGCTCCTGCCGACCCTGGTCTTTTGAGGATGGCGGAGCGGCTTCGGCGTGAGGTCACCAAGCGATAGCAAGGTGTCCAGTATTGGCTTTCAAGGTGCCTGAGGGTTGGATCTTATCGAGGCCAATACTGCCCACCTTCCTATCGCTAAGAGCGCTTCGCGCTGGGGGACAAAGGGTCAAAAAGTCAAAGAGACCGGGTTCATCCAAGAGAATAATGAGCATTTGAAGTGATTGTACAGGCTTGTTTCGGGTTCGAGAAATACTCTTCATGATGCGCGAAGCGCTTTTCGCTGAGGGTCGGCAGGGCATTGGCCTCGGTAACGTTTACCTATTGAGAGGCGTAAGGGCCAAGGCCATGGCGAGCCTCAGCGATTGAACCGGCCACCATCAGTATCCCGGGGGTTCCGCCTCGCCCAATCCACCTGCCGGCAGATGCCCCGGAAGATGGCTGCCTCGTTTTCGGTGATGCCGGCCCGGCCGAAGACCCTCCGAATCTTGCGCAATATGCGGTCCGGGTTGTCGGGGTCGAGGTAGCCGATCTCGGCGAGTGTTGTGTGGAGATGGGCCATCAGGGCCTCGACGGTGTGGTGGGGGGCAGGTTCGGGTTGGTTGGTTTCGGATGGGCTGCTCTCAATCGCGAAGTGACTCAAGAGGATAGCGATCGATTGGGTCAGGTTGAGCACCGGGAAAGCTGGGTCGGTCGGAATGCGCACCGCCAGATCGCATCGGTCGAGGTCGTCCCTGTTCATGCCCCGGGTTTCACTGCCAAACACCAATGCAGCGTCTTCGGATCCTCGTTGCAGGACTGTATCGATTGCTTCCGACGGCGAGACGATCGGTTGGTCGGGGCGGCCTCGTCCTGAGGCCGTGGCTACCAGGGTCTTACTGTCGGCAGCGGCGGCATCGAGATCATCGAAGACCTCGATATCGACGTACTGCCTCGCTCCGCAGGCCCACTGGTCGACGATGGGGTCCTCAATCGTGGCCTTGGGCCGGACCAGGGCCACATTGGTGACGCCGAAGTTTGCGGCAACCCTCAGTGCGGCGCCGAGGTTGCCCGGCGATGAGGTCTCGATCAGGATGAGTCGATTGATTTTCATATCACGACGGCCCCTGGGTTGACGATGTGAATTGGTTCGAACACGTCGCGGGACCGGAAACTGGAAACTGGAAACTGGGTTCTCGTTTTCTGGCTGTTCTCACAAATACGTTCATCGTCTGAATCTCAATCATGGTCCCCCAACTGGAGCGGATGGTCTGCCGCCGGTTCACAGTTTAGCCTTTTGCAAATAATCACAACAGGAACTGCCGCACAAAGGTACGAATAACCGCAAAAGCCGAAATCGCACAATGAGACGGTCGAGTTTCCAGTTTCCAGTTTCCAGTATCAAGTATCTTTCTCTACCCAGTATACTGGCTTCACCAATATACCTGGGGGCATGATGTTCTTACCCGTCGGACATGATCAGAGTTCGGTTCGTCGCCTTCCATGGGTGACCTTTACGTTGATGGGTCTCTGCGTCGTAGTTTTTCTCCTGACGTTGGCTCCGGTCCAAAGCAGTAAAGAGAGGATGGCGAGGTCTCTGACTGAGATCGCGGAGTACTTTTTTGCCCATCCCAACCTCGAACTGGAACCGGAGATTGAGGAGTACCTCTTCGGTTTTGTTCCGGAGTATCAGGGACAACGGGAGGCTTTCAAGGAGGTGCTCAAGGAGGGAGTGACCGGTTTTGGACTCTTTGACGGTGAACAAGAGGAACAAGGGCCGGAAGAGACGGAGGCCGAGCAGCAGGCTGAACTGGACAGACTGACCGCCCAGTTCCACAAGGCCATCAAGAGTTCACCGTATTTTGAGTTGGGCCTGGTCCCGGCCGATCAGCACATCTACGCCTACATCACCCACCAGTTCATGCATGGCGGCTGGATGCATTTGATCGGTAATCTGCTCTTCCTCTATCTGGCCGGACCGTATCTCGAGGACGTTTGGGGACGGCCGCTTTTTGCCGGTTTTTACCTTTCGGCCGGAGTCTTTGCAGCCCTGGTCTACGTGCTGAAGTACCCATTGATGGAGGGACCGATGGTCGGCGCGTCCGGAGCGATCGCAGGTCTGATGGGTGCTTTTCTGGTCCGTTATGGTGGTACCAAGATCAAGTTCCTCTTCTTCTTTTTCATGACGCCCAGGTTCTTCGATGCACCGGCGTGGCTGATGCTGCCCTTGTGGCTTCTGCGGGAGGTTTTCTACGGGCAAGCAGTCGATTTCGGCGGGGGACAGAGTTCGGGTGTGGCGCACTGGGCCCACGTGGCGGGCTTTGTCTACGGTCTGGTGATTGCGGCCGGTGTCAAGCAGCTGAAATTCGAAGAAAAGTACGTTGACACCGCACTGGAGTCCCAGGCCATCCAACATCAGAACCTGGATCTCGAGGAGGCCCTGGATGCCCGTCAGAGAGGCCAGTTGGAAAAGGCCGAAGAGATTCTGCTGTCCCAGCTTAAGGCCAATCCCGGCGATTTTGACGCAGCGATGGCCTACTGGGATGTTCGTCGGGACATTGGCGCCGTGGCCCCGGCAGTGCCCTTCGTCTTGAGGGTCTTTCGGGATGTTCTTCGAAAGGGACAGCATGACCTGGTGACGCCGCGGTGGCCTGAGATCCTCGAAATGGCGCCGCCCGGTTCGATCGACCCGAGCCTGGCGGCCAGGGTTGCAGAGACAGTGGGTGATGAGTTGGGGGAGCATACTCTCCAGGCGACCGTCGATGCGGGCGCCGCCGGTGTAACGCCGGAAACGCCTGTAGGAGTTCTGGCTCGCTTGACTCGAGTGGGGGCGGCGGTCGGGGCGTGCTCGGCGCGAACCCTGGCTGAACAGGCGTTGGCGTCGATGGATCTGCCCAACGAGACCAGGGCCGAGATCGAGGGGTTGGTAGCCGGCCCGTTGGCTTCGGTTGGGCCTGCCTCGGCGCCGGAGGAACCATCCCCGGTAACCGCTACGGCGCTGGAGACCGACGAGTCAGTCGAGCCGACAATCACGATGGCGCCGGAAGACCATCAGTTGGAAATCATGGAGGCTGTGCCGACCGCTTGGGAAGATGGTGTCTTGACGCTGTCGATCGGAGGCAAAAGCCGGCCGATGGCCCTGAATCAGGTGCAGGCACTCGCTGTTGCAGGTATCGCTCAGCCGGGTCAAGCGCCCTTCGTTATCGTCGATCTGATGCTTGACGCCCCTTGGAGTAAAAGGGTTAAGCTGAGAATTATCCGTCTGTCCAGCAAGGCCTTCGATCCTTCAGGCTTGGTCGAGGGACCCGATCCGATGAGCTGTTTCAGGCAACTCCTGGTAGAGATTCTCGAAGTCTCGGACGCGGCGCCCTTGCCCGACCCCGATGCTGCCGTGGGAAACCCCTTCCAGCGGTTTGCAGCCATTTCCGATTACGAGCAAGAGGTGATCGGCCTGACATCATGATCATCCGATTGCCTTTTGGGCAGGGCGCCATTGCGGTCGATCTCAGGGGCTTCCGGATCCGTCCTCTTCAGCCGGAGGGGCCACGGGAACGCTCTGACCCAGCGCAGATGGTGTTGCACGCTGTTGCACGACCTCTCTCCGGCCCCTCCCTCGAGGTTCGCGCCCGGGCTGCCGGAAATGTTGTCGTCATCGTGCCTGACGGGACGCGATCGGCCCGGATCCCGGAGATCCTTCCGGCGCTATTGCGGGCGCTAACTGACTGGGGCATCGCTCCCCACCGGCAGACCATCGTCGTGGCCTGCGGTACTCATCCGTCAGTACCTCGGGCGGAACTCGAGGGGATTGTCGGATCACTGGAACCCCAAGTGACTGTGATCCAGCATGATGCGCGTGATGCCTCGGCCTTGGTGACGGCGGGCACGGTCCAGGGGGGCGGGTTGATCCGCCTGCATCGCGCAGTCATGGAAGCCGACCTGCTGGTCACAATTGGGGGCGTTCGACACCACTATTTCGCGGGTTTCGGCGGCGGTCCGAAGATGGTCTTTCCCGGTGTTGCCGGTTACGAGGAAATTCAGGCCAACCACGCGAGGGTCTTTGACCTCTCAGGGTCGGAGCCCATTCGCCGGCCTCAGTGCGAACCGGGTCGGCTCGAGGCCAATCCAGTCGCTGAGGAAATTGGGGAGGCGGCGGACCTGCGGCCTCCGGATGTCTCGGTGTGCCTGGTGCCTGGAATTGGCGGTGGTGTGGCCGAGGCTGTGGCGGGGCCCTGGCGAGAGGCATTTGATGCAGCCGTCGCCCGGGTCCGCGAGATTTTTGAGGTGAGCGGGGATCAATTTGACCTGGTCGTTGCCTCCGGAGCAGGCGCCCCGTCTGATGAGACCTTGATCCAGGCACACAAGGGACTGGATGCGGCGTGCAGATTCTCCCGCCCAGGCGCCGAAGTCCTATTTCTTGCCTCGATGGCCGGGGGAGCGGGTTCCGGCGCCATGACGCCTTTCCTCGAGGATCCGCGGCCGGAGTCAATTCTTAATCGTTTGGCCGGCGG
>Ga0164318_10001869_pt1 | contig 19115 bp, 15 predicted proteins | sample GuaBasSedimGuay9_FD_113734 | JGI IMG/M metagenome (GOLD analysis project Ga0164318, IMG submission 113734) | Subseafloor sediment microbial communities from Guaymas Basin, Gulf of California, Mexico - Guay9, Core 4571-4, 0-3 cm | ecosystem: Environmental > Aquatic > Marine > Hydrothermal vents... | reverse complement strand
GATGACGCGCCTCCGGGCGAAGTGGTTGCTTTGTTTGCGAGCAATAATGTGCTTGAAATTGCTATCAATAAGGGAAAAGCGGCTTCTTTACTTGGCATGAAATGGAACGATGCTGTGCTGATCCACATTGGTTAACACAAAACATGTATCAGTTCCACCGATACAGCCATTTCTTTTCGGTAAACAAATAAGCTTTCAGTATTATCCAGCCCAAAAAGGCACCAACGACTGCTCCCGCCAATACATCCAGCGGGTAATGCACACCTAAATAGACCCTGCTGTACATCACCAGCAATCCCCAGACCGGCAATACCCACACAAGCCACCGATACCGCATTGAAAGCAAACCGGATATAAATACGACGATACCGAATACATTGGTGGCATGTGAAGAAACAAAACCATATGTGCCGCCACAGTGGTTGTTAACCAGATGTATCCAGGGAATTAATTCTTCATCATGACAAGGGCGCAGGCGTTCAAATACGTTTTTGAAAAGGTGAACAGATACCTGGTCTGTCAGCGCAACCAAAACTGCAACAAACAACAAAGCTATGAGCGCTTTCTTTTTGTATTCCCTTATGAGCAGATAAGCTAACAGAAGGTATAAAGGAAGCCAGAACAATTTGGCACTGATATAAACCATTACAGCATCGAAAAAAGTGGTATGCCAGCCATTGATCAGCAGGAATAATTGTGTATCAGCCTCCAAAAGAAAGTCCGGCATAAGTGAAAGGTGTTATTTTTTGAAAAGACTGATCGCTTCCTTTTTCATTTCGTAATATTCAATATTGTAAGGGTCACGTTTTATCAGAATGTCCAGGTACTTCTCCGCCTTTTTGCCGTTTCCCTTTTCCAGAAGTTTTTCAGCTTTCTTAAAATAGTAGCTGTCATCGTTACAAACATACCCGGGTGTGTCGGTCACGCAAACAAATACAGCATCTTGCATATTGGTTTCTACATCGTTGATTCTGAACTGTATAGGGATTTCAAAACGGCTGTATTTTTCATCCTCACATGTATTCCATTGCCCCTGGGTCAAATCAAAGAATTTAGCCAGTTGTTCGTTAATTAAAGGATGTATCGGGTTTTTAATAGAGAAATCGGTAAGTTCGCCATCGCAGTTTACTACAAAGGAAACAATAACAATGCCCATAATGCAATTCTTCTGCAATACTTCGGGGTATGTCACATTCTTATTGAACAATTTCTCGAACGAATAAAAACCACCCCTATACCTGTAGTCCAGTTGATTCTTAATATTCTTCTTTCTGCTTTTACTCACCGTAGAGACCTCCTGTGCCGGAAGAGCACTTGTGAGCAGGAGCACACTCATAATCAACAAACTGATCGTTTTATTCATAGCTGCGGATATATTATATAACAAGGCGTAAATGTAGCAAAATCATTTATTCATAACGGTAAAAAAGCGCTAATCCTTTTATTTCATTTTCCGGTTCAATTCTTGCAATCTCCATCATCTGCGGATATTCATAAAGAACCAAAGCGCCGGAATAAGCAACAAAAACAGTACCGGAAACATGCTCATACATTATGGCTATCGGAATATCATTTAATTCTTTAAGCAGCTTTTCCTGATGCTCATCGTACTGATACATATACAATTTATCGGCTGTTGCAAAAAGATATGCCCCCTCCCACGCTGCGCATGCTGTTTCAATGCTCCCGACACCGGGTTGCACCGTTTCTTCAAATGAATTTTTGTACGGGTCAAACACGGTGAACAATCCCTCATTATCACGGTTTCCAACAACAACCACGTTTGCCGGATCTTCATGCGCTAAAAAAGTAACAAGTTCAAAATCTATCGGATAGCGGTGTTTTTTAACGCCACTTACTTTGTAAAACGAAACCAGGCTCCTGTAACCGTTAATCCTTGAGCGGTAATATCCCACCACGAATTCGTCAAGCACAGCTATCTTTTCCGGGATGGAATCAGTTAACCTTTCGGCAACCAGTTTCGGTTGTCCGGTCAGACCGGAATAAGCCGTGATCTGACCATTGCCCATACCCGCATATATCCGGTCAGCATCTGTTTTTACATCTGTATAAACGGGGTAAGGAAGAAGCGGTTCGGTTTCCCACACCTGTTGTTGATCAGTTAATGAGAAAGCACGTAACCTGGCCGGGATATCCGTTATCAAATACAGTTTTTGATAATAATCCGATATGTCGCTGGCAATAAAATTGCCACTTACCCGGGCCAACAAAACGGGTTCCATTCCGCTCTTGTAAAAAGTTAGGGCAGTCTGGTTGACCGAAGCTTTTGTGAATAAATAAACCCCCTGATAGGCAAGTGGTTTATTGGTCAGCTTTACAGGGAAATAATTGTTCTGATACTCCTCATGAACACTTGCTGAGATCAGGATATAATAGGGTGCTTCATCTGTATCATGAAGTGCATGTAAAACCATCGTTTCGGAAAGCTCGACACCCATTTCAGGCGCATCGATGTGTTTTTCACCAAATAACGGAATATAATTCCTGTTCACAATACGTACGGTTACATGGTCAGGTGCCTGATCACCCGTAATCTTGAAGCTTATACTTACCGTATCCGGAAGGCGCCATAACGTATTCTCGTCAGGGCTTATCAATGCAATATGAACTAAGGGAACATCATCGGTTTTCCGGCACGAAGCGAAAGTGCAAAGTAAAAGAGAGAATATAAATACCGGTAGGATGCTCCGCTTCATATTTTTATTTATTTGCGGCAAGCGCCTGTTAGCTTCGTTTTTTCAGCACAATTTGCCAAGAACAACGCAAAATACACAAGAATTATGAATTAAAGCAGTTGGATGAATGATTAAAAAGCACAATTTTTTGTAATTTTCCACCTCTAATCAAAACCCGATAGCCATGTTAGACGATCTCAGACTTGATTATGTGTTGTTTCTCGACATAGAAACGGTTCCCGCCTTTCCCGGATTTGAAAAACTACCCGATGGGACAAAGAAACTTTGGGAAAAGAAGGCTGAATTGCTGATGCGTAACGACCCGGAAACAACCGCAGACAAATTATATGCACGTGCCGGTATTTATGCCGAGTTTGGAAAAATCGTCTGTATTTCGTGCGGCTTCGTTAACGGTAAAGAGTTCCGGATAAAATCATTTTATGGTGATGATGAGCAAATTCTGCTGGAAGAATTTGCCCACATGCTCAACAAGCATTACGACACCGACAGGTACCTGCTTTGTGCGCACAACGGGAAAGAATTTGACTTCCCGTACATTGCGCGGCGCATGCTCATCAACAGCATCAAACTTCCCCGTATTCTTGATTCGGCCGGTAAAAAACCGTGGGAGGTACGCCACCTCGACACTATGGAACTATGGAAATTCGGTGATTATAAACATTTCACTTCGCTGGAACTGCTGGCTTCCGTATTTAACATCCCCACACCCAAAGACGACATTGACGGAAGTATGGTGGGCCACGTATACTGGGAAGAGAAGGACCTCGAAAGAATTGTCACTTATTGCCAGAAGGATGTCATCACCATCGCCCAGTTACTACGCCGCTATATGGGCTTGCCATTAATCAGCGAAGCCGACATTCAGTATGCATAATCCGGAATTTTGCTCTATCTAAAAACCAAAGACTATTGGAACGACATATCCTGTCTAAATCGACCTTTATCAGGGGAAATCAATGCCTGAAGTCGCTGTACCTGAATAAAAAAAGACCTTTTCTCAGAGACAAGCTCAGCCCGGAAAAACTCGCTATATTTAGACGGGGCACAAGGATCGGAAAACTGGCACAGCAACTATTTCCCGGTGGCATTGATATGTCGCCGAAATCGCCGTCGCAATTTCAGAAACGGGTGCTGGAAACTACAGAAATTATCCGGCAGAAAAACCACAACACCCTGTATGAGGCCGTTTTTCAGTACGACCAGTTACTGATCATGCTCGACATCTTGCAGCATACGGACGGTGCATGGTGCGGTTACGAAGTAAAAAGTTCTGTAAAGATTTCGGATACTTATCTGCTTGATGCTGCTTTTCAATATTACGTGATCAGTAACAGCGGACTGCCATTAAAGGATATGTTTCTTGTGTACGTTAACAAAGATTATGCTTTCGAAGATGAAATCGAGCTGAATGAATTGTTTGTATTTGAGAGTGTCCTGAGCCGGGTACTTGACCTTCAGGATTACATACAGCAAAAGGTTGCCGAAGAGAAAACGGCCCTTATGCGCACAAGTTCACCAGAAATTGAGGTGGGTCCTCATTGTCTTGATCCATACCCCTGCGACTTCATCGGCCATTGCTGGAAGAACGTGGAAGATAAATCGTTACTTGAAAAAGACCAATCCTCCTTCAACGAACAATTCTATGATTTTCTGGACAAAATTAACCGCCTGTAAGCACATAGCATCTTAAATAAGCCATTCTGCCTGATCCTGTTAACACCCTGATAACAACCTGCTTATTTCCTGATAAAAATAGTTATTAACAGCTTATTAACTACCTGTCATTATTTGTAATTTTGACCTATGGAAGAGGCAGCTAAAAACTTACGTAAAAAATCGACCGTTAAAAAAACTCCGGACATTTCCAGTGTGGTACTTGAGCACGGCAAGGTACCACCGCAGGCTATTGACCTTGAAGAAGCCGTTTTAGGTGCGATGATGCTGGAAAAAGATGCCGTAACATCCGTAATCGATATTTTGTCGCCCAAAGTGTTTTATGTTGACAAGCATCAGCGGATATTTGCTGCCGTTCAGAGCTTGTTTACCAAATCGGAACCGATTGACATCCTCACAGTTACAAACGAACTGAAAAGCACAGGCGAACTGGAAATGGTAGGCGGTCCCTATTATATTACCAGCCTGACCAGTCGCATTGCTTCGGCAGCAAACATTGAATTTCACGCACGTATCTTACTGCAAAAGCACATCCAGCGCGAACTGATAACTATTTCGACAGAGATCATTAACGACGCCTATGAAGATACTACGGATGTATTCAATTTGCTAGATAAAGCGGAGCAAAACCTGTTTGCCGTTTCCGAGACCAACCTGAGAAGGAATTTTGAAGATATGCCGTCGCTGATACAGCAGGCCATTAAAGATATTGAAAGCGCAAAAGATTCGGAAAATAAATTACGGGGCGTTCCCTCTGGGTTTACCGCATTGGATCGTATTACTTCCGGTTGGCAGAAATCCGATCTTATCATCCTGGCGGCACGACCATCTATGGGTAAAACAGCACTGGCGTTAACCATGGCCAGGAATGTGGCGGTCGATTTCAACCAGCCCATTGCTTTTTTTTCGCTGGAAATGTCATCCGTACAACTGGTAACCCGGCTTATCTCAAGTGAAACCGAGTTGAAATCGGACAAACTAAAACGGGGCGACCTGGCAGGACACGAATGGCAACAACTGAACGATAAAATTGCTAACCTGGTGGATGCAAAAATATTTATTGACGACACCCCTGCCCTCACCATCTTTGAATTGCGTGCCAAATGCCGCCGGCTGAAACAGCAACACAACATACAAATGGTGTTTGTCGACTACCTTCAGCTGATGTCGGGAGGTGGCGACAACAAAGGAAACCGGGAGCAGGAGATCAGCCAGATATCACGCTCGCTGAAAGCGCTGGCAAAAGAACTGGATGTACCTGTTCTGGCGCTTTCGCAGCTGAGCCGGGCCGTTGAAAACAGGCCGGGGCAGACAAAAAGGCCGATTTTGTCCGACTTACGTGAATCGGGCGCCATTGAGCAGGATGCCGACCTGGTGCTGTTTATCTACAGACCCGAATATTACAAACTGGATGAATTTGAAGACGGATCATCAACTCACCGTATGGCCGAAGTGATCATTGCCAAACACCGTAACGGACCTACCGGCGATGTGAAATTGCGCTTTATTGACACCTATGCAAAATTCGAGGATACGGACAGAGGCAGCGATTACTCCCTCTCAGATGTGAATGCAGGCATTAAAACACTACCGTCAAAACTTAATGACATGACAGATACGGAAGGAGAACCTTTCTGACACTCTGCTGTTTTCATATATTAACAGGGAATTAATCTCTTGCAATAGATTAAAATATCTGTTTTTACATCTTCGTTTAATATACTATCATACGATATTAACGTTATTTAATAAACCGGATGCACTCATGTATCGGGTTTTAGCTATTTTTGAAGACTTTAATAATTAATACCTATGGAAAAACAGAAAAGATTTTTTACAACTCTTATGTTGATGTTGCTGTCCGGTTTGCTGACCGGTCTTTATGCACAAAAACATATTGAACTTAAATACAAGGTGAATAAAGGAGATGTTTACCAGTATAACATGAACATCGATCAGGACATTGTATTTGATGCCGGTGGCCAGACTATGGCGCTGGACCAGTTAATGGATTTCAGAATGACATCGAAGGTTACGGATAAAGCGGAAGATGATTTTACGGTGACATCTGCCATTGACGCAATTAAAATGACACAAGGTATTTTCGGTATGCAGATTACCTACGATTCAGAAGACCCGACAAGTTTGGAGAACCCGATGGTAGCTAAGATTGCCGAGACTCTCAGTGAGTTGATCGGCGCTGAGTACACGATGGTCATGGATAACAAAGGTCATGTGAAAGAAATAGATGCCAGCGCGTTCAGCCAGAACAACGATATTGCCAATAACATCAGCTCGGGTTCCAACTACGCTGTTTATCCTGAAGGAAAAATAGGCATTGGAGATACATGGGACGGGGATGTGACGCCGTTAGAGAACAGTGACATGAAAGTTAACATGAGTTACACTCTACTGAAGATCAGCGGAAAACAAGCTACAATCGGACTAACCGGAACGATAAAAGCCAACAACATGGATGGCGATGAATTACGTCTGGATGGCACGGTGAGTGGCGAAATGACAGTCAGCACGCAGACGGGCTGGCTGATCAAATCGGTAATTGACCAGGAAATTGAACTCGACCTTGAGCAGAACGGGCAAACATTTCCCGCAACCATTAGCGGAATGATCACAACAACTTCGGAAAAGATGAAATAAACCTTTGCCCGGCAAAAGAAACGGAGAAGCTGTCTTTTTTAAGGCAGCTTTTTTATTTTAACATATCTTCCGGTATATCCATGTCCGGAGATATGTGCTTAAAATCATATTTGTCTTTTGTTACTTCCTCGTAATGTTTCAATTCCTTCGGGATAAAGTCTGCCAGCTTACGGTTCTTTTTGTCCAATTCTTGCTGAGAGATTTCAACCGGAGCCTTTGACAAAACCAGTTTTTTCGCCTGTTCAAAAAGTTCCGTACTATTTTCATCTATAGGTGTAAGCCCTACATGACCTTTCCAGAAGCCCATGATCACATCAACGATGACAATGTACGTCCCTCCTTCTTTGAGATCGGCGGTGAGAAATTCCCTGTTCTCCGAAGAAGCCCAGAAAAGTTGTTCGCCAGCATCACATTCATAACGCATATAATTTTTTCCTTTAAAAGCACCAATGTACTTGTCGTTGTGAAAAAACTCAAAACTTACTGCTTTACCGTATTTTGTCACTCTCACAAAATACACAACGGCTTTCTCCTGCGACGGTGGTTGGAACCCCTGTGACATAACCGGAATGTTTACTGCCAATAAAAGCAGTGCTATCCAAAATCCTTTTAAAATTCTCCTCATGATTTTTTTTAAATTGAATTTATATGAAAGATTTTTCATGGAAGTAAAAGTTTATTAATTGTGGTTTACAACAAAATTATAAAAAACAAGAAAAAAAGAGCAAGTAAAATCCCATGTTTATTTTAAAATTTTCTTGTAAAATCACACCTTACGGCTGGCGTAATGATAACAACTCAACAGCAGGATGAAATATGTTTTTTCAGAACCAAAAAAGGCTGCCCGAACGGAGCAGCCTTTTAAATTATATAAAGATTTTTTTCTTAACTCACCACTTCGTTCACTAATTCAGCTGCATCCTGCAACGTAATGGCCGAGTAAACTTTCAGTCCCGATTTATCGATCAGCTCTTTACCTTCTTCGGCATTGGTTCCCTGCAATCTGACGATAATAGGCACATTTATGTTCCCAATATTATTGTAAGCATCTACAACACCCTGTGCTACACGGTCGCAGCGGACAATTCCACCGAAAATATTCACGAGGATGGCTTCTACGTTCGGATCTTTCAGAATAATACGGAAAGCTTCCTCCACACGTTTGGCATCTGCTGTACCGCCTACATCCAGAAAGTTGGCCGGATTACCACCTGACATTTTGATCATGTCCATCGTTGACATAGCCAGGCCGGCACCATTTACCATACACCCCACATTACCGTCCAGTTTCACATAATTCAGGTCAAAACGCCCAGCTTCTACTTCCAGCGGGTCTTCCTCATGCAGATCGCGCATAGCCGCAATATCTTTATGACGGAACAAGGCATTGTTGTCCACGGTTACTTTTGCATCGGCAGCATAAACACGGCCGTCGGCAGCTTTTATTACCGGGTTGATCTCAAATAAACTTGCATCAGCACCGATGTATGCTTTGTAAAGTGCCGAAACAAATTTTACCATCTCTTTAAAAGCTGTACCGCTCAAACCGAAATTAAAAGCAATTCTCCTTGCCTGGAATCCGGTCAGCCCCACTTTCGGGTCGATGACTTCGGTAAAAATCTCTTCGGGTGTTTCTTCGGCTACCTGTTCGATATTCATTCCACCACGGGGCGAATACATCACCATGTTACGACCTTTGTCCCGGTTAAGCAGAATACTCATATAATATTCCTCTACCTCTTCGGGTCCGGGATAATAAATATTTTGTTCTACCAGCACCCTGCGCACCAGTTTTCCTTCTTTTTTAGTCTGTGGCGTTACCAGCATCATCCCGATGATCTCGTCGGCATATTGCCTGACTTCTTCAAGCGACTTGGCTATTTTAACACCACCGCCTTTTCCACGTCCTCCGGCATGTATCTGGGCTTTGACAGCCCACTTTTCGGAACCGGTTTGTTTTTGAATGGTTTTGGCAGCTTCAAATGCTTCATCAGGCGACGAAGCCACTATTCCAAAGGGAACAGAAACACCATATTTCTGTAAAATCGATTTTCCCTGATATTCGTGAAGGTTCATGATAATTTATTAATGGGTTAATTATTTTTTCAGGCCTCAAAAATAGAACAATATCCTCAACCAACTGCTTTATTCAGTTAAAAATTAACAGACAAATCACACATGTACATTCTATCCGCAAAGTCAGCCCAGACCCGATGAAGCGGGAATCTATTTCAACCCACTAAAAGCAGAAACCCATACAGCGGGTTGAATACGCATTTTATTATCTTTGCAGCGCTATAAATACCTATGCTAAAAGCTACCGACATACATAAATCATTTGGGAAACTTGAAGTACTCAAAGGCATCGACTTTGAAGTGGAAAAAGGAGAGATCGTTTCCATCGTGGGCGCATCAGGAGCCGGAAAATCTACTTTACTCCAGATTCTGGGCACTATTGAGAAAGCCGACAGGGGTATTGTGGAGATTGACGGTGTGAGGGCTACCGAATTGAATGATAAAGCATTATCGGATTTTCGGAACCGGAAGATCGGTTTTGTATTTCAGTTTCACCACTTGTTGCCCGAATTCACAGCCCTGGAGAACATTTGCATTCCCGCTTTTATTAAAGGAATTTCAAAGAAAGAAGCGGAAACACAGGCTTACCAGTTGCTTGATTTCATGGGGCTTACTGAGAGAGCCACACACAAACCGTCCGAACTATCGGGAGGTGAACAGCAACGCGTAGCCATTGCACGGGCGCTGATAAACAACCCGGCTGTAGTGTTTGCCGATGAACCTTCTGGAAATCTCGATTCAAAAGCATCACAGGCGTTGCATCAGCTGTTTTTAAAGCTCAGGGAAGAATTAGGCCACACCTTTATTATCGTCACCCACAACAAAGAACTTGCTAATATGGCCGACAGAAAAATGAAGATAAAAGACGGTGTTCTCTTTAAAGAAAATAATAACGCCGATTAAACGTTTTCTACAAAACCGAATACAAATTGAGATCAAATAAATACACACATTTCTTTACAACATCCCTGCTTAGAATAATTTTATTAGCAGTGGTGACCGTATCAGCCGGGCAGTTGTATGCCCAGCAGGCAAAAACCTACGATGAAGCCATTCGTCTGGCAGATAAAAACTATGCTGAAAATAACCTGCTGGATGCCAAGGCTTATTACCAGATGGCTTTAAAATACAAAGCCGGAGACGCATATGCCCGCGAAAAAATGACGGAAGTGGTTGGCAAAATGAAAGCATCTATGGGCAAAGAAGATGAATACTACGACATCATCGACCTGGCGGATGTATTGTATGATGAAATGGCCCTGGACAAAGCAAAAGAGTTATACAGAAAAGCGCTCGGCGTGATTCCGGGTGACGAATATGCCAAAGATCAGATTGCAAAGATTGATAAAATACAGTCGGAGCAAAAAGAAAAATTGTCAGCCTTTAACCTCGCCATGGAAACCGGGAACAAGTTGCTGGCAGAAAACAAGTTTGATGAAGCCATAAGTTCCTTCAGCGATGCTTCGGTTCTGTTTCCAAAACAACCGTTTCCGCGGGAACAAATTGAGCTGGCTGCAAAAATGAAAGACGAATATGAGGCAAATATGGTCAAGTTTGAGGAACAGATGGACGAAGCCGGGCGTTACCTTTTAATTAAAAATTATGCCGTTGCCCTCGAACATTATGAAAACGCCTACAACATCTTCCCGCAAAACGAAGAAGTGAATGCCCGCATTGCCGAAATCAAACCAAAAGCTGACAACCAGCGGAAATACAACAATATTGTGGAAGCTGCCGACGAGTTATACATTGGTAAAGATTTTATGGGAGCCATGGCCAAATATCAGCAGGCAGCTGCCATTTGGCCTGAGAACAGCTACCCTCATGACATGATGGGTAAAATAGACGATCAACTGGCTTTACAACGAAAAGATCTTGATAAAAATTACCAGATAAGTGTGCATAAAGCCGACAGTCTGCTGGCTTTGGAAGAATACACGGCGGCACAGGGGCAATATAACCTGGCACTGACATTAAAACCCGGAGAAAGCTATCCAAAAAATAAGCTTGCCGAAATTGACGCCCATTTTGCAGCACAACAAAAAGAGTTTGAAGCTAACTATAGCCACATGCTGGCAAAAGCCGACAGTTTGTTTGATGCCAAACAATATATGACAGCCAGAGAGCAATACGAATTCGCTCTGACCATTAAGCCTGAGGATACTTATCCTCAAAAAAAGCTGAAAGATATTGAACAGGAACTGGCATTGATTGCCGAACGGGAAAAGCAGGATAAAGAATACAACGACCTTATTGCTGAAGCTGATCAGTTATTCAGCTCGGGCCATTACGACCTGGCCGTAAGCAAATACAAGCAGGCCCAGGCGCTTAAATCACTTGACGATTACCCAAAACAACGTATTGAAGATATACAACAGATACTCTTAAATGCCGCCCAGCAAAAAGAGATCGATGAGAGATACGGTAACCAGGTACTGCTGGCGGCCCGTTTATTTAACGAAGACAAACTACAGGATGCCAAGGATGCTTATGCCAACGCACTCGAAATAAAACCTTACGAGTTGTTACCCAAACAACAGATAGAAAAGATCGACAGTATAGTTGATATGCGTGCCCGGCAGGCCGAGATTGATGCGGCTTACCAGGTGCAGTTGAACAAGGGCGATTCGCTGCTCAACATACAGGCTTACGAAGGTGCCATTGCAGCTTACGAAGCAGCACTCGTGGTAAAACCTTCCGGAAAAGAGGCACAGGCAAACGTGGCCAAAGCCAGAAAACAGAAAACAGAACTTGAGCATCAGATAGCACAGCAGAAAATCTATGACGAAGCTGTCAGTAAGGGTGATATGCTGTTTGAAAGCAAAAGCTACGAGCTGGCCAAAGTTGAATTCGAAAAAGCCAAAATGGCGCGGCCCGGTGAAAGTTATCCTCAGGAAAAAATCCGTGAGATTGACAATATTTTAGTTCAGTTAGCTGCCGAACAACAACAGCGCTATGATGAAGCCATCATGAAAGCAGATGAATATTTTACACAGGGTAATCATAGAGATGCACTTATTGAATATAAAACTGCCCGGAGCATCAAACCCGATGAAAAATACCCGCCTGCCAAAATCGCTGAATGCGAAAAGATTATAGAAGAAGAGATGAAGGTAATACGCGAACAGTACGACGTGGTAATTACCGAAGCCGATAACATGTACAATTCGAAGATCTACGACAAAGCCATTCAGAGTTATAAGAAAGCGCACGGAATGATCCCTGACGAAACTTATGCTGCGGACATGATCGCTAAGATCACAAAATATCTGGAAGACAATGCGATTACAGATATTGTGAATGAAGCTGTCGTTGTTCATTCGGAAGAGGAACAGAAATTTACCTTTGATCCGATCCCGGTTAAAGTCAGAAAGAGCAATTACGTGCTTATCAAAGCCAAAAACATGGGCAACAAACCATTTAAGATCATCTTTACCTATGGAAGTGACAGCGGCAAGAACGGAGGATTCCCGATCCAGATACCGGCGAATACCGAAATGAATGATTTCATAATCCGTGTCGGGAATCAATATAAATGGTTCGCGGAAGATAACAACTGGCTGTCGATCTACCCGCAAAACGGAGATATTGAAATTGAAGTTGTAAGGATCACTACAAGTAATTAACAGCTATTTTACAAGATCAATGACGGATTCCAGAAAAAAGATACTTAAACTGGCTACTCGTGCTACGGAAGACTTGCAGGTGCAACAAGTTATGAAACAGCTGAATGTGTTGTTGGCGGCCTCACCAGCTGACACTGAACTCCTGCATGCTCGTGCTTACCTGAAGGAGAAGCAGCAGAAGTGGAGCGAAGCAATCAACGATTATTTACAGATTTTATCCATAGATAAAAACGATAAAAAAGCGCAAACACGGACGGAGATGCTGAAAACCATTCTGAGGTATAACAATACGGATATCTATTCCAGCCCAAATACAAACTACGACCCTTGGTTTGAGTAATCTTTGTTAAGAATAACTTAGCTGCTTTCAAAGTACTTTTAAAGTTTTCGGTATTTTTACGGTGAAATTAACTTCACTGATACATCCTTTATGCAAGTATCAGTTGTCACAGTACCGTGAATATATTATAAACAGAGTTTATCATGAGCAATCTCGAAAAACACTTTGCTAAATTCAGGAATAACATTGTAGGCATTGATCAGATGATTACCACTCCTTATGGCAGGAAAAAGATGATCTATGCCGACTGGATTGCCAGCGGACGCCTTTACAGGCCGTTAGAAGACAGAATGTTACATGATTTTGGACCCTATGTGGCCAACACGCACACCGAAACAACCGAGACCGGCACGCTGATGACCAAAGCTTACCAGTTTGCCCACGAAAAGATCAAGGAGCATGCGCACGCTGATGAAAATGATGTGATCCTTACACAAGGGTTCGGTATGACATCTGTTGTAAATAAATTCCAAAGGATTCTTGGACTGAAATGCTGTGCCAAAAATGATAAGGGGAAGTGCCTTCCGAAAAGAGATATTCCTGTTGTATTTGTCACCCATATGGAACACCACTCAAACCAGACATCGTGGTTGGAGACCATTGCCGATGTTGTATTGCTGGAGCCTGATGAGCAGAATATGGTTAATCCGGATGAACTCAGAAAAGAAGTTGAAAAATATAAAGACCGCAAGGTCAAATACGGCGCTTTTACAGCTTGTTCAAATGTTACGGGAATTCAGCCAGACTATTACGAATTGGCAAAAATTATGCACGAACATGGCGGTTATGTTTTCATTGACTTTGCCGGCTCGGCACCTTATGTTGATATCGATATGCACCCTGCCGATCCGCTTAAAAAACTGGATGCCGTTATGTTCTCACCGCACAAGTTTTTGGGTGGGCCCGGAAGCTCAGGTGTTATCATATTTGACAAGGACTTATACAAATGCGATGTTCCCGATAATCCGGGTGGCGGAACGGTGGAATGGACCGACCCCTGGGGCGGACACCAATACATTGAAGATATAGAGATCAGGGAAGATGGTGGCACACCGGGATTCCTGCAAGCCATTCGCGCTGCTTTGGCCATAGAAATAAAGGATCAGATGGACGCCCGGCTGATGGCCCAAAGAGAGCATGAATTGGTAGAAAAAGCATTTGACGGATTCGGAAAGATTGACGGACTCCATATTCTGGCAGATCATGTAAAAGACCGCTTAGGTATCTTTTCTTTCTGGTTTGAACATATCCACTTCAACCTGATCGTAAAACTATTGAACGACCGTTACGGTGTTCAGGTGCGCGGCGGATGTGCCTGCGCAGGCACTTATGGTCATTTTCTGCTGAATGTAACGCATGAAGAATCAAGACGGATAACAGCCAAGATCATGAGCGGCGATCTTTCGGAAAAACCCGGCTTCGTCAGGGTTTCTCTCCACCCTACCATGACAGATGAAGAATTGGATATGATCATCAAAGCTGTGAAAGAAATTTCGGAAAATCACAGGGAATGGGCCAAAGATTACACTTACGACACCCATAATAATGAATTCCATCATAAATCGGAAGCTGATAAGATGGAAACAATAAGAAAATGGTTTGTCCTGTAAAAAGGATTCATATACCGATTAGCCGTAGAAATACAAGTACGGAATACATCAACAGGCTTAATACACTACTATTTTTTTAACCATTCTACGATTGCCTGTGCTCAGCACACCGTAATAGATACCTCCGGGTAACTCCGTTGTATAATAGCTTATCCGGTGCTCACCGGCATCCAGCACATTGCTGACCAGGGTTGCTATCTCCCTGCCATTCACGTTATAGATCTTCAGGCTCAGGGGTAAAGGGTCATCCAGTTTGAATCTAAAGTTAACTGTTGAGCGCGCCGGATTCGGGTACACCGAAAAGTACATTTGGTCTTCAGGCGACTCCGGTGTGTCAAGCAATCCGGGCAGAAGTGTAAAAACTGCTGTAGCCGTTGCACCATTGCCCCAATCGTCCCAAAGGTCCAGTTTTAAATAATAGGCTCCGGGATCAACAGCATGGGTATTCCAGTTCACGAGTACATCATCACTTACTTCCACATAATTTGTGTCGCCTATCATTTGCCACGTAGTATCCCCGTCTTTTTGGTAATACATCACGTAATAACCGAAGTCCATCAATGTGCTCTCACTTCCTTTGTCAATCCATGCCGATCCCTCAAGGGGAACTGTTGAATTCTGATAACCCGTTGCGGGACCTGATATATTGGCCATCCAGATTACGGCCCCGGGATCATAAGTTGGTGTTTCAGAGATATTCGACTGGATAAGCATCATGATCGAGTTATCCAACGCCTGCACAAGCCCGTTCATTTGTGTAGAGTAGGCAAATATGAGCATGCTTTCATTTGTGCTTCGTAAAGCAGACATCAGGGATGACATACCGGAAACGAGTAATGTTGTGTCAGCAGCCCACAAATAACCTCCACTTCCATCACAGAAATAATTAAAAGCACTTACTTCAGAATGGCCCATGACACCAATCTCACCAAGGATGCAACCTGATACGTCCACGTAAGCATTGTCAAACGAATACAGGCTCCAGGTCATTACTTCGCAATTAAGCAGATGCAGGTTTCGGTCTTGCATAGGGGCTGTAAAATCTCCGTAATAAGCATTATTCACCAGTCCTTTTACTTCAGTTGAATCAGACCCCTCAAACCATAAACCGATCGCTCTGATATCGGAGTCGGCAACCGTTATATCCGATCCTTCCGAAGGCATCAGCCCCCACATTACCTGCCGGCAATTATCAATCAATATATCGTAGCCAACACCGCTCACACCACTCTGCTGGTCGTTAAATTCATAATAATCAACATACTCCCCGGTAGGGAAATTTATATCAGCTACTGCTCCATCGCCCATCTGATGCCAAAGAAGTATCATTTCAGCATTTTTGATATCCAAACGTACATCATCATCAATGATAAACTCACCGGCAACATTAATGGAATCAATGATGATCACCGATTCTTCATACATTCCCACTGTCGAGAAATCAGGCTTGTTTACATGGTCAAGCTCCAAAATGGCGGTGCCGACAGTAGCCATGTTATGCACCATTCCTCCGAAGTCAAGGGTCGAATTTCTGAAATGCATTTCCGAATTACCTGTAAGTAAAAGTATGCGCTGGTAAAAATAATCCTGAGGAAAATACAGATAGGATGAATCGGCAATCACCTGTCCGTTTTCGGCGGTTATTATATCTCCAAGTATTGTAGCATGGGCTCCGCTGAAACGCAGCACTCCATCACCAATAACAAGGATAGGCCCCGGATGCAGCCACTCCGAATCTATCACCAGCTCGTCGCCCGATTCGAAGCCGATGACCAGCGTATCGCCAAGGTAAACGGTATCGGCCGAGCGACCTGTTAATGCCAAAGACACCTCTATAGCATTTATTTTCTTTCGGATAGCTGTTAATGCCTGGTGGAGGGAATGCTGATGCTCTTCGCCGGACGATACAAGCGAGTTCTGTTCAAATAACACCGGAGATCTTTCCATTTGGAATTGTTCATTTAATTTCCAGTTTGTCTGTTTCAGTCTTTCTGAAAAATTAAAAGGAGCATTACTTTGTTGTGCATTTACGTTTACAACACTGTAAAACAAGCATATACTTAGCCAGAAAAGCATTTTCTTTCTGATATCCATAAGATTTGTTTAATGAGACAAATTATTTACTTCGTACTACTTTCTCAACACCCTGAATTTTTTTCAGCTTATAGATCAACTGGTTCAGGTGCTCATGGTCGTGTACCATAACTGTAACAAAACCTTCAAAACGTTTTCCTTTGGTTTTAAAGTTGATGGAACGCATGTTTACGCGCAGGTCATCGGTAATCACCTTGGTTATGGAACCAACAATACCCAGCTCATCCCTTCCGGTTATTTTCAGGTTGATAACCGAAGGTGCCAGTTCTTTCGAGTGCAGCCATTTTACCGGCATTACCCGGTAGGCGTATAGCTCATGGAGTCTTCGGGCATTCGGGCAATTATGCCTGTGGATGGTAATTCCACCCTGGGTGGTAACAAAACCAAATACACTGTCTCCCGGAATAGGGTTACAGCATTTGGCCAGGCGGTAGTTTACATTTTTCAGATTCTCGCCTATGAACAGTATTTCTTCATCCTGTTTCTCTTGCGAAACGGTTTTACTTTCCTTAGCCTGTTCAGGGACGCCTGGCTTTTGCTTGCTGTGTTCAGCCTCCACAAACCGTAACAATACTTTCTTAATCTCCAGCAGGTCAAGTTTATCCTCGGCAATCATATAATACAGATCAATCCCTGTTTCCAGCTTGTAATGGCGCACAAGCATATTGATCAGATCTTCTGAACTTTTTATCTTCCAGTTTTTCAACTTTCGGTTCAGCATTTCCTTACCGATTTCGGCTTCTTTATACTTATGTTCCTTCAATTGCCGCTTGATGTGCCCCTGAGCTTTTCCGGTAGCGACAAATGCCAGCCAGTCAAGTTTCGGTTTCTGATTTTTAGCTGTGAGGATATCCACTTTTTCGCCGTTTTGCAGAACATACCTGATAGGTACCGCTTTTCCGTTGATGATAGCTCCTTTGCACCGCGATCCTACATCGGTGTGGATCTCATAAGCAAAATCAAGTACTGTGGCACCTGCCGGCAGCTGTTTCAGGTCGCCTTTCGGAGTGAATACAAATATATTTTTCTTTTTACTTTCATCATCCGTTTTATAGGCGAGATTGTGTTTTATCTGGTCAGGGTTTTCAAGAATATCGCGTACCTGTGTAAGCCAGTTCTCGGTATTCTTCTTTTTCATCACTCCTTTATACTGCCAGTGTGCGGCCTGGCCACGCTCGGCTACATCATCCATTCGTTCGGTACGTATCTGGACTTCTACAAATTTATTCCGCGAGCCTTTTACCGTTGTATGCAACGACTCATAACCACTTGCTTTCGGCGTAGATATCCAGTCGCGTAAACGTTTTGGGTCGGGCTGATAAAGGTCTGTGACAATGGAATACACCTTCCAGCAGATTTCTTTTTCCTTGCGCAACTTCGATTTAAGAATGATCCGAATGGCAAAAAGGTCAAAGACTTCTTCAAAATCAACATTTTGCCTTTTCATTTTCGCCCAGATGGAAGGAACTGACTTCGTCCGCCATTTGATGTTGAAGTCTATTCCCTGTTTGATGAGTTCTCTTTCAATGGGAGCAATAAACTCTTTGATGTACAGATCACGCTTTGTTTTTGTCTCCTTTATCTTTTGTTCGATCTCCTTAAAAACATCCGGATACTCGTGCAGCATCACCCGTTCTTCGAATTCCGTTTTTATCTTATACAAACCCAGCCGATGCGCAATCGGCACATATAAATGCTTAACCTCGTTTATAATATGTCCTTTGTTCTCTCCAAGAAAATCCAGATGTCTGATATCGTATAATCGATGTGCAAGATGTAAGAGTACGACACGTATATCATCCACCAGCGACAGGAAAAGTGTACGGAACGTTTCCGACTGGAAGGAAATACGCTCGGTATGTAAGTCATCCAGCTGGTTAAACCCTTCAATGATCTCAGCTACCTGATCGCCAAAATCCTGCCTGATCTTTGCCAGTGTATAATCCGATTTCAGATTGATGTTATGCAGAATGGAGCAGATAGCGGAGGTTGATCCAAGGCCTATTTCCCTGACGGCAATAATTGCCACTTCGAGATTGTGAAAGATAAACGGCTTTCCGTTGACCAGCTTTTCATCACGATATATATCGCAGGCTATGTCAAAGGCTTTTCTGATTTTAACCTTTTCAGCATCCGGGATATTTCCATTACCGCTGTTCAGTAATTCCGTATATTTTTCCTCTATTTCAGCGTTTCCGACAGGCATCAGTTTTACAACGTTTATATCGTAAACTTAGTGTATTAGTTTATAAATAAAAACAGCGTTTGCAAGAGGATCGCAAACGCTGTTTTTTACATGTCTTACATGATTATCATTTGG
>Ga0164318_10001868_pt1 | contig 19116 bp, 17 predicted proteins | sample GuaBasSedimGuay9_FD_113734 | JGI IMG/M metagenome (GOLD analysis project Ga0164318, IMG submission 113734) | Subseafloor sediment microbial communities from Guaymas Basin, Gulf of California, Mexico - Guay9, Core 4571-4, 0-3 cm | ecosystem: Environmental > Aquatic > Marine > Hydrothermal vents... | reverse complement strand
GGCGCAGAGGATGCGGGCGAGTTCCAGCGTATAATTCAGGCGTTGGTCAGAGGTCCAATCCGGGTAGAATACCTGCTCCTTGATACGGGAACCGTGGAACGTACCGTACGGGAACCCGTTCAGTGTGAATAGGTAGAACCCGTGCTGAGCCAGACTGGTGCAGAGGGCTGCACTCCTAGCAGGATCGGTGAACTGACGCGCTGATTGCCGATCCAGCCAGAGGCCCCAGCCGAGGCGTCCGGTACAGCCTGACTGCTCCCGTATGGGTCGAAGTGTCTGATCACAGAAATTGCTCAGGGTATCCGGCCGCGGGGAAGGAAAAGCATTGAGGCAGAAAGTGAGGTGGACATTATCGCTGGCCGGGATTTTCATGTTGCGGCAGATGCGACCGGGTGCTTTGGCGTGATCCGTACCAGGTGGATCTGCCGCTGGTCAGCGGCCTGCACGGTAAGGGTAAAATCTTCGCCGTCTACCGTCTCGCCCGCACGCGGGATCCGTCCCAGTACACTGAAGATGTACCCGCCTACCGAGTCGTAGTCCTCACCTTCAGGAATGTGCACCGCGGCAATGGTGTTGGCTTCGGAGACCGGAGTTCGCGCGCTGATAACTACGGAGCCATCCGGCAGGTGGCGCACGGCGGCCTCTCGTACGTCGTATTCGTCGTGGATTTCGCCGACCAGTTCTTCAAGGATATCTTCAATGGTGACCACGCCCGAAGTTCCGCCGTATTCGTCCACGACAACCGCCAGTTGGACCTGTTGGGAACGAAGCAGCTGTAGCAGGTCGCTGATAGGCATGGATTCAGGGACGAAGGGCACCGGTTTCACCGCACTGATCACGGGCGATGAGCCTTTGCTTTCGCCCAGAAGCACCAGAAGATCCTTCACGTGGACGACTCCCAGAATATCGTCCAGATCCTCATGAAACACCGGATACCGCGAGCGGCCTGTACGCCGGATAATGGGGACAGCTTCGGAGATCCGGGTGGAATCTTCCAGTCCGATCACATCCACCCGCGGCGTCATGATTTCACGCGCCACCGTGTCGCCGAATTCCAGTGCGCTGCGGATGATCTTTTTTTCTTCAGCTTCCAGATCGCTGTCCTGGTCCGGGCCCACCATGGAAAGAATGGCTTCTTCATGTGTAGGCCGGTCTTCTTCCTCGGCCCCGGAACTGACCGCGTGCCGTAATACGCGGGCGGCACGCGCCAGAGGCCAGGCAACGGGCCGGATAAATACCGCGAGCAGAGATATCAGGGGCAGAGTCCGGGCTGAGATGCGGTCGGAAAAGGCGATCGCCAGCGCGTCCGGTACCAGTTCCAGGAGGAATAGGCTCAGGAGTATCAGGGCGACCACTGCGCCGAGCAGGATCGGCAAAGAAACGCCTGTCCGGAGAAGCAGCAGGGCAGTGGAAAGAATGAAAAGAAGGCGGCTTGTCACCATAAGCAGCTGTAGAGACGCACAGAGTTCCTCCCAGCGGGGCGCCCAGAATTCCACTTTGCGCCGTATGGCAGGATACTGCTCAGCCAACCGGTCAGCCTGCGCGCGGCCGGTATGGGTATAAGCACGGAACAGAGCCGCGAAGAACATGGCAGCGGCCAGTAACAGAGTTGCTGTAAGGATGGCGGCAGCCATGACTCAACCTCCTCCAGCACGCCTCGCTCCCTGCCGGAAGATTGCGAATGTGCTGGTTGCTCGGTCTTTTTCTTTCAGCACACGGCTGATCACCGTCTGTTCCAGTCTTCGCATGCGGCGGCGCTGGGCGGGGGTAGCGTCGTCTTCCCCGGTCAGGTGGAGCAATCCATGGGTGATATAGGTAGCCAGCTCGCGCTCGGGACTACATTTTCGGCGGGCGGCTTCCTGCCAAGCGCGTTCGAGATTCACAATAATGTCCCCGTCTATCGCGGCTGATTCGCCGGGAATCGGTAGATACCCGAAGGCGATCACATCAGTCGGCCCATCCCGTCCGAGATGCCGGCGATTCATTTCGGTAATTCCACGATCATCGGTGACGGTAACCGACAGCTCACCCCAGGAGCCACAAGGCATGTAACGCTGACGGATCTCATTCGCCAGTGCCTGCACGAGTTCCCTTAGTTTGGCCCGGTTCAGTGGATGTTGCTTCTGCTGGTTTTTCACGCTCAGTCTCATGTTCGGGGTACTGTATGCGTTCATGCAGCATGTTGGTCAAGGTGAAGGTGAACACCCGCCGGATGGCAGCCAGATCTCTCAAAGTAAGTTGTGATTCATCCAGCTGGCCGTCCAGCAACTTTTTTTCAATGATTTCGCGGACCAGGTTTTCTATGCGCGAGGCAGTGGGCTTCTCCAGCGTGCGGGAGGCGGCTTCCACTGCGTCGGCGAGTGCAATGATGGCCATCTCCCGGGAACGCGGCAGAGGCCCGGGATAGCGGTAGTCCTTTTCTTCCACCGGCCTCTGGTTGCGGTGGCTCCCGGCCTGTTCCTGTTGCTGCCGGGCGCGCTGATAGAAGAAGGAGATCATGCTGGTTCCATGGTGCTGCTGAATCGCCTCGACGATGACCGGAGGCAACCTGTGACGCTGGGCCAGGGAAACCCCTTCCTTGACGTGTGAAGCTATCACCAGAGCACTCATACTGGGCGCCAGATCATCATGCGGATTGGGCCGCATCTGGAAGTTTTCGGTGAAGAATTCCGGTTTGGTCAACTTCCCGATATCGTGATAGTACGCCGCAACGCGGGCAAGCAGCGGGTTGGCCCCTATCTCATGGGCGGCGGCCTCAGCCAGATTGGCCACCATGAGAGAATGGTGGTAGGTGCCGGGAGCTTCCACCGCCAGCCTTTTGAGCAGCGGATGGCCCAGGTCAGAGAGTTCCAGCAGAGCTATATCCGTGGTCATGCGGAAGATACTTTCAAAAACCGGAATTAGAATGAGTACCAGCGCCGCGGTAAGCAAGCCGCTGCCCAAGGCCAGGGCGGCGGAAGGAATCACGCTGGAAAGCGGGGCGCCATAGGACAGGCCCAGGGCGGTTGCGGCGACCGCACCCGCAGCTCCGATCCACAGCCCCACGGCAAAAAGCCGCGCCCGGCGGTGTATTCCGCGGGCACTGGTCGCGGCTACTATCGTGGCCAGAAGTCCTGAGAGGAGCACATCATACGGGCGTCCCGCCATCATGGCCGCGCCCGCGCAGGTCCACACTCCCACCGCCAGCGCTGCGGCACCGCCCATGAATATCGTCACCAGGAAGGGAGCCAGAGCCACAGGCAGAACCGCTGCCAGGAGGGCTCCTCGAATTACCGGTACCTGCTGCAGCAGCAAAAGGTCCGCTGCAGTGAGAAGCAATGCAAGCACGGCCACGGTGGCCAGAAAGGCGAGTTCCCGCAGAGAATTGAAGGTCTGGGGCCGGGAGATCAGCAGCATTCCGCTGGAAATGATCAGGAACAGGAGCAGAACGACCAGCTCGCCCAGACGGGCTCGGATGCGGTCGGACGCGCTACGGGTCTGCTGCAGGAGCCGATCGTGCAATGTCAGCCGTTGCTGGATGTCGGGTGTGATCAGATCGCCCGCCGTTACGATCGGCGTTCCCCGCTCAATGGTGACCCGAACCGGTTTCACCTTTTCCTGGGCTGCTTTCCGCAGTTGCTGGGTCCGTTCCGCACAGTAGGCCACGTTGGGAACCGACCAGGGTCGGTACAGCGCGGCGAGATCCTTGAGACTGATTTTCCCCTTCCGGTACTGCGACCGGAGCCGGCGGGCCGCCTCTTCGGCAGCCTCCTGCGGCGTGAGGAGTCGGGACACCTTGGAAGTGACGGTTCCCGAAGGACTTTCGAGAATAATGATGTCGCGGGCTGCCAGGTTGTGAAAGCGGCTTTCGCGTGCCTCGGCAGAGATTATGCCCTGCAAAAGGACGCTGCGCAGCACGTCTTCAAAAGTGTCGAGGAAGGCCGTCCGGTCAACCGAACGGGCGAGCTGCTGGAAGCGTGCGGCCGGAATCTCAATTCCGGCGGCCGTTAAGTGCTCCTGCAACTTGCTTAGAGCCTCCCCCTCCGCCCGGTCGGTGCCGGCACTCTCCAGCAGTTCGGCCAGAACAGTGCGGGCTGCGGTTGCGGCGGAGGTATCCAGCCGGAACACCGGAGGAACTGATTCGGCCGCCTGGATACGCTTGAGACGGGTAGCGGTGACATCTTCAGCCTTGAAGGGCACCGAGCATATCACCGTGTTTCGCGCCGTGGAACCGACTACGTAGCGGGGAAGGCGCCGCGCGGTAAGCACCAGTCCCGCCGTAGTCATCCACAGGGCTGTGCCCACCAGCGTGAGCAGTATTACACTCTTCCCCCGGGGTCGTGTCCGCTGTCGCTCTGCCCGGTCCTTCTCCCTGGCCCTTCGGGCGCGTGCCTTGGAGACGACGTTATTCATGCTGTCGGTTCCAGAGTATCGGTCGGCCGGGCTGGAGTGCGGCCGCGGGTCTGGAGCCGATCCTCCCGATAGGCCTGGATGACTTTCTGAACCAATGAGTGGCGGACCACATCGGCATCGGTCAGCTCGGCGAAGGCAATGCCTTGAATGTTACTCAAAATCCGGCGTGCCTCCACCAGTCCGGAAGCCTTGCTGGGCGGCAGGTCCACCTGGGTCAGATCGCCGGTAATGACGCACCGGGAATCGAATCCCAGTCGTGTAAGGAACATCAACATCTGTTCGGAGGTGGTATTCTGGGCTTCGTCGAGGATTACGAAGGCGTGATTCAATGTACGACCGCGCATGTAGGCCAGCGGGGCGACTTCAATTACGCCGCGGTCCATGTTGCGCTCTATATCGTCGGGTGACATCATGTCATAGAGTGCGTCATAGAGAGGGCGCAGATAGGGGAAAACCTTCTGATACATGTCCCCCGGGAGATACCCCAATGCTTCTCCCGCCTCGATGGCGGGCCTCGTCAGAATGATCCGGCTTACGTCGCCTTTCAACAGATAGGATACAGCCATGGCCATGGCCAGATAGGTCTTGCCCGTGCCGGCCGGACCGATGCCGAAAGTAATATCACGGGTCATGATGGCCCGGACATAATCGCGCTGTCCAAAAGTCCGCGGGAAAATGGGCGGCCGTCCGGGGGCGACGTCAATTCGGACTGAATACAGCTGCCGCAATTCTTCTCCCTTGCCCTGCTGGTAGGCACGTAGTGCATAGCGTAACCCGTGTTCACCCAGACGGGCGCCGCGCTCACGGATGTCTCTCAGAATCCGGAAAAACTCGGCTGCTTGCTGTACGCGCTCGTCCGGCCCACTCAGTTTCACCCACATGTCGCGCGCCGTTATGCGGATGTCGAATGCCCCGGCGATAAGCCGTAGAAACTCCGGTCCTCCGGCAGTGAGATCCTGAGCCTCGCGGCGATTGTTGAAGTGGATGATTTCTTCCGCCATTGTGTGGAACCTTTGGTCGGGATTCAGTGTACGTGGAAACCGGCAGGCCCTACCTCGCCCGAGAAGCGATGCAGGCCGCCTGCCCGCGGAGATATGTTACCGTATGTGGCTCCGTAGTTGCACGGTGCTTCACCACAGCTGCTCACGTATCTAATTAAACGTACTGGTGTGACGCAGTCAACCAATACCGGCCGGGCCTCCCCCGCACGATGTTGACAACAGGTGCCTTCAGCAACCCAAAACAACGCCGAAACCGTCAAGATTTTTATCTCGTCTCTAGTCCGTTCTCAATACCCGGTAAAATCGCCGCTCGATATTGGAAATGGTGGCATCTTGTGCGGACGCGGTGCTGCCCGTGGCGGTGACTGGTCCGCCCACAACATTCCAAACCGGGTTGCTCAATTGGGGCGAGTATTCCAGACGGTAGGTTCCGCCGCTCCACGATTCCCAGGTTATCCACGCCTGAGTCTCGCATGCGCTGATCGAAATGATCAGGAAGCCGTCGTCATCCCGGATCGTCCCCAGGGCCAGATTATCGCCCAACACTGCGTTTACCGCATTACTCAGTTGGAAATAGAAAGTCTCATGGTCTTCCCGGTTCGTGTCGCCGAAGACGGCAACTGAGACGGTCTGCTCGGTAAGTCCGGGAGGGAAATAGACTGTCCCCGAGGCGGGGGCGTAGTCGGCTCCCGATGAAGCGGTGCCGGGCGACGTAGAATACTCAACGCTTACCGTGGCGGTTGCTGACTCGGAAAGGTAAAGCCGGAAAACTGCCGAGGTGGATGAAGAATCTCCCTCTACTACGGTGGCATCATCAACGGACAGCACCGACTGGACGTCGCAGTCGTTGGTCAGGCCGGGGGTGAAATCGCGGGAGAAGAAATCAGCGCTGGAGGAATAGTCGTTATCCCACCCGTCGGGACAGCGGTTGATTGACTTTCCGGTGGGAGCGGAAACCGAGGGGTCGTGGTCGCCTGCACCCGGCGCCAGAGGGGCCAGTTCGCCGCCGCCTCCGGCGAAATTCACTCCATCGATAATGGTGCTGGCGTCAATCGGTGCACTGGTGTCTGAGCCGTCTGCCAGAATCACGTTGTCACCGCCCGGGTAGAGGCTGAAATCCAGCTGACCGCTCACCAGAATCAGATTGGGTACCGCCGGATTGTCGAAATCTCCCGCTCCGGCATAGCATTCCCAGTCCGCCAGCACCCCCATGTCGGGAGCGATGCCGTCGGAGCTGTCCGCATCGGCGGCTATGACCACGAATTCGCCCGGCGCGACCGGATCATCGGTCCCGCTGCCCGGAAAACGGAATATTCCTTCTATACCGGTGCCCGCCTCGTCGGTCAGGATCAGTCCGTCGAGGTAGACGGTGTTTGTTCCCTCGTTGTAGAGTTCGACGTACTGGTTCGGTGCCTGAGGCCCTTCGGTATGGAAGTAGACCTCGTTGATCTTCAGGCCGGCAGCCGAAATGCGGGGCAGAAATCCCAAAACTACCAGCAGTCCCAAGCCGCGTTTCCCTATCCGGAGTACGAACGTCCACATCGCCTGCTCCATCCTCCCGCCATCATGATGCTAGGACAGCCCCACGGCGGTTTCAATAGCTTATGCGCGGCCGCACCTGCTGCCCGTCGGCCGGAGACATGTTATTATGCTGTACATGTGGCCCAGAAAGTTCTACCGACGTCCTGCGTGAAGGACGCCTGAGTAACATGATGTCGCGGGAGAGGCCCAGGATACGCTGCTTCGTACCTCCGGAAGGCTGGTGTGAGTCCGGAATACTGCGTCCCCCGGATTCCGAGGCGCATCACCTGCGGCATGTGCTGCGAGTAAAGGAAGGAGAAAGGGTGGAAGTGTTCGATGGTGAAGGAAAAGCAGCCCTTTGCCTTGTACGCTCAAGCGGGCGCCGTGGATTGACACTGGAGATCACCACGGTGAGAACCGTCCGCCCGCCTCGTGTGAAGCTGGTAAGCGCCTGCGCCATCATCAGGCCGCAGCGGATGGATTGGTGGATCCAGAAGGCGACTGAGTTGGGAGCGGCGCGCCTGGTCCCTCTGATCTGCGACCGAAATGTGGTGCATCTGGACCCCTCGGCGGTCGCGCCAAGAGTTGCGCGGTGGCGCAAGATTGCTGTTGAGGCCTGCCGGCAGAGCGGAAGATGTATTCTGCCGGAAGTGGTCCGCCCGATTCCTCTCATCGGATTCCTTGACGCTGTACGGGATACGGGAGCAACGCTTCTATTCTGCTCAGCGCAGGAAGGCGCACTGCCGCTCCGTCTCATTCTGGAAGGCGATGGAGTCGCTTCTGTACCGGCTGTAGTGATGCTGACCGGGCCGGAAGGCGACTTCAGTGAGCGGGAGATAGCAGCCGCCCGGGCCGCCGGGGCACACCTTGTGAGTCTGGGGCGCTCCATCCTGCGCACGGAGACTGCGGCGGTGTTCGCCTGCGCGGCGGTTCGCTATCGCATGGGAGCCGATGTGGAGGAAAGCAGCGGGTGAGCGGCCTCCAATGAGCGATTGCCTTACGCATGCCTGCAGGGTAACCTGAGCGGCAAACCGTTGGCGCTGTGGCTGACATGCGGGGTGCCGGCAACAGAGCGGGCTTTGATTTTTCAGGCACAGGAGGGGCGATACGGATGGTAAGACGGGGCATATTCCACCTGGTGATCTGGATGTTGCTCGGTGTCTGTGTACGGGGAGCATCCCGGGATTGCTTCGAGAATGCCGCTTACCACTATCTGAAGGCCGCGGCCCTGGTACCTAATCCCCGGACGGCAGAACAGTTTGATATGCTCATGTTTGCCCGCACGGAAATGCGGGATTTGCCGCCCCAGGGATTCAATGCCTGGCCGGAGGCCGCCCGCTGGCTTCTGCGGCAGGATGCGGTGCTGGAGGCTCTGGCCCGGGCAACTCGTTGCAAGCGGTGTGTTTTTGATATCTCTCGGGAGCCCTCTCCGACTCTCAGATTGGATCATCTCGGGGTGATGAGGCGACTCATACACTACGGTATGGCAGTGAGCAAGGCCTATGAATACGCGCAGAATCCGCGCACGGCGGCGGAAATATACGGGTACCTTTTACGGCTGATATTTGATCTGGATCAGGACCGGAACCTGAATTCGGCGCTGGTGGCGGTGGACGAACTGCAGTTGATTATGGACGAGCTGGTTCCGTTCCTGGAGAGAACCGATGATGCCGACGCGGCACTCCGTGTAATGCGGGTGCTGCGGACGAAGTCGCGGCCGGCTTTTCATCTGGGAGAGTACCTGCGCGAAGAGAGCCGCCGCTTTTCCCGCTGGTTGCTCATGGATCCGGACGCAGCGGTCGAGAAGCTCAACCGTCTCTATGGGCAGCAGGAGCACCGGCCGGCGGTAGATCGGCTCCTGGCGGTAGAAGGCGCCGAGAGGGAGGAGCTCCTGCGCCGCTGGGTGATGGATTATGAGTCGCGCATGATCCGCCTGGCGGATGCTGTGGAGCGTCCATATCTGAAAGGCATTTCCATTGTGCGGACAATGGATCGGCATCGTGAGACCCTGGTGCGCGCGGGAGGATCATTACCAGCAGGGGCGAATCCTCTGGTTCCTTTACTTCAGCCGAGCATGGAACGGGTCTACCAGAGAATGCTTCTGGCCGAAGGCCAGATCGAGGCGCTCAGGCTGCTGTGCGCGGCCTCAATATACCGGAGCGGAAAGGGAAGGTGGCCGTTAAGCACCGCCGAACTCTACCAGGGAAAAGAACAGCGCGTACCGCGGGATCCTTTTTCCGGCCAAGAGCTGTACTACCGCTTGGTCAGGTCACGGCCGCGGATTGTGATCCGCGTTCCCCGTTGGATGGCACGCGGAGAAATGTTCCACTATATCTTCGATCTGTCGGAGATACGCGAACGGCAGCAGCGTAATCTGGAGAGCCTTGTCAAGAGAATCCGGTTGACTGCCGCCGGACAGGCGACGCCGAACGTTCCGGTGCCGGCGGGGCGCTGAATCACGGGGGTTGCGCGCTGTCGCCGGCGGGCTCCTCGATCAGCTTTCTGAACAGAGGATTATCGCGCACCGCGGCGAACTCGCGCGAGTGGACCCAGCTGGCAACAAAACTCCGGCCGAAGCGATCCGAGGCACGTGCCAGAACCTCGGCGGCCTGCTGTTCCTGGCCGCTGTGCAGCAGGCACACTGCCAGGCGGTAGTAGAGCGAGGCATCGCGACTATTGTTCTCCAGCAGTTCAGAAAGTATCGCCGCCGCCTGGTCATACTCTTCCATCATCATATAGGCTTCAGCCAGCCGTCCGGAAACGTCCGGATCATCGCGCAGCAGCGCAACCAGCTTGCGCAGGTGGGGAATCGCCCAGCCCGGCTGCTCCATACCGATATAGGCGCGGGCGGCCAGATCGTGCGCGTCGGCGTTGTAAGGGTCGTCCGCCAATATCCACTTGGCTACCGCCAGCGCCGGTTCCCAGTGGCGGGCCTCCAATAGAACCCTTGCGAGCAACAAGCGAGCCGCCGCCATGTCCGGTTGCGTGGCCAGTACATCCATCAGAAGTTGCGTAGCTTCGTCGAACCGCTTCTGCAGCCGATAGATCTGCGCCAGTTTCATCCGGATGCTGTTGAAATGCATACCTGCGGCGAGCAGGGTTTCGAGCCGCCCGGCTGCGGAACCCAGTTGGTCGTCCTTGATCAAAGCGGAGGCGATGTCCAGAATCTTTTCGGCCTCGGTGTGACGTTCGATAAGTGATTCGATGTTGGTGGCCAGCGCCTCGAGGGCCTGGGTCTCATCCTGCCGGGAGACGGTGGCGCTGCTGTTGTCGGTGGCGGCAGCGGAAAGTGTATCCTGTTTCGCGGCAGGATGGCGCAATGCGGTCAACGCCAGAAAGGTGACATAGGCCGCGGTCACCAGAGACAAGGTACTCCACAGGAGGATTCCAGTCAGCGTGCGCCGGGAAGAGCGGGAGTGGGATGAGCGGTGGCGGTGGCTTCGATGGCTGGAAGAGCTGCGCGGGCGGCGCCGCGACCCTGATCTCCGCACGCCGCCCGTGGACCAGCGGCCGTGGTATATGTCGATCTCTGCGTGCATACGGCGCGGTCACCATACCGTCAGCCGATCTTCCACCTGGGCAACCCCCGGAGTCGAGAGGGCGATTCCCACTGCGCGCGCCCGGGTGATCTCGTCGGGTACCGCTCCCCGCAGCACGATCACGCCGTCTTCCACACTGACTCCCAGCGGCAGAGATCCCGTAATATCGTCGGATGCCAAGCGGGCTCGGACCTCGTCGGCAAGCGCCACCATATCGTCCCGTCCGCCGGGCCGGTAGTGCGGCGGATACCCGGAGGGGGCGACGCAGCCGCAAATTGCAATAAGGAGCATGGCTGCTACGATGCATCCCACCGAAACCGACATGTTGGTCATCATCCTGTTCCTCATCGGGCCGTTCTCCGACATACAGTGATACAGCAGCTCAGGAACCATCCGGCGCGGCGTTATTGCTTCGCACATCAGGACTGCCGGAATCCTTCGATTCAGCATCAGGAGCGACATGCTCCGGACCGGTTGACTTTTCACCTTCTTCGCGGCCTTTTCTGAATTCCGACAGGCTGCGCCCCAAGGCGCGGGCGAGCTCAGGCAGCCGTTTGGCTCCGAAGAGCAACAGAAGCACCGCCAGCACCAGAATCAGCTCGGCAATACCGGGTCTACCTCCCATCAGCCATCCTGCCGGATTCATCAGTTGACTCGCTCCTTGGCTGAATGCGTCTGACCAGGTCTCCCTTGGCCGGATAGCCCTTGAGGATCCGTGCGGCGGCGCAGGATCCCGGAGCGACTTGCTCGATCTCGAGCTCCGCCACGGCCACCGGCCCGTGATACACTTTGAGGACTTCGCCGGTGGATGGCAAGATAATACATCTGAGGATCACATAGTTCAGAGAGCGGTTCACCGAGACTATCTCCCCCAGGGGCATGCGACGCCAAAGATCCACGGAAGGTTCATGCGCTGGCGGACCGCCGTGCATGCAGCCGGTGCATAGGACCGCAGTCGCTGCCAGTGCGCTAGCGAAGTCTATCGCAATGCCTCTGAACAGTGTGCCAGTCCGATTCATACCTCGGGCTACGCCCCGCCTTCCAGCCTACATGAGGGGGCCGTCCGGCGGAAGCAGCTTTTCCAGTGGACAGCCCGGACAGCGTGGCCGGGTACGGCAATGGGTCTTGCCCAGACGGACGAGCAGGGCGTGGAGCTCGTTCAGCAGTTGTACGTCGGCGGGAAGTGCCTGCTGACAGAGAGCCGCCAGGTCTTCGTAGGTTTCGTTTCCGCGTATCCAGCCGTGACGCTGCATCACCCGGCGGGTATAGGCGTCCACCACGAAGACCGGTCGCCGGCCGGCATAGAGCAGAATGCTGTCGGCAGTTTCCGGTCCGATCCCGGGTACGGAGAGAAGTCGCTGGCGTAACTGCGGAGTGGTATCGGAGAACATCCGGCGCAGGCTTCCGCCGTAGGTCCGCTCCAGGAAGCTGGCGAAGGCTTTCAGTCGCTTGGCCTTCTGATTATAGTAGCCTGCCGGTCGGATTGCTTGGGCGATCGTACTTTCCGGGAAGGTGAGCAGGGCATGTAGGGAAAGGAGTCGCTTGCGCCGCAGGTTGGTGATGGCCTTTTCCACGTTAGCCCAGTTTGTGTTCTGCGTCAGAATCGCACCGACAATAATCTCCAGACGGGTCCGACCCGGCCACCAGTGCTGCGGTCCCCACGTCTGGAAGAGCTTCCGGAAGACTTCCATCAGTGGTGGAGATGCAACCAGAGATGATGACGCCTTTCTATTCACGGTCAATTCTTGCACAGCAGCCGGCCGCCCGGCCCGATTTACGTTCGACGCAGACCCGACCAGCCGGTATAAGGACCATGCTCTCAGATTCAAGCCAATTGAAAAGGAGTTAGCGTAATGAAGCTGGAATTCTGGGGCGGAGCGGACACCGTAACCGGGTCGCAACTGCTTATCCGGACCTCGGAAGGCTGTCTGCTGCGAGATTGCGGCCTGTTTCAGGGACGCCGGAAAACGGCTTGGGACCTGAACAGCAGGATCCCTTATCCCGTAAAGGATCTGCATGCCTGCATCATATCGCACGCCCACATTGATCATCTGGGCAATCTCCCCACGCTGGTGAAATCCGGATATGACCGGCCCATCTGGGCGACCGGCGCAACCATGGCGCTGGCAGAGATCATGCTGATGGATGCTGCCCATATCCAGGAACAGGATGCCGCCTATCTGAACCAGAAGAAATCACGGCGCGGGCTGCCGCCGGTCCGACCCCTTTATACCGTGGAGAATGCCGAGCAGTGTCTGCAGTTGTTCCGGGGGCAGAACTACCATCAGGTGAGGGAGCCGCTGCCGGGGATGGAAGTGGAGCCGCTGGAAGCGGGTCATATTCTGGGCGCGGCGTTGCACCGCTTCCGTATTTCCGAAAACGGTCGGACGATTACACTGGGAGTAGCGGTGGACCTGGGCAGGAGAGGGTTGCCCCTCATCCGTGACCCCGAGATTCTCCATGACGTGGATATCCTGATCATGGAGAGCACCTACGGCGGCCGGCTGCATGATGCTGCAGAAGACGCCCGAACGGAACTGCGCGATGTGGTACGACGCACCATAGATCGCGGAGGGAAGGTGCTCATTCCCACGTTTGCGCTTGAACGCGCCCAGGAGCTTCTCTTTCACCTTTCTTCGCTGATCGAGTCCGGCGAGCTGGAGCCGGTGCCTGTGTACGTAGACAGCCCTATGGCTACGGCGGTTACCCGCGTCTTCCAGCAGCAGAGGGAGTACCTGGATGAAGAATACTGGGAATTACGGGGGCAGCTGGAGAGTGTGATGTCTCCCCCCTGGGTGCACTTTGTTTCATCGGTTGAAGAGTCCAAGCAGGTAACCGCCTCCGACAGCCCTTGTATCGTGATCGCTGGGTCGGGCATGTGTGAGCACGGCCGTATCCTTCATCACCTGAAACACGGCATTGAAGATCCCCGCAATGCGATAGTGATTGTCGGCTTTCAGGCGCAACATACCCTGGGGCGCAGGATTGTGGAAAGGGTGCCGGAAGTAAGCATTTTCGGAGAGAAATACCGGCTGCTTGCAGAAGTGGCCACGCTCAATGCATTCAGCGCCCACGCCGACCGCGACGAACTGGTGCAATACGCACGCGCAACCGGAGCGCAGCGCGTGATCCTGGTACACGGTGAGCCGGATCAGCGCGACAGTCTGGCGGAGGTTCTCCAGGAGATGGGAATCGAAGTGGTCAAGCCGATGCGGGGAACGGTTCTGGAAATACCGTGATCTCTACAGCGGGGAGGAGACGGACGGGTGGACATTTCCCCGGCAGATTCGTCGGATCGGCGGTCGGGTATCGTAGCAGTGGTCGGTCGTGCCAACGTGGGCAAGTCCACGTTGGTTAATCGTATCCTCGGCGAAAAGATAAGCATTGTTTCGCCCGTGGCACAGACCACGCGGAACGTCGTGCGGGGAGTACTTACCGAGCCCCGGGGGCAGATTGTGTTCCTGGATACGCCGGGGGTTCATCGCGCAAAGGGGGAGCTCAGCCGGCTGATCAATCGGGCGGCCCGCGCTTCGGTCGAGGGTGTGGATGTGGTTCTGCTGCTGTTCGATAGTTCAGTGCCGCCGCGCGAAGAGGACGAGGGCTGGTGCCGCCGGCTCTTTCGCTACCCGGAGGCCGTGCACGTTCTGGCACTGAACAAGTGTGACCTGCAACGGAATCATGCCGAGGATTATCATCAGATGTGGGAGAGCGTATCCCGGGAGAAAGGCGGAAATATTCAGGCCCACTGGGTGCGCATATCCGCCCTCACCGGCGAAGGAGTCGACGAGCTTCTGGAACTGCTCTTCCGGCTTCTGCCAAAAGGACCGCTGCTTTTCGATGAGGATGTCCTGACCGACTATCCGCGTAAATTGTTCATTGCGGACATTATCCGGGAGAAACTTTTCAGCCGGTTGAGAGAGGAATTGCCTCATCAGGTAGCGGTGGAGGTTCAGGATGTCGTAGAGGACGGGGAAGAGCTTCACGCTGAGGCGACGATCTTCGTGGATAAGGAGTCTCAGAAACCCATCGTCATCGGCCATAAGGGGAGGCTGCTGCGCGCGGTGCGCCGGGCGGCGGAGGCGGAACTGAGCGGCATCTTCGAGCGCCGGGTCACTCTATCCCTCTGGGTGAAGGTTTCCCGCCACTGGCAGAAGAACTACTGGATGTTGAAGCGACTGGGCCTGGTCCGTTGACTCCCGCCGGCAGCCGGGCGCTTGACAGGCGGGTCCTCTCTGATAGCATGTGTCGGCCTTATTGGTGTTGATATTCCCGGAGATCACCGAGAGTACGGCGGTCGGAGTGTGAGCAGAACGGACAGAAGGAGGTAGAGGTGGCCACCAAAGTGTCAGCCCAGACGCGGAAGCGGACGGCTCGCAAGGCCGGAAAGAAGTACGTGTATTTCTTCGGATTCGGGAAAAAGTACACCGAGGGCGACGCCTCGATGCGGGCCCTTCTGGGTGGCAAGGGGGCCAATCTGGCCGAGATGGCGCTGGCGGGCCTGCCGGTACCGCCGGGCTTTACCATTTCCACCGAGGCATGCGCCTATTTCACCAAACACGGCGGTAAGTATCCGCCGGGCATGCTTGAACAGGTGAAGTCCAACCTTCGCCAGCTGGAGAAGCTGATCGGGAAGAAGTTCGGCGATCCCCAGAATCCCTTGCTGGTTTCGGTGCGCTCAGGGGCGGCCATTTCGATGCCCGGGATGATGGATACGGTGCTGAACCTCGGATTGAATGACCGCACCGTGAGGGGGTTTATCCGCCAGACGGGTAACGAACGGGCAGGATGGGATTGCTACCGGAGATTCATCGACATGTTCGGCGACGTGGTAATGGGTCCGAGTACCGGGCTGTCGCATCATGATTTCGAGGTCGAGCTGGCCCGCATCAAGAAGAAATACGGAGCGGAACAGGATACCGATCTGACCGCCGAACAGCTTAAGGAAGTGGTGGAGGCCTATCGCAAGGTTTACCGCCGCAAGGTGAAGAAGCCGTTTCCGCAGGATCCCATGGTTCAGTTGGATCTGGCTATCCGCGCGGTGTTCCAGTCGTGGGATTCCGAGCGGGCTCGGAAATACCGCGAGATCAACAAGATTACCGGACTGCTGGGCACTGCGGTAAACGTGGTGACTATGGTTTTCGGCAACATGGGCGAGGACTCCGGAACCGGGGTCGCCTTCACACGCGATGGTGCCACGGGCGTGAACAAGCCCATGGGCGAGTATCTCGTCAATGCCCAGGGTGAAGATGTTGTGGCGGGCATACGGACTCCCAAGCCGCTGGAAGCGATGCCGGAGGAGCCCAACCCGATATGGAAGCGCGTCTACGGCGAACTGTTGAAGATCATGTTGAAGCTTGAGCGTCACTACAAGCATCCGCAGGACATTGAGTTCACTGTCGAGCGCGGGAAACTGTGGATGCTGCAGACCCGTAACGCCAAGCGTACGGGATTGGCGGGTGTCCGCTGGGCCGTGGAGATGGCGACCGGTAAGGATGTCTATACCGGAAAACCTGAGCCGAAGATCCTTACGCCCAAGGAAGCTTTGCTGATGCTGTCGGGGGACGATCTGGAACAGTTGCTTTTCCCGGTGTTCGACCCCGAGGCGGAGAAGAAGGCGGCGCTGCTGGGCCGCGGATTGCCTGCCGGACCGGGCGCCGCAGTGGGCCGGATCGTTTTCTTTGCCGATCAGGCCGAGGAAATGGTCAAGAAAAATCCCCAGGAGAAGCTGATTCTGGTGCGGCATGAGACCAGCCCGGAGGACGTCGGCGGCATGTGGGCGGCTCAGGGGATCCTGACCACCACCGGAGGAATGACCTCGCATGCTGCTGTAGTAGCGCGCGGTTGGGGGAAATGCTGCGTGACCGGCGCACACGACTTCCAGATTGATTATCGGAAACGGGAAGTACGCACCACGGACGGCAAGACCCTCAAAGAGGGTGACTGGATCAGTGTCAATGGCAGTTTGGGGAACGTCTATCAGGGACAGATCCCCACTCAGGAGAGCCCCGTAGTTGCCGCTGTGGTGCACAATGAACGCAGTGCCCGGCGACACCCGATCTATCGCATGTATAAGCAGGTATCTGATTGGGCGGATGAATACCGCCGGATGGGAGTCAGGACGAATGCTGATACCCCCAAGGATGCGGCGACGGCACGGGCCTTCGGCGCGGAGGGAATCGGGTTGTGCCGTACCGAGCACATGTTTTTCGAAGGCGATCGCATCTGGGCCATCCGCCAGTTCATTCTCGCCGAGAACCGTCAGGAAAGAGAGAAGGCCCTGACTAAACTTCTGCCGTTGCAACGGAAAGACTTTGAAAAGATTTTCGTTGCAATGAAGAATCTTCCGGTGACCATCCGGTTGCTGGATCCGCCGCTGCATGAATTCGTGCCGCACGAACCCAAGGAGCAGGAGGAGATGGCTCGACTCCTGGGGGTCCCCACGGAGAAAGTGGCAGCCCGGGTGCGCCAGTTGCACGAATTCAATCCGATGCTGGGCCACCGCGGCTGTCGGCTTTCGATTACTTATCCGGAACTGGCGGTTATGCAGACCCGCGCCATCATCGAGGCGGCCTGCAACGTGGCCAAGCGGGGGATCAAGGTCTATCCGGAAATAATGGTTCCTCTGGTGGGGACCCGGTCCGAGTTGGACTATCTGGCGGCCATAATCCGCCGGACCGCGGACGAGATTATCCGCCAGAGAAAGTCGCGGGTGAAGTATCTGGTAGGGACCATGATCGAGGTGCCGCGGGCGGCACTTACCGCGGACGAAATTGCCGAGACCGCGGAGTTCTTCAGCTTCGGCACCAACGATCTTACCCAGATGACCTTCGGCTTCAGCCGGGATGACATCGGTACCTTCTTGCCCGACTATCTCAAAAAGAAGATCCTGGCGGAAGACCCGTTCCAGCACATCGATACCAGCGGCGTGGGGCACCTGGTAGCGATGGCCGTACAGAAAGGCCGACAGACACGTCCCGGGCTGAAGTGCGGAATATGCGGGGAGCATGGCGGGGACCCGGCCAGCGGAAAGTTCTGCTATCGGGGGGGTCTTGACTACGTAAGTTGCTCGCCCTACCGGGTTCCGGTTGCCCGTCTGGCAGCGGCGCAGGCCTCAATCAAGAAGAAGGAGCGCTGAACCAACGGCGAGTCGGCAGCATCTGGGCCGGTCCATTGAACGGGTTGGCTCCGTCGGCTGTCCAAAGAGACACCCGCTGGAGACTTGCTTACCCCGGTGGAAACGGCATCATTGGAACCGAAGCGGCGCTGAGGGGGTCCGGGATGGCGGGCAACGAAGACAGGGCGATGAGGATTTACCTCCGGGAGATCGGCAAGGTTCCCCTGCTGACTCCGGAAGAGGAGGTGGAGCTCGCCGAGCGCATCAAGAAGGGCGATGAAAAGGCCCGGCGCAAGATGATCGAAGCCAACCTGCGCCTCGTTGTCAAAATCGCTCAGGACTATGCCCGGCTGGGACTGCCCCTGTTGGACCTTATATCCGAGGGGAACCTGGGACTGATCAAGGCGGTGGAACGATTCGATCCCAAGAAGGGCGGAAAGCTCAGTACCTATGCCGCCTGGTGGATCAAGCAGTCAATCAAGCGGGCATTGGCCAACCAGAGCAAGACCATCCGGCTGCCCAGTCATATGATTGACAAGATATCGCGTATGAACCGGGCGGTGCACGCCCTCACCGAGAAACTTGGACGGGAGCCGACCACCGCCGAGATCGCCGCGGAGCTGGATGTCGAGCCGGAAACCATTGAACAGTGGAAACGCATCGCGCTGGCTCCGGCTTCCCTGGATGCGCCGCTGTCCAGCGAAGAGGACAGTGCGGAGATGGGAGAAATTGTCGGTGATACGGAAGCCAAGACCCCCTCCCAGATAATCGAGACCGAACAGATGCTGCAGGAAGTCGGGGATTTGCTTTCGCAGCTGGATGAGCGCGAGCGCACCATTCTCATTCACCGCTTCGGTCTGGCGGGCGCGGACAAAATGACCCTGGAAGAGCTGGGAGAACGATTCAACATCACCCGCGAAAGGGTACGCCAGATTCAGAATGCCGCGGTACAGAAACTGCGGCGGCTGCTTGAGCAACGTGAGAGAGGATCCCGGGACAAGGAGGAGAGCTCATGAACCCAGATCTGCGGGAACAGTTGAAGGCCTCCATCAGAAATATCCCGGATTTTCCCCGGAAGGGCATTCTTTTCCGGGATATCACGCCGGTGCTGCAGTCACCGGGATTATTCCGGCAGACAATTGATTTCTTTTTCGAGAGATATCATCGGATGAACATCGAGGCGGTCGCTGCAGTGGAAAGCCGGGGCTTTATCTTCGGCGGCGCCCTCGCTTACCGACTGGGGGCCGCCTTTGTACCGGTGCGCAAGGCGGGCAAGCTTCCCTGGGAGACCATTCAGGAGTCCTATGAGCTGGAATACGGCTCTGCGACGCTGGAGGTGCACCGCGATGCCCTCAGTAACGCGCGTCGCGTGTTGATTTTCGACGATCTGTTGGCGACCGGGGGTACGGCGGCCGCCACCGCGCGCCTGCTGGAACAGCTGGGCGGTACGGTGGTGGAGATCGCCTTTCTCATCGAGCTGACCGATCTCAAGGGCCGGGAGAAACTGCAGTCCTATTCGGTTTTCTCCCTGGTTCAGTTCTGACAGGGC
>Ga0164318_10001866_pt1 | contig 19121 bp, 16 predicted proteins | sample GuaBasSedimGuay9_FD_113734 | JGI IMG/M metagenome (GOLD analysis project Ga0164318, IMG submission 113734) | Subseafloor sediment microbial communities from Guaymas Basin, Gulf of California, Mexico - Guay9, Core 4571-4, 0-3 cm | ecosystem: Environmental > Aquatic > Marine > Hydrothermal vents... | reverse complement strand
GATAAATAAGATAAAGATATTTCAGGATTTAAAGTTAAATTCATTAAGTGTATTATATAATCGTGCTATTATAAGGAAGTATGGAGAGAGATTTGTAATATAAGAGGGAAGGCATAGGACCAAGATAAGATTATAGCAAATAATCTGCAGATTTTGGAAAATTTATATTTTATTGCTAAAAAATAGAGGGGATTAAAGAAAAATAAGAGGATTTTTATTTTGACTTGCCATTTTTATAGCAAAGCTCAATTTCCTTTACAATAATTTGTGTTAATAATGTTAATAAAGTATAGTTTTTATTGAAAAATTATTAATAAAGTTAATAAAGTTGTGCACCGTCCCCGGTCCCTGTTTTGTTTTTTGTTGACTAAATGAATATTAAATATTATAATTTATATAAATGAAAAAAATTATCAGAAAAAATACAAAAAGGGTTTACATTGGAAATGTAGCTATAGGTGGTGGGGCTGAAATTTCTGTCCAATCAATGACGAATGTAAATGCATATAATGAAAAAGCGATTATTAGACAAATTCGAGAAATGGAAAAAGTTGGCTGCCATATTGTTAGAATTGCTTTGCCTGATTTAAGAGCGTGTGATAAAATTAATATTATAAAAAGAAATGTAAAAATACCTATTGTTGGGGATATACATTTTGATTATAGAATTGCTTTAAAAGCTATTGAAAATGGAATAGATGGATTAAGGATAAATCCTGGAAATATAAGGGATAAGGAGAAGGTAAAAACAATTGTTAAATTAGCAAAAGAGAGAAGAATTCCGATAAGGATAGGAGTTAATGCAGGGTCAATAAACAGGAGAAAATATCCTGTTGTAGATGCAATGGCATTAGTAAACAGTGCAATGGAACATATTAATATTTTAGAAGAACAGGATTTTACAGACATTATAGTATCACTTAAATCAACTGATATTTTTACTACAATTGAGGCTTATGAAAAATTTTCAAATATAAGGAATTATCCTCTTCATATTGGAATTACAGAATCTGGGACAAGGTTTTATGGGACAATAAAAAGCGCAATAGGAATAGGTATACTTCTTTATAAAGGGCTTGGAGATACGATAAGGGTATCATTATCTACTTCTCCTATAGAAGAAGTAATAATTGGTTATAAAATTCTACAAGTTTTAGGGATATATAAAAATAATATTGAAGTTATTTCCTGTCCTACTTGTAGCAGAGCAGAATATGATGTAGAAAGAACAGCGGAAGAGATAGAAAGAGTTACATCTGGAATAAAGAAAAATCTAAAAGTTGCGGTAATGGGTTGTATTGTAAATGGTCCTGGTGAAGCAAAAGATGCTGATATTGGTGTTGCTGGTTCTAAAAAAGAAGCGCTTTTGTTTACTAAAGGGAAATTGATAAAGAAAATTCATCCGGACGAAATTGTTCCAGAAATACTTAATTATATAAAATCCATTGCGGATTAAACACCTAAAATAGATTAAACAGAACATTTAGAGTTTCAGCGAATATTATATATATAGTGATAATAAATGCTTTATGATATCTTCTATAGATAAAATTTAATTATAGCAGGAGGAGGAAATGATACGCGGAATGGAATTTTTTAAATATAGTGGAAGTGGAAATGATTTTATTATAATTGACAATAGAGATAATGTAATAAAAGAAAGGGATCTAAAAAGGAGTGCAATTTTATTATGTGATAGGAAGAAAGGAATTGGTGCAGATGGTTTGTTATTAATTGAAAAGAGCAGCTGTTCTTTTTTTAAGATGAGGATAATAAATTCGGATGGAAGCGAGGCAGAGATGTGCGGGAATGGGGCGAGGTGTATAGCACATTTTGCATTTTTTAAAAAAGTTGCACCGGCGAATATGCGATTTGAGACACTTGCAGGCTTAATTGATGCTGTTGTAAAGGATAATACAAAAGTTAAGGTAAAATTAACGCAGCCTTATGGATTGAGAAAAGATATAAAGATCAGTTATAAAAATAAGAAATTTATATTATATTATATCAATACAGGTGTGCCCCATACTGTGATTTTTGTTAATAATAATTTAGATAAAGTAAATATAAAAGATATAGGAAGATATATAAGGTACCACAAATATTTTGCACCAGCAGGAACGAATGTAAATTTTGTTAAGATAATAGATAAGCATAACATAGAGATTCGCACATATGAAAGGGGGGTTGAGGATGAAACATTTGCCTGCGGCACAGGCGCTACAGCTTCAGCAATTATAAGCGGAATAATTAGAAATATTGATTCACCTGTAAAAGTAAAAACAAAAAGCAGAGAAAGATTAAAAATATATTTCAAAATAAACCAAAATGATGTAGTAGATAATGTTTATCTTGAAGGGAAAATTACACCAATTTTTAAGGGCACAATATTGTAAATTACATACAGAGCCATAATCCATAAATAATACTTAAAAGTTTTTAGGGAAAGTATTTTGCTTTGCTCTTATACCCAAAAGAATCAAATCAAAGAAGGGACTATGCACCTATTTTTATTATAACAATCTTCTCATATTAATTTTGCCGCTTACATCTTGTAGGTGTGAATCTGTGTGGTTTTCGTCTGTTTGGGGCTGGAGACTTCCGGCTTTGGCGGTAAAAAGTTAATAAAGTTGTGCACCGTCCCCAGTTTTTTAGTTTCTGTTGAATAAAAAGTTGACGTTTTGTCTGAAATGCGATATAATAATAATGATGGGAAAATATTTAATATCAATTTTTATAATCTTGCACATATTAATTTTACCAATACGAGCTCAATATACGAAAGGGGTGCCAGCTGGGACGATAATTACAAATAAAGCAGAGGTAGAGTGGGATGGTGGTGGTCCTTTAACAGATATAGTAACTACAAATGTATTAGCGATATATGGAATGAGTGAAATTACAGGAGCAACAGAGGGATATATTTTTCCGGGTGGATATGTTGACTTTACATACTCTATAACAAATAATTCCAATGTAACAAATTTAACAATTATAATTACTTTAAGTAATTTCACAATGACAAATGGATATAGTGGATCAGCTTGGCGCGCTACATTGTTAAATATAACGAGCCAGACAATTGTTGGAACAAATGATGCTCCTATAATATTAACTAATGTTTTGTCTTATGCTGAAGTCTTTTCTTTTATTTTAAGAATTGAAACTGCTCCAGATTCAGCACCGGGTGACTGGGGAAAAGTTCCACTTTCTATAAATATTACAGGTGGCGATACAAATTTTTATGTAAAATATCAAGGAGATAATTCCAAATGGTATGGTGGCACAAATATGCATTCACTTTATCCCAAAGTTACAATAAAAGGACCTTTTGTTGCTCTCAAAAAAGTATTAAGCATTTCTAATTTGCCACAATATCTGGCTATGGGTGGGGACCCAGCAGTTCCTGTCCCAGATGCAGTTATTACCTATACAAACTATTACGATAACGATGGAAATGCGGTTGCAACTAATCTTATTATTATTGACACAATACCAAAACATACAGATTTTATAGTGGGTTCTATCAATATAATTCCATATACCAATCTCTCGGGTTTACCAGCCTCATATACTATAGATTTCTATAATAGGAATACAGGGGTATGGGGATATACACCTGTTGCAACTGGTCCATTTGGTGTGGACCCAAATGTTGGAAGAATCAGAATAATCTTTACAGGTTTTTCTATAGGTACTAATAATGGTGATAACAGTGGTATAGCAGATGGAAATTTTCCAGATATAGATGCTGGATATATGTGGTATAAAGTCGTAGTGCATCGGCGGGAATAAACAATGAAAAAATTATATTTTATTTTTATCTTTTTACTGCTAACAGTAAATATTTATGCTCAACTAACTAATGAAAGTTTATGGATATATAAAAGTGTAGATTATACTAATTCATTTTCAAATACCACAAATAGTGTAACAAATTTCTATAAATTTTTGGTTTTATATGAAAGCTGGTATATGGACATTGATATAAATAGAATAAGGCCGCCTATAAATGCTTTCCCTGGTGATACTCTTTATCTTACACATTATATTTACAATGTGGGGAGTATTAATGATGTTAATGGAATTAATCTTAAAGTAGGCATTACAAATTCAATTAATATAATTATTTCTAATTCATTAGCAACCGGGGTAAATATTAACACACCGCCTATTGCTTCTGGCGGTTCTACTTCATATGTGGTTAAAGTTTCTATACCAACTAATTATTCTGGTGGATTTACTTTCTGGATTACTAATACTGGCTCAACTAATGGACCTCCTTACCCATATAGGGTAATTGTTCAACATACTATAAATGTAATTATATTAGATGTAGCACCTTATGAAGCTACTGACCAAATTCATAAAATTACTATTTTTGATGGCACTCAGGTATTAGGGAATTTGGATACAAAAATTTTTATTAGAATAGAAGGTGAAATTTTTGAGCCTAATAGTGCAAAATTATATTATGATATGAATAGTTATCCTGATGGTTCTAAGCCTGATGGAACAGTAAATGTTAATCGAGTAATCCAATTGTATAAAGAAGGAGACTATTGGGTAGGAATAATTCCTGTAACTGATCCTGAAGTTAAGCCAGGGAATATGGTAAATTTTATTATAAGTGTTGATGGCAAACTATATGACAGGAATGGGATGGTAATAAGTTCTATTTCTCCTTGGCGGTATCAAATTCGGGAATATGTTACGCAACAGCCTGAAGCTAGATATACAATAAGTATAAATAATAAATTTGACCCGCGTGAAGAAGATTATTATCTTATATATAAACTTAATAGGCGTTCCCATATTAATGTAAGTGTATATAATGTTAGTGGTGAGCTTGTAAAAGAATTAAAAAATGGAGTGGAAGATATTGGTAAATATGTAGTAAAATGGGATGGCAAAAATGAAGATGGTGAATATGTTGCAATGGGACTTTATTTAGTTATAATACAATCTAATGAATTTGGTGAAATTAGAAAAGTCATAGTAATAAAAAGATGAGATTTAAATATTTTAACATATTAATAATATGCACTTTAATAATATTTATATTAAGCATACACATTTATGGGGGAGTTTCTACCACATCGGGGAATTTTCTTAAGATAGGGGCAACAAGTAGGCAGATTGGGATGGGTGAAGCTTTTACAGCAATTGCTGATGACCCTTCAGCTCTTTCTGTAAATCCAGCAGGTTTGGGTAATATAAAAAATCTTGAAATCCTTTTTTCACATTACGAATGGATAACAGATTTAGATTATGAATATTTTGCAATTGCAAAGCCATCCTTTAATGGAATTAAAGGATTTAAAGGTGTGCTTGGTGGAAGTATAACCTATTTACATTTACCTCCATTTTATCATTATAATGATTGGGGTGAAAGAGTAGGAGAACTTACTGTGAGTGGGTTAGCAATAACATTGGGATATGGTCAAGAATTAGAAAACTTTATGGTAGGTAATTCTTTAAAGATGGTTTATGAGCAGATTGATGATATTTCAGATTTTGCATTTGGAATTGATTTGGGTATAATTTATACTGTTAAATTACCTCATAAAAGAATATCTGGTTTTAATCTTAAAGGTAAAAGTGTAAAGTTTGGTGTAAGTCTTCTTAATATAGGGATTGACAATGGTATAAGGGGATATGACCTTCCAACTACATTGAAATTTGGTATAGGAAGTAAAATTGCAAGTGGACTTTTAGTTGATATGGATATTGAAAAGCCTTTTCATAATAGAGTAAGAATTAATTTAGGGGTTGAATATACAATAAAAGAATTATTTTCTGTAAGAGCCGGATATAGGTTTATGGGATATAAAGTGGATACTTTTACTTTAGGGTTAGGGATAAAATATCCTTTTGGCGGTAAACTTGTAAAAGTTGGAACTGCCTATGCCCCGCAAGGTCCATTAGAAAATACAACAAATTTTACTATTGACTTAAAATTTACAGGTGCTATCTCTCTACGTGATTGGGAGCGTGCAAATCTACTCTACTATAAAGGAATATATTATTATACAAGAGGAGAATTGGATAAAGCTGTAGAATTATGGAAAGAAGTATTAAAAATTGTTCCAGATCATCAGAAAGCAAAACAAAAATTAAAAGATGCAGCATATTTAAAGAAACTTAAAGAAATAGAGAAAAAATAAATAAAAGTCTATTTTTCAGAGATACAAAAATTTTGCAGTTTACCTATACTTTCAATAATTACTTCTATTTTATCACCAGGTAATATAGGACCTATTCCTTTAGGGGTACCTGTTATTACTATATCACCTGGAAAAAGTGGCATTATAGAAGAAATAAATTCAAGAAGATATTCTATCTTAAATATTAAATTAGATGTATTTGAGTTCTGCTTAATGCTACCATTTACTTTTGTCTGAATTTTAAGATTATGTGGATCAAAATTATCTTTAGGTAATGGAATATAAATCCAGGGACCTAAAGGACAAAATGTATTGAAAGATTTTGCCCGTGTCCATTGTCCATCTTTTTTTTGTAAATCTCTTGCAGTAACATCATTTGCACAAGTGTATCCAAGAATATATTTTGATGCTTCATCTTTTTTAACTTTATACATTTCTTTTTTTATTACTACTGCCAGTTCAGCCTCATAATCAACTCGTCCTGATATAGATGGATATATAATATTTTCATTATGTGCAATTACAGTAGTAGAAGGTTTTAAAAAAATTACAGGTTCATCAGGGATATTCATTTTTAGTTCTGCTGCGTGATCTTTATAATTAAGGCCAACTGCTACTATCTTTGATGGAGAAGTAGGTGGTAAGTATTTTAAATCATCCAATTCATATTTATTATTATTCCTCTCAAATTCTGTATAAATATTACCATTTATTTCATAAACAATATTTTCTTCTATTAACCCATAAAACTTTTTATTTTTATGAACAAAATGTCCAATTTTCATTTTTATTTACTCCTACATTAGATTTATATATTTTCTCATCTTATCTAAAAATTTCTCAATTCATCTTTTCGTGGATATTAATAAATTTCTTATGAAAGTGCTAAAATATTTTATAGTTAAATGCATAAATATTCGTAACAATGTAGATAAGATTGTCACTCCCCTGCGGACGCAGGGGCAAGCTCTGCGTCCGCAGGAGTCTATAATTACTTATATTGTTTCAATTATAGATTCCCGCTTTCGCTGGAATGACAATATGTGTTAAGAATTGTGCAATTATTTATGTATTTAACTATAATTTTTTAACATCGTAATTTGGATTTCCTGTGGCACTATGTTTTTTTATTTATAAGATTTGGGTTCATTATAGATTTAAAACATCCATCATTGAATAAATGCCTGGTGATTGTTTGGCGATAAATATTGCAGCTTGGAGTGCACCTTTAGCAAAAGTCATTCTACTATGAGCGCGATGTATAAGTTCAATCCGTTCACCAATTCCTCCAAAAATTACAGTATGTTCACCAACAATATCACCTGCCCTTACTGCAAATATACCTATTTCATTGCTACTTCGTTCCCCAACAGTTCCTTCTCTTCCATAAATTTTATTTTTAATGCCAAGTGCATTAGATACAATTTCTTCAAGTTTTCTTGCAGTTCCGGATGGAGCATCTTTTTTATATCTATGATGTGCCTCAACAATTTCTACATCATAGTTTCTGTTCAAAGATTTTGCAGTAATTTCAACAAGTTTAAATAATAGATTTACTCCTATACTCATATTAGGTGAAAAAAGCACTGGAATTTTTTTACTTATTTCAAGAATTATATTTTTTTGCTCTTCAGTAAAACCTGTTGTGCCAATAACAGCTGGTTTAAGATATTTTTCATTTATTTTTATATTATTTAAAGTTGCTTCTGGCGAAGTAAAATCAATTGTAACATCTCCATTTTTTATAATCTGTTCAAGATTATCTGTAATTATAACATTATTTTTTCCGATTCCAGCTACTTCTCCTGAATCCAATCCAATGAAATTGCTTCCAGATTTTTCTACTGCTCCTGTAATTTCTATTTCATTTGTTTGAGATATTGCGTTTATAATATTTTTACCCATTTTGCCCGCTGCACCAATTATAATTGCTTTAACTGTCATATTTTTCCTCCATACTATTTATTAATAAAATATAGTTTTTTAAAATTGATGTCAATAGTAAAAAAATATATTGACTTAACTCTTTTTGTTTAGTAAAATTTAGATAAAATCCTGATTGTTGAGAGGAGAAGCTATGCAAAAGACATTTGTTTTAGATACCAATGTTTTAATTCACGATAGTGATGCTATGTTCAGCTTTGCTGACAATAAAGTAATTATTCCTATGAGTGTAATAGAAGAGATGGATAAAGTTAAAAAATATCGTGATGATGTAGGGTATAATGCCAGGAGAGCTGCAAGGAATCTTGATACTTTAAGAAAGAAAGGGAATCTTTTTGCAGGAGTTGAAATAAATGAAGGTGGAATTTTAAAAATTATGCCTGAAAAGGTTTCAGGGGAATGGCCACCTGGACTTGACAGAAATAAAAAAGATAATTTGATAATAAAGGTTGCATATGATTTACTTGAAACTGAAGAAAGAGTGATTTTTGTAAGTAAAGATTTAAATGCAAGAATCAAGGCGGATGTTCTTGGAATTGAAGCTCAGGATTATGAAAAGCAAAAAGTTAGAATTGGTGCCTTTGTAAAAGGATGGATAGAACTTGATTTGGAACCAGGACTTGTTGATAAATTTTATAAAGAAAAGAAATTAGAGCTTAATGAGATAGAAATAAAAGATGAAATGAATATTTATCCTAATTGCTATTTTTTACTCAAAGATTCAGCTAATGAGCACAAAAGTGCTATTGGGAAATATAATCACAGAACGCAGGAGATTTTACCATTAAAGTATGATTTAAAGCCAATATGGGGGATAAATGCATTAAATCTTGAGCAGAGGTTTGCATTTGATTTGCTTTTGGATCCAACAGTAAATCTTGTAACACTTATTGGGGCAGCTGGAACTGGTAAAACTTTACTTGCTCTTGCAGCAGGGTTAAAACAGGTTATTGATGAGAAAAATTATAAAAAAATCCTTGTATCCCGTCCAATTGTTCCTTTGGGAAAAGATATTGGGTATTTGCCTGGCTCAAAAGATGAGAAATTAAGTGTATGGATGCAGCCTATATTTGACAATTTGTATTTTATAATCAATAGAACAGGTGATATGGAAATTGGTGAATATAAAGGTAAGAAATATGGACGGGGTGGAATAGTAGAGTATTTTATTGAATTAGGTATATTGGAGCTTGTAGCTGTTACTTATATCCGAGGCAGATCAATACCAGATCAGTATATAATAATAGATGAGGCACAAAATCTTACGCCACACGAAGTTAAAACAATTATAAGCAGGGTAGGGCATAATAGTAAAATAGTTTTGACAGGTGACCCATTTCAAATTGACAATCCATATTTAGATGCTGAAAGTAATGGTCTAATCTATGTAGCAGAAAGATTCAAAGGGCAAGAGATAGCAGGGCACATTGTGCTAAACAAAAGTGAGAGGAGCCCACTTGCTTCATTAGCAGCTGAGTTGTTGTAAAAGATTTCACTTAAGGAAGAATAAATAAAATTATGAGTAGTGCAATTATTAGTGGAGTAGTTATAATTTTTGTAGCTTTACTCTTACTCTATTTTTTGACAGGAAAAGGAAATGTAAATTTAAGAGAGGTAAACAAACTTATTGAAGCAGGTGAACTTGAGAAGGCAAAAAATATGTTGCCAAAAGCACTTTACTCTAAAAAATTCAGTCCTGATGCACATTTCCTTATGGCTAAAATATACTTCTTATCAGCACAGTATGATTATGCCGAGTTAGAATTAAAATCCATAATTAAAAATGATAAATATGGAATATTAGGGCACAAAGACGAAGTTTACAAATTACTTGCTAATTCCTTTCTTAAAAGTGGTAAAGTTCAAGATGCATATAATCATTATCTTGTCCTTGAACAGATGAAACCCAATGAATATAATGTAATGATTAATCTTGGCAGAATTTGTCTAAGATTAAAAGAATATGAAAAAAGTATACAATATTTTCAAAAAGCATTAAAGTTACGTTCTACAGATCCAGATGCCATAGCAGGCTTAGGAATGTGTTATTATCATTTAAATAATTTTGATAGGGCAAGAGATTATCTTGAACAGGCAGTTCAATTTGATAGACGAAATCATAATGCACATTATTATCTTGCATTAATTCTGCATAAAAAAGCACTTTATGACCAAGCAATTTTGGAGTATGAAAAAGCAATACCTGATAAAAATTTAAAGTTCCAATCACTTTATGGAATGGCACGATGTTATCAACAAAAGGAGATATGGACAAAAGCAATACAATATTATGAAGAGGCAGTAAATTTAATAGAACAGGAAGCAGAGAGACTTAAGCATAATTATGATAAACGACTTTCGTTTCTTACAAATCCACTTATTTTGGGGATAAGATACCATCTTGCTGAGTGTTATCTTGTAGATAGAAACTTTGCTGGTGCAATGGACCAGTGGCAGGAAATTGAGTCTGTAATGCCAGGATATAAAGATGTTAAACAGAAAATTCAACAGAATGCAAGATATGGAAAAGATAGGATTCAGGATTTTCTTATATTCAAGGAAATGGAATTTGAAAAAGCCAGTAGATATATAATTCACTATTTAGGATACACAGTAAAATGTTTAGAAATTCGGAGTAAAGAAGAGATATTAGCAGAAGTTGAGGGAGCAGCTCCTGATGTGTATTCTGGTAAAAGTCTTATTCTTATAAAAAGAGGCTTCCATCCTGTAGGGGAAAGAGATGTTGATGCATTTTATAAAGAAATGCAAAAAAGAGGAATTTCCAGAGGTGTTATTGTATCTCCTATGGGTGTATCCACGAATGCTATAAAATATGCTTTTGGAAAACTTATTGAATTTGTAGGTAGAAATCAAGTAATGCGGTTACTTAAAAAATATGAATATCGTATTTAGGGTAAAACAATGAGTGATTTAGTAAGATTTGGTGTATCACTTAGTGAAGAACTTTTAAAAAAGTTTGACAAACTTATAAAAAGAGAGAAATATAACAATCGTTCAGAAGCATTAAGAGATTTGATACGAAAAGAGCTTATAAGTCGTGAATGGGAATTAGGCAAGGAAGTTATTGGTGTTATAACTTTAGTCTATGACCATCATATAAGGGATCTTGTTAATAAAATTATAGATATTCAGCATAAGGTCCCTCATATGGTAAAAGCATCCCAACATATACATCTTGACCATCATAACTGTTTAGAGGTAATTATTGCTGAAGGAGAGCCTGAAAAAATAAAAACATTGGCATTTCAATTAAAGGCATTAAAAGGTGTAAAGCATTGTGTGTTTACACCCACCACTACAGGAAAAAGAATAAAATAGTTTATTTATATTATTTAATAAATTTTTCTATAATTTTTTTAAACTCTTTTTCTTTTCTTAAATTTTTTAAATCTTCATCTTTTAATGCCTTTTGGATTAATTGATTGGAAAAATATTTAATTCCTTTCTTAAAATAATTTAGTGCAGACTTTGTATCTCCTTTTTTAGAATATGCGCAAGCGAGATTATAATAAGTATCCCCAAGGTCTTCTTTTATATTTAATGCTTTTTTAAATTGAGCAATTGCGGAATCAAATCTGTTTTCTGCGAGATAGATTATACCAAGATTATTAAGTGCCCGTATTTCAAATGGTTTCAATTTTAATGCTTCCTGTAGCTTCTCTTTTGCTTCTTTTAGTTTTTTCATACTATAAAACGAACCAGCAGATGAGATTAAATTGTTAACTTTCTGGATCACATTGAGAAGTTTTTTAGCCTGAGCTGTATTAGCTCCATTTACTTGAATATATTTAGTGTAAAATAATTCTGCCATTTCATAATCTCTTAAAAACAAGTCATCTGCAATAAGGGCTAATTTTAGATAGGCTTCTTTTATTTCAGGGTTTTCAGGGTCAATCTTTACAGCATAAAGTAAATGATTATATGCATTTTTATAATCTCTTGTATTAAAATAAGCCAACCCCAAAGCATAATGGGACTTGACATAGTGTGGAGCTATATCCAAGGATTTTTTAAAATATTTTATTGCTTTATCAAATTTCTTTTCTTTCCCTAATTTTATTCCTTTATTATAAAATTGAACAGCTTTTTTAAGTTGTTCAAATTCTTTATCTGTAGTTTCATATTTTAGATTAACAATGTTGCTTACAATTTTTTTTATTTCATCCGATTTCTCGCCAGATTTTTCAATATATTTTAAATAATATTTTACAGCTTCAGAATAATTTTTTAAATACTGATCATAACAAATAGCAATCTTTAAATAAGCTTCTTTAAAGTCAGGATTAATTTCTATTGCCTTTTTATATTCTTCTATTGCTTTTTCATACAATTTGTTTTTTAGAAATACTTTTCCGCGCTCATAATGTTTTCTAAAATTATTTTTTTCTGCATAAGAATAAGTTATAGTTAGAATTAATGTAATAAAAATCAAAAGTCTCTTTTTCATACTTTTTCCTTGTCATAAGATTATAACTTAAATTCAAAAAATATATATAACTCTTTTTAAAATCAAGAAGATATTTCGTAGATACCGATTGATTTTAACTGAAACATATTTTATAGAGCATCTCTTCAATTAAAATATTTTTAGGCACAATACTGATTGTTTTTAATTTTTTATCATATTCTGCAAGGAGTAAAATAATTTTATACAAAGAAATTTCTGAAAAATTTCTCATACTTGGAAGCAATTTTTTATATCGTGTTGGATTTAAATTCAATTTTGTAATTATTTCATTTTCCTGCAAATCCATTTTTTTCAAATATTTCATCTGCCATAAGGTATGGAAAAAATTGTTTATAGCGCCAAAAATTTTCATTACATCAATACCCATACTTACCATTCTTCTAAATATTTTTAAAATATTTTCAAAATTTTTTTGAGAAATTGCATCTGTTAATGCAAATAAAGAAAATTTTTTCATATCACCAGTAAGATTTAGCACATCATTAATAGTAATTTCTTTTTTTTCACCTATATAGATTATTAATTTTTTCAGTTCTTGATTAATTTCAAAAAGTGAATTATCACAATATTCAATCAATTTTTCAACTGCATTTGAACTTATATTTTTACCATATTCTCTTACTTTATTAATTATCCATCGGTATAATTCGTTTTCCCACAAAGGATAAAAAATTACAGTTACACAATTTTTTTGAGGGAGTTTAATTCCTGAAGGAACATTATTTGATGTTGAATTAAGTATAAGGCAAGTTGTGTCCACAGGATTTTCCAAATATTTATTCAATTTATCTATTTTTTTTAGTTTTTCAAATTCATCTACGACAACAAGTCGCTTATTATTAAAAGCAGGGAGAGTATTTGCTATTTCAATAATTTTATCTACTTCGGTCTGTAATCCATATAGATGATTAAAATTAAAATCCAATGCAAAGTCAGGTTTTAATAAATGTTGTTTAATAATCTGAATAGCCTCATTTTTTAAGTAATTTTCTTCTCCAAGGAAGATATAAACAAGTTCAACTTTTCCACTTTTTAATTGAGGTAATAATTGATAATATTTCAGCAATTTTTCAGGCACAGTGGTCACCAGCCCTCAATTGTCTTACTAACAATTCTTTTAGCAAGTCTATCCATTAATTGCACCTGGGCATCTATTTCAGTTTCCACAGGTTCGCTTTTGAGGTTATAGTCTATCTTTTCCTCAACATAGCCTTCATGTATCCATTCCCCACTTTTTATATCTCTTAATTTAAGTTTAACTCCCATAATGAGGGTAATAGTATCAATCTCACCAAGTTCTGTATAAGAAACTGGCACTTTTTTATATTTCGTAATTGTGCAAAAAAGGACACCTTCTGCTTTTGAAACATGTTCTGTAACAGTAAGCCTACCGTCAAGGTCAAATTCAGTTATAACTTTTTGTGTCAAATTAGGAGCAAGCTCAGGTTCTAATGTTTCATTTCCAAACATTGGAATGTAAATTGTTCGGAAATATTCGGGAAGTACTGAACGTGGTGTCCAGGTGCATTTAATTAAGATTAATAAAAATAAAAGCAACAAAATCTTATGTGCCTTCATTATTTGGTAACATCTATTACGGATTTTGCTTATAAATATTATTTTATTCACTATCACTGATATTTATGTAAAACAACTACATATTATATAAATTTTGGAACATATTTATGATCAATTGTAACTATCTTTTTCTCAATTTCTTTTATATCTTCTACAATTTGGCTATAAATTAATTTAGCCTTTATAGTAGCCTCGTCATTCTTTTTTTCTGCATATATTTTTAAGGCTTTTATAAGCTTATCAGTTCTTTCAGGGAAATCTATCTTTTTATACTTCTGTTTTAAATAATTATAGATAATTTCTATACTATTAGCATTAAACTTTGCTTCAATATATTTTAAATTTTTTTGACTTTCAATAAACTCTTCAACCGCTTTATCAACAGGCTTAACCTCTTTTAATTTTTGAGCAGCAAATTTTGCTAATACCTCCCCAGCTCTTACAGCGTATTTTTTTAAATCATTCTGGTCCATAAAATCAACTCTAAAAGGGATACATCATAATATTTAATTTCTTTTCTATATTTTAATAATTTTTAACAATCTTGTCAACAAAAATTTAGCTACAGACTATTTATAGTTAAATGCATAAATAATTGCACAATTCTTAACACATATTGTCATTCCCGCCCCTGCTTCCGCAGGGGTAAACTCCAGCGGGAATCTATAATTGAAACAATATAAATAATTATAGACTCCTGCGTCTACAGAGCCTGCCATTGCATCTACAGGGGAGTGACAATCTTATCTGTATTGTTACGAACATTTATGCATTTAACTATAAACTTTAAAAGTGGGCTTCAATTTATGTTTAAAATTTAAATAATCACTTCCTCAGAAATTTTAGAGTGGCTCGGAGATTATAATTTAAAACATACCTAAAATTATAAATCACCCACTTTTAAATTTACCTATTCTCAAAAGGCACACTCCCACTTACAGGATGTGAGTGGGAGTGTGCCTTTTGCCACTTAAATTACCGAACACTTTCAATTTCGCTTTTCCATAATTAAAGATTATATATCATAAATAAAAAATAGAAACACAGATTTTGCCTGTCAAAATTTTAAAAATTTTAATTGACTTTCTTTTTTTATAGTATATAATTATTATGGATGGTCGTGTATGTTCTACTGATGGGGTTCCTTCTTTAAAAAAGAAGGAACTATCAGGTGGGGTGGTGGTGATAAGCCACCACCTTCTTTCCCTCTCTTCCCTATATAGGGGGACGGTGCACAACTTTATTAACTTTTTGCCACCAAAGCCGGAAGTTTCCAGACCAAAACAGACGAAAACCACACAGCTTCACACCTACAGAATGTAAAAAAACTGAAAACTGTGAAAACTGGGGACGGTGCACAACTTTATTAATTTTATAATTTCTGAACACACAGAGAAGAGAACTGAGATAACTGTGCGCAAAGTTACAAAGTTAATAAAGTTGTGCACCGTCCCCACATAAGTTTTTCAAAGTTAATAAAGTTGTGCACCGTCCCCACATAAGTTTTTTATTGACTTTATTAATTCTGTTTGTTATATTCTGCTATATTAATCCTTTCAGGAGGGAAATTCCTATGAAATTATTTTTTGGTAAAGGAAAAGCTGTTGAAGAGAAAATTTATGCATATCTTAATTATATTAATGAGACAAAAAATTTATTCAAAAGGATAATTACTAATTTTTTTGAAGGAAAAGTAACAGAAAAATTTAATGAAGAAGTTCTTTCAGTTCACTTTAAAGAATCTCAGGCGGACGATCTGAGACGCGAAATTGAATGTCATCTTTATGGGAAAGCACTTCTTCCAGAATTTAGAGGTGATATTTTAGGGCTTCTTGAGGAACTTGATAAACTCCCAAATAAATGTGAGACAGTATTATTTATGATAAATTTACAAAATATGCATATTCCACAATTTTTAAGAGACGATTTTATAGAATTGATTGATATAAATTTAAAGTCAATAGATGAATCAATTAATCTGGTTACAACATTGTTTCAGGCTCCAAAAAATGTAGGAGCTATTGTTGAAAGTCTTGATAAAATTGAAAGTGAATCTGACAGAAAGGAACGAGAGATGATAAAGAAACTATTTGATGCAAAAGAAGTAGAGACTTGTGAAAAAATTTTGTTAAAGGAATTAATATTAGAAATAGGTAGCATCTCAGACTTTGGAGAGATGATAGGGGATATGGTTAATATAATTAACATTAAAGTAAAGGTGTAAAATAATGGGGTATTTGTATCTAAGTTCTGGGGTTCTATTAGGATGGTCATTAGGTGCAAATGATGCTGCTAATGTATTTGGAACAGCTGTTGCTTCACGAATGGTAAAATATACCACTGCAGTAATACTTACGGGTATATTTGTAATCCTTGGAGCAATATTAGAAGGCGCAAAGGGAATTGAAACATTAGGTGCATTAACAAATCAAAGTATTATAACTGCTTTTATCTCTGCTATTGCAGCTGCACTTACTGTAATTTTTATGACTTATTTAAAATTGCCTGTCTCAACATCACAGTCAGTTGTTGGAGCAATTATTGGTATTGGAATCTATAACTCATATTTTAATTTTAAATCACTTTCAAAAGTTATAATTTGTTGGATAGGAACCCCTATTGGTGCAATGTTTATTGCTATAATATTATATACTATTTTAAGTTTTATTTTAAATAATCTTAATTTAAATTTATTTCAAATTGATTTTATATTACGGATAGGTTTGATAATAGGTGGGACATATGGAGCCTATGCACTTGGTGCAAATAATGTAGCAAATGTTACAGGTGTTTTTGCTCATATTACAGGCTTGTCACCTGTAACTCTTGCATTAATAGGTGGAACAAGTATTGCGTTAGGTGTTATTACTTACTCTAAAAATGTTATGTTCACTGTAGGTAAAAAACTTGTTCCTCTTGATGCATTTTCAGCTTTGATTGCTATTTTAGGTGAAGCTACTACCGTCCATATTTATGCCAAGATAGGAGTGCCTGTTTCAACTTCCCAAGCTATCATTGGAGCCGTATTGGGAATAGGGATAATTAAGGGTATGCGAACTATTAATTTAAAAACACTTCTACATATACTATTAGGCTGGATTTTTACACCACTTATATCGTGTATCTTAAGTCTGGGATTGATAAATCTTTTAAATTAAATTTTATTTTGGTTCTGCTTTTAAATGTATTATCGTAATGCTTGTTGGTAAAAGATTATCATTTATCTTTAAGTCTTTTACAATATTTATTTCATAACTTTCCACTACTTTGGGTCTATCTACTTTTTCATAAAATAGTTCACTACTATAGATTATCTTTTCAATCTTATATACACCTTTTGCTAAGTTTTCAAGTTTTAAATCTACCTGCTTTGATACATCACTATTGTTTATATATATAATCGCAGTTTCATCATTATTTTTATTCTTCGTTACTATGCATTCATCTTTATCTAAAATCAATTCTTCAAATATATATTTATTAAAAATTTCAAATATATAATAACCAGGTTTCTTTTCTTTTTCACTTATAATATCAAAATCTTCAATTTTTCTTTTTACATTAAGTTTTTTCTCAATATTGCGAATCATCTCTTTGTACTTTTCCGGGTCTGTTTCTTTTAAATCAGGATACATCTTATCTAATTTAAGCAACATCTTCTCTTTTGCAATTATATCTTTATAAATTATTTTTTCAGGTTTTAAAGGCACATATATATGAGTAAATTTATTAAAAAGTAAAGATTTTATTCCATTTGCAAGCCATAATGCGTAAAAGAATTGTTGTTTTACTTTATTGACTTTTAAATCATAAGTAAGGTTCCCATAGAAATTAATTTCTTTCTTATCCTTAAAAATATCTTTTATTTTATTTGCAGACTGTTGTATATATTGGTTTAGATTTGCAATTTCTATAATCTTATTTTTATCCTTTGTATTTTCATATTCAAATTCAAAACTATAATCTTTTATTACTGGAAAAAATTTATTTTTTATTTTTTCAAGGATAGAACGCTTAAATGCTTTATGATTATCAATTAACATTAAATAACCAGGAATAATCAATTTAATATTACCCAAATTCTCTTTTCTTTTTTTAATAAAATCCAATACATTATCTACCACACTAAAGTATAGGTGTGTGGTATTATTAATAAAGCTTACTTCTGGGAATATAATTTCATATTTATTTAAAGGGAGATTTAATTCGTTTTTAAAATGGATAAGTGCGTCCTGAATAAACTTTGAAGTTTTCTTTATTTCAATTGGGACTTTTCCTTTGAAATTTATATAAGTACCTGGCAGATAAAAGCTTATTAAGATATCCTTTTTTAAATTGATAAGTCTCTTCAAATCTTCATCATATATAAAAGCAAATCCACTTTCACTTACAGGTATAATAAATTTTATTTGTTTTATATTTTTATCATTAAGAAATTGGTAAAATTCGTCCACAGTAAGTCCCAGAACAGGGGAATGGAGATTCAAAATATTTGAAGTGCGATAATCAATTATATCATAATTAATTTTTGCATCAAGAGATCTATGTTCAGCAATTTTTTTATTTCTCTGTCCCATAACGAGATGACCGGTTGTTGGTATTTTAGAAGCGGGGACAATTTTTTTAATGAATATAATTTCGTCTATGTTTGCAATAACAGAAATTCTCAAATACTGATGAGCAGCAAGTAAAGATTTATAATTCCAAGCATAAGCATAATCAAGGGCAAATCCACCATATTTTATACCAATTCCCGCTGTAATTTCTTTAAAATTAAATCCAGCACGTGCAGAAAACATTTTTAGGAAATTATATTCTGCACCTGTATAATATCTAAATTGCATTTTTCCTTTTTTTTCTTTATCAGTAGGGAATGGTTCAATTAACATAACATCACTGGTAATATGTAATTGCTGTTTTAAGAGATGACCTGCTACACCTAT
>Ga0164318_10001865_pt1 | contig 19135 bp, 27 predicted proteins | sample GuaBasSedimGuay9_FD_113734 | JGI IMG/M metagenome (GOLD analysis project Ga0164318, IMG submission 113734) | Subseafloor sediment microbial communities from Guaymas Basin, Gulf of California, Mexico - Guay9, Core 4571-4, 0-3 cm | ecosystem: Environmental > Aquatic > Marine > Hydrothermal vents... | reverse complement strand
GCTTCCCAGTATGAGGGGGACAAAGAAGAGTTTATTCAGCAAATGTACAAGGCCTTAGAGGCTGCGATAAGAATAGCGTACTCTCAAGGTTTTGCCCTTCTGAAAGCCGGTTCTGAAGAATACAATTACCACCTTCCCTTAGCCGAGATTGCCCATATATGGAGAGGAGGATGCATCATAAGGTCCAGGCTGCTTCCAGTAATAGAAGAGGCGCTAAGGAAACAGGCTGATTTGCCTAATCTTATGTTGTCATCTAACTTTAGTAAAGTACTTAATGAAAATGTTTCCAGTTTAAGGGCAGTAGTGCAAGCAGCAATAAGCTGTGGCGTCCCCGTTCCTGTCTTAAGTCAATCAATAAGCTATTTCGACAGCTACCGGGCAAAGATACTGCCCACAGCCAGCTTAATCCAGGCTATGAGAGACTATTTCGGATCCCATACCTATGAGAGATTTGATGAACCGGGGATTTTTCATACTCTGTGGACTCAACCAGGGTACCCGGAGCAGAAAAAGTGAAGGGGAGAACAGATGAGAAATGCAGTTATTGCCCAGTCAGGTGGTCCAACCGCAGTGATAAACAACAGCCTTCGCGGAGCAATTGATCAGTTGGCTGCATCCAACAAAGTGGGCAAGATATATGGAGCTAAGATGGGGATACTTGGTGTTCTCCGAGAGGAGTTGGTAGATATCACCGTTCAGTCTCCCCAGCAGATAGCCCTGTTGGAGAGAACCCCTTCGGCAGGAACTATCGGTAGTTGCAGGTATAAGATACGGAGCGACGAGGACCTAAACAGGATTGTGGAGGTCTTCAAGGCCCACGATATCGGTTATTTCTTTTACTGCGGCGGCGGCGACTCAATGGATACGGCCTATAAGATAAGTATGCTGGCCAAGGAGAATGATCTGGAGCTGGTCTGCACTGGGATTCCCAAAACGATTGATAACGACGTAGGTGGTCCCTTACAGGAAGATGGTACATTTGCCGTTTGCGACCACAATCCTGGTTATGGAAGTACAGCCCGAAGCACGGCTATCAACATTCTGGAGGCAAACGAGGAGAATAAGGCAAGCTATACCAGTGACCCTGTTCTGGTGATTGGAGTGATGGGAAGGAAGATCGGCTTTATCCCAGCGGCGGCCAGGCTCGCAGACCCGGAAAGGAAAATGCCCTTGGTCATAATCCTGCCTGAAGCCTTGCCCAAAGATAACTGGGAGGAGAACTTAGAGTTCATAACTAAGAAGGTTAACGAGAAGGTAGAAGAGTTCGGAAGATGCATAGCGGTGATCGGCGAAGGGGTGTCGGTGGGAGATCTGGGGATCTTACGCGACAGCTTTGGTAACGAACAGTTCAGCGCGGCAGAGAAGACAGCCGAACAGGTGGTCACAAACTACCTCAATGGGACGGATAGAAAAGACACCAGGGGCAGGGCGCAAAGCAGACTGTCGGTCCGGGGGATAGCCAGATCGGAAAGACCAGGCACCCGTCAGAGGCGGGAAATTGCCTATGTCTCCGAGACAGACTTGAGAGAGGCCTACCAGGTGGGAGCATACGCAGTGAAACTCGCCCTGGCCGGTGAGGAGGGATTTATGGCCACCATAATAAGGGAACCTGGCAGTGCTTACAAGGTTAGATATGATAAGGTGCCCTTGGATAGGGTGGCCAATTCGAAGAGAGAGTTCCCCAGGCAGTGGATTGCTCCGGACAAAGTGGACGTGACCGACGATTTCGTGAACTGGGCGATGCCTTTGATCGGCGATGTGCTCCCTCGATTCACAGAGTTCAAGCAGATACTTGCTCCCCAAAAGTGCAGAGAGTACGTGCCCTGGGGATATAGGGGTTAGAAAAGGACAAGAGAGATGGTTCTATCCAGATTGACTGAGAAACAGCTAAGAGAAGATCCAGAGAGGCAGCTAAGGGAGTTTAAACGGCGGAAAGATTTCTTGGTGGCCATCGATACCGATGGTTGTGTCACCGATAATATGAACGGGAAGCAGATGCTCATATTTCACCCCCATTTCATGGAGTTCTACGGTCTGTGGGGTATCGAGTCCTACTTCCGTGAGGTAGCCGAATATTACAATCTATTTTCTGTAGACAGAGGCTGTAACCGTTTTATTGCAGTGCAATTGACTCTCACTGCCCTTGGTCAAAGAGCAGACGTGAAACAGGTTCTCAGAGAGAAGAACATCCAACTTCCTGACAGTAAACCCTTGGATGATTACATCTGCTATGCCCGAGAGAACAAACTGGGACTGGGCAATCCCAGTCTGGAGAGATTTATCGATGAGAATCCCACCAATTTCGCTCTGTATAAGCTGCTGGGTTGGAGCGAAGCGGTGAACAGAACATTTCCCCATATATCGGCCAAAATCCCCCCTTTCAGCAATGTAAGGGAATCTCTGGAGCTGATGGCCCAGCATGCTGACATCATAGTGGTTTCCAAAACTCCCTATAAGGATTTGGCTGACTACTGGGAGGCCCAGGGGATAGCCCAATATGTTCGACTCATCTGCGGCCAGGAGATGGGATCGAAAGCCCATCACATTCAGATGGCCAAGAGGGCTGGCGGTTATGGAGACGACCAGGTACTGATGCTCGGGGATGGAGCTGGAGACCTGAAGGCAGTGAAGGCTAACAATGGTCTGTTCTATCCCACTAGCCCTGGGAGAGAACAACAGGCTTGGAATGAGTTTCCTCAAGCCTTTCGGCTCTTCATTAAAGGGGAATACGCGGGCCAGTTCGAGAAAAAACTCTTAGATGAGTTTAACAAATCCCTCCTCACTACACCTCCATGGGAGAGACCTAATTATGACCACAAAAGCTCTTACCGAGAGAAACAGCAGATAAGGCTGTCTCTCTACCAGAGTTTTAACCCGAAGGGAAGATTGCTTGTCCTGTAGGATGGATACTGAGAAGACGGTGAGGTTTCTGAGCAGAGAGGAGCTTTCTGCCCTCTGTAAAGAGGCTCTTCAAACGCGGGACTATAGAGACAAGAGGATTCTGGTCGTAATCCCAGATACTACTCGCTCCGGCCCGGTAGATATCTTCTTCCGGTCTATCTCAGAGCAACTTCTGGACAGGACGAGGAAGTTAGATTTCATAGTTGCCCTGGGTACCCATCCGATTTTGGATGAAACAAAACTATATCGACATTTAGGGATAACTAGAGAAGAGAGAGAAACCAAATACAGAGAAGTTGGCCTGTTCCAGCACCGCTGGGATGACCCCGAGGAGCTGAGATGTATCGGAACAATCCCCCGGCAACAGGTCCGAGAACTGTCCAAAGGACTTTTAGATGAGGATATTCCTGTAGAGATAAATAGGAGGATTCTTCAATATGACGAGCTTCTGATAGTGGGTCCTGTTTTCCCCCATGAAGTGGTGGGATTCTCGGGAGGATATAAATACATCTTCCCAGGGGTTGCTGGGCCCCAGATAATCCACAAGTTCCACTGGCTGGGGGCCTTGATTACCAATCCCAAGATCAACGGGGTCAAGGATACTCCCCCCAGGCAGGTTATCAATAAGGCGGTATCTTTATTGAGGCTTCCCATAACCCTTTTCTCCTTTGTGGAAAAAGGGGGAAAGGTCTTGGGATTTTTCGCCGGAGGGGAGGAGTCGTGGTCAAAGGCAGCCGACCTGTCTGCTCAGGTCAATATCCAATACGTGGATAGAACCTTTCACACCGTTTTGTCCGTTGCTCCCCAGATGTACGAAGATCTATGGACAGCAGGCAAGTGCATGTATAAACTGGAGCCAATAGTAGAAGACGGAGGGAGATTGATAATCTACGCCCCCCATGTGAGGGAGGTCTCCTACACCCACGGAGAGGCCATAGAAAAGGTGGGATATCACACCCGAGACTACTTTCTGAAGCAAATGGACAGGTTCAGAGATGTGCCGGGGGCAATTATGGCTCACTCCACCCATGTAAAGGGGATTGGGACTTTCATAGACGGTAAAGAGACCCCTCGAATAGAAGTACTCTTGGCCACCGGTATTCCCAAACATAGGTGCAGGAAGATAAATCTTGGCTATTTAGACCCTGACTTGGTCAGGATTGAGGATTATGTGGACAGAGAGGATGAGGGAATTCTGGTGGTGAGAAACGCAGGGGAGGTTCTCTACCGGCTGGCAAGCGGCAAAGTGCCGGATATTGAACATTTATATTCAAAGCGTCAATAGAAGAAAACAGGTGAAGCCAAAATGGTGTATGAGGAGAGGTAGATGCAGGCAAAGGCAGAAGGTAGGTATATCAGAATATCCCCCCGTAAGACCAAACAGGTGATTGATATGATAAGGGGTAAGGCGGTGGAGGAGGCGTTGAACTTGCTGCATTTCTGTCCAAAAGCTCCCAGTGTTCCGGTTGAGAAAGTGATTCGTTCGGCCGTCGCGAACCTGCTTGACCAAGAAGGCGGAGCAAAAGTGAACACCGAGGATCTGATTATCAAGGATGTCCGCGTGAATCAAGGCCCAACGCTGAAAAGGTTTCGTCCCCGAGCGATGGGGAGAGCTGCACCAATCAGAAAGCGATCAAGCCATATTACTGTAGTGGTTGGGGAAGAAGAATAGGAGGTCTCGTGTGGGGCAAAAAACGCACCCATTGGGGTTCAGGTTAGGAGTTATTAAGACCTGGAAATCAAGGTGGTTCGCCCGGCAGGACTTTTCCGAACTGCTCCGGGAGGACCTAATGCTTCGCAAGTATGTGAAGAGCCGTTTCGACCATGCTGGAGTGTCAAGAGTTGCCATAGAACGGGCGGCTAAGCAGGTAACCCTCACCATTCACACCGCTCGCCCGGGGATAGTGATCGGCCGCAGAGGCGCTGAGGTGGATAAATTGCGTGATGAGCTGCGATACCTGACGCAAAAGGAGATTTATATCAATATCCAGGAGATAAAATACCCTGAACTGGATGCTCAGTTGGTGGCAGAGAACATCGCAAACCAATTGGAGCAAAGGGTGAACTACCGCAGGGCAGTGAAAAGGGCAGTGGCCTCGGCAATGAAACTGGGAGCCAAGGGAATCAGGATTATGTGCGGGGGGAGAATAGCGGGCGCTGAGATGGCCAGAAGAGAACAATACAGAGAGGGGAGTGTTCCCCTGCATACCCTGAGGGCAGATATTGACTACGGCGCTGCCACTGCTTTCACCACCTATGGTACCATTGGGGTAAAGGTGTGGATATACAAGGGAGAGATAATCGACAGCAAGGGTTCCAGCAAGTGAGGGTATCTTAATGTTAATGCCTAAGAAGACCAAATACAAGAAGCAGCAACGGGGGCGGATGAAAGGCACTGCATACAGAGGATCGGAGCTTGCCTTCGGTGAATATGGATTGCAGGCACTTGAACCTGGCTGGGTCACCAGCCGACAGATTGAGGCAGCCAGAATTGCGATGACCAGACACATCCGCCGAGGAGGGAAACTATGGATTCGCATATTCCCAGATAAACCGGTAACTGCTAAACCTGCCGAGACCAGAATGGGAAAGGGAAAGGGTTCAGTAGAATACTGGGTGGCGGTGGTTAAACCAGGAAGGATTATGTTCGAACTGGGAGGCATTTCCAGAGATTTAGCTCAAAGGGCAATGACCCTCGCCAGCCATAAGTTGCCTATTAAGACGAAATTCGTCGAACATATGGAGGAGGGCATCCTTTAAGATGAAACCTTACCAGTTGAGGGAGTTGACATATGAGGAGGCGATAAACCGGCTCAGGGATGCCGAAGAAGAGTTATGCAACTTAAGATTTCAGTGGGCTACCAGAAAAGAGTTAACCAATCCAAGAAGGATTTCCCAGATAAAGCGGGAGATTGCGCAACTGAAAACCATTCTGCGTGAACATCAATTGGGTTTGAGGAAATTGGCGTCGGGGTCCCAAACCCAGGAAGCTCAAGGAGAATAGCAGTGAAGAAGCAAGGAAAAAGGAAGATCAGAACGGGCAGAGTGGTCAGTAATAAGCCTGACAAGACAATTACTGTTGCAATAACCACATCAGGGAGACATCCCCTCTATGGACGCGTCTTCCGTAAGACTAAGAAACTTCACGCCCATGATGAAGAAAATATTGCTCAAGTGGGTGATCTGGTTGAATTGATGGAGACCAGACCATTGAGCAGAACCAAGCGTTGGAGATTGGTGAGAATAGTAGCTAAGGCAGAGTAAGCAAGGTCTGAGGTGAGGATAACCAGATGATCCAACAATACACAAGGTTGCGAGTGGCTGATAATACCGGAGCTAAGGAGATAATGTGCATTAAGGTGTTGGGGGGGTCCAAGAGAAGGTATGCCACAGTTGGTGATACTATTATCGCTTCGGTAAAAGGCACTATCTCTGGAGGGGGAGCGGTAAAGAAGGGAGATGTTGTGAAAGCAGTGGTCGTCAGGACAAAAAAAGAGGTGAAGAGGAAGGACGGTTCTTACATCCGGTTCGACGAAAATGCAGCTGTCCTGATAGATGACCAAAAACAGCCACGAGGCACGAGGATTTTCGGTCCAGTAGCCAGAGAAATACGGGAAAAGCAGTTTATGAAGATCGTTTCTCTGGCCTCGGAGGTTTATTAAATTGTCGAGAGAGGGAAATGGGGCTCAAGATCAAAAAAAATGATACTGTCCTGGTTATTGCTGGAGATTACAAAGGAAAACAGGGGAGGGTACTGAAGGTCTTCCCTAGGGAAGACAAGGCAATTGTGGAACATGTCAACATGGTTAAACGCCATACTCGTCCTCGAACAAATCAGCAGGGCGGCATACTCGAAAAAGAGGCGCCGATACAGCTCTCTAACCTGATGGTTATCTGCAAAAGCTGTAATCAGGTTACACGGGTTGCCAGAAAGACGATGGAAGATGGCACCAGAGTGAGGGTTTGTAAGAGATGCGGCGAGATGTTGGATGCCGTTTAACGGTAAGTGAGTTTTCTTGGCCTTTCCTGAGATGCTTCAATACACCGGTTTTTCCGTTGCTTGGGTTCTGAAGGAGATGGACATATGCGAGCGCGACTCAAGTTTGTGTATCAACAGGAGATTGTTCCCAAATTGAAGGAGAAGTTTGGTTATCGTAACATAATGCAAGTGCCACAATTGGAGAAGGTCGTGATAAATATGGGACTGGGTGAGGCTGTCCAGAATCCTAAGTTGTTGGATGCAGCTATGAAGGATCTGGCGACTATTACTGGACAGAGGCCGTCTGTAAGAAGAGCCAAAAGGTCGATCTCCAATTTTAGAGTGAGGGCAGGAATGCCTATCGGCTGTTCGGTGACTCTCCGTGGCGATCGGATGTACGAATTCTTAGACAGACTCTTGAGCTTCGCCCTGCCCCGAATCCGCGATTTTCGGGGAATCAACCCTAACTCCTTTGATGGTCGGGGTAACTACACATTGGGCGTTAAAGAACAGGTTATATTTCCTGAAATAAGTTATGATAAGGTAGAGAAGATAATGGGAATGGATATAACTGTTGTGACTTCAGCAAAGACTGATGAGGAGGCTTTTGAACTATTAAAGGGTTTTGGAGCGCCCTTTAGGAAGAGTTGAAAGGAGGTTTCGTGGCAAAGAAGGCTTTGATTGTCAAGGCAAAGAAGAAGCCGAAGTTCAAGGTCCGGCAGTATAACCGTTGCTTTCGTTGTGGCAGAGCTCGGGGTTACTTAAGGCAGTTTGGGTTATGTCGCATATGTTTTCGAGAGCTGGCCCTCTCTGGTGAGATCCCAGGGGTCACCAAAGCCAGTTGGTAGATTGTAGGCCACTGGAGAACGGGAAGAAACTCCTGAGTAGCTGCAGAGTATCGAATTCTGGACTGAAAATTGGAGATGAGAACATGAGTATGACTGACCCAATCGCTGATATGCTTACCAGCATCAGAAATGCTTGTAGAGCAAAACACAGAAAGGTAGATGTTCCTGCTTCTAATATGAAGCAGAGAATAGTCGATATACTTCGAGAGACAAATTTCATAGAGGATTACATTTATATTGAAGACAACAGGCAAGGTTACCTCAGGATATATCTTAAGTATGACGCAAAGGAGAACAGTTTCATCAAGGGAATCAAGAGGGTGAGTAGACCTGGGTTGAGAAAGTATGTGGGACATCAGAATATTCCTAAGGTGCTTAATGGCTTAGGCATAGCCATAATTTCTACTCCCCGAGGGGTGCTGACGGATGAGCAAGCCAGAGCAGCAGGCGTAGGGGGAGAAGTTATCTGTTATGTGTGGTAATCAAAAGGATATGAAACCAGTGAGGAGTGGCAGGTGTCGCGGATAGGCAGAAAGCCCATTGTGATCCCTAAAGGGGTTGAGGTGCATATCGAAAACGGCTATGCATTGGTAAAAGGGCCAAAAGGGGAGCTCTCAGTCCCGTATAAGCCGGAGATTCAGATTCAGGTGAAGGAGGGAAAGGTGGAGCTCACCTGCAGTGGCCAGGAGAAGCGCAATAGGGCATTATGTGGCCTTACCCGGTCCTTGCTTGCCAATGCTGTAGAGGGAGTAAGTCAGGGGTTTGAGCGAAAGCTGGAGATTGTTGGGATCGGTTACCGGGCACAATTGGAGGGACATAACCTACGGTTGAACCTGGGATTCTCCCATCCCATCATTTTCCCTGCTCCAGATGGCATTGAGTTTGCTCTGGAAGAGGGACGCCGCACCAGAGGCGAGCAAGAAGCGGCTCAGAAGATCATCGTGAAGGGTATAGATAAGCAGAAGGTTGGACAAACAGCGGCAATAATTCGATCCTTCAGACCCCCTGAGCCTTACAAGGGAAAGGGAATCAGGTATGAAGGGGAGATAATCCATCGTAAGGCGGGCAAAGCGGGTGCATAAGCCGCGTAATTCTCGAGTAGTCATTATCTTAACCATAGCGAGCTGCAATTATGGAAAAGTCAAAAAAAGTTGCATTGAACAGACAAAGGCGGCATCGACATATCAGGAAAAAGGTTATAGGAACTGCCCAGCGTCCCCGCCTGGTAGTGTACCGGAGTCTGAAACACATATACGCTCAATTAGTAGATGACATTTCCCAAAAATCTTTACTCGGTGTATCCACTCTCACTCCTCAGGTGCGGGAGAAGATTCGAACCACAAAGGGGAAGTGTGAAAAAAGCAAAGAGGTGGGGAGATTTCTCGCCATGATGGCCAAAGCGAAGGGCATTGAAAAGGTAGTGTTTGACCGAGCTGGATATCTTTACCACGGTAGAGTGAAGGCCCTGGCCGAGGGCGCTCGCGAGAAAGGACTGCAGTTCTAGACAAAAAGGGAGGATTAATTGCAGAAAGAGACAGAACTGGAATTGAGCGAGGGCGTTATCCACATCAATCGGGTAGCAAAAGTGGTCAAGGGAGGACGGCGGTTCAGCTTCAATGCTTTAGTTGCTGTTGGGGATAAGAAGAGTCGCGTGGGGATAGGGTTCGGTAAGGCCAATGAACTTTCTGAGTCGATAAGGAAAGCTACAGAAACGGCAAAAAAAAACATGGTTCCCATTCCCTTAGTTAACGGTACCATCCCCCATGAAGTGACAGGTAAGTTTGGTGCAGCTAAGGTCTTGCTGAAGCCAGCCTCTCCCGGTACGGGCATAATCGCCGGAGGAGGGATGAGAATTCTGTTAGAAATGCTAGGGGTTCAGAACATCCTGGCCAAATCTCTGGGTTCACCCAATCCGGTAAACGTTGTAAAAGCAACAATGCAGGCTCTTATGACAACAAAGGACATCACCAAAGCAGCACAGATCAGAAGAGAAGAGTCTGAAAAGGCTGAAGGAAGAGAATTCTTATCCGCTTCATTGGGTAAAAACCCTGTGGAAAACTTGCAACTCAGTCAGTGAAGCTTTCAACCATTAAACCAGTGTGTACGGAACATTCTTGACAGCGGCTGATCGAGAATCTAATCTTCTCCAACATAAGATTCCCAAGTGGTGACAAGATGGCAGGAAACCTTTATATAACCCAGAAGAGAAGTGCCATTGGCAGACCAAAGTCTCAGAGATTGACCCTCAAAGCACTGGGAATTAAGAGGCTTAGTCAAACCGTTGTACATCGTGACACCCCCCAGATCAGGGGGATGATAGAGAAGATTCGGCACTTAGTAGAAGTCAAAACCGACTAAAGATAGGTTAAGGGTCCGATGAATTTGAACGAACTAAGGTATAGCTCGGGAGCGGTAAGGAGGACTAAGAGAGTGGGTTGTGGCCCTGGTTCAGGGCATGGAAAGACAGCCTGTCGGGGACATAAGGGACAGAATGCTCGGTCAGGCCGAGCAGTAAAACCCTGGTTTGAGGGTGGACAGATGCCTCTGCAGAGGAGGGTTCCTAAGCGAGGGTTCACTAATGTCTTTAGAAAACATTATCAGATTGTTAATCTCAGCGACATTTCCCGCAAAGGGTTAGAAGGTGAGGTGAGCCCTCTCCGGCTGAAAGAGGCTGGTTTGATTGCCAATCCTCGCCTTCCGGTTAAGATATTGGGAGATGGCGATGTAGAGAGCGCCCTGACGATAAAGGCCAATGCGTTCAGCAGGACCGCTGTGGAAAAGATTGAAAAAGCTGGAGGGAAAACAGAGGTGATATGAAGTGCTGAGGAATTTTCAGAATGTCCTCCGTATTCCTGAATTGAGGAGAAGGCTCCTTTTCACCATTGCTCTGCTGGTGGTCTTCAGATTTGGATGCCATGTTACCGTCCCAGGCATTAACCCGGTGGCTCTGGCAGAGTTCTGGAGCAGAATACAGGGGACGTTGTTCGGCCTGTACGATATGTTTGTAGGGGGTGCCTTTAAGCAGGTGACCATCTTCGCCCTGGGGATTATGCCCTACATCAGCGCTTCTATTATCCTACAGCTTTTGGGGTCGGTAGTCCCTTATTTCCAGAAGCTGCAGAAAGAGGGGGAGGAGGGGCGAAAGAAGATCACTCAGTATACACGCTACGGCACCGTGATTCTCTCTCTGTTCCAGTCCTATGGAGTGAGTATATTCATAGAGCGTCAAGTGTCTCCCTCCGGACTGGCAGTAGTTCCCAACCCTGGGTGGGGATTCCGGCTGATGACTATGATTACCATCACTGCTGGCACCGTCTTTCTTATGTGGTTGGGAGAGCAGATCACCGAAAGGGGCATCGGCAATGGTATCTCTTTAATCATCTTTATAGGGATAATAGCCCGTTTCCCTGGGGCAGTCCTTGCTGAGATAAGGCAGGTTATAGCCGGTAACCGTGGTATTGTCACCGAACTGTTCCTCTTCGCCCTGATGGTTGCAGTGACTGCAGCAGTGGTCTTTATGACACAGGGACAAAGGAAAATACCAGTTCAATATGCCAAGCGAGTTGTGGGAAGAAAAGTCTATGGAGGTCAGAGCACTCATATCCCACTGCGGGTGAACACTGCCGGTGTTATTCCAATCATATTTGCCCAGGCGATTATGTTCGTCCCCACTACTATTGCCACCTTTTTGGGCGAAAGTGAAGCTGTGCAGACACTTACCAGCCGTCTCTCTATTCAATCGCCAGTCTATTGGTTCTTCTATGGATTATTAATTGTCTTTTTCACTTACTTTTACACTGCTGTGGTCCTCAATCCGGTTGACCTGGCGGATAACATGAAGAAATACGGGGGATTTGTTCCGGGAGTTAGACCGGGCAAGAAGACCGCCGATTACATAAACAGGACGCTCACCAGAATCACCTTCCCCGGAGCTATCTACCTTGCTCTAGTAGCTATTTTCCCATATTTTATTGTGAAGTCCTTGAACATCTCTGCTGCCTTTACATCATTTCTGGGAGGAACAGGACTCCTTATCATAGTGGGAGTTGCTCTGGATACCCTACAACAGATAGAATCTCACTTACTTATCCGCCACTACGACAGTTTTATGGGCAAGACAAAGATCAGAGGCAGGAAGCGGTTCCTGTAATTGCTACTATGAGATTAGTTCTTCTAGGTCCCCCTGGTGCAGGAAAAGGCACACAAGCTGTTCGATTAGCAGAAAGATACAGCGTCCCTCACATCTCCACAGGGGATATATTGAGACAGGCCGTCAGGGAAGGGTCCGAACTCGGGATCAAGGCCAACTCCTACATCGCAGAGGGTAAGCTGGTTCCGGACGACCTGATATTGGATCTAATCCAGCATAGGCTGAAGAGCGAGGATGGCAGGAGGGGATTTGTCCTAGATGGGTTTCCCCGAACCATTTCACAGGCAGAAGGGCTGAATGAACTCCTGAGGTCTTCTAATGAGAAGCTTGACGCAGTTGTCAGCATTGAGATAGACCCCAAATTACTTGTTCGGCGGCTCTCTTCCCGGAGGATTTGCCCCTCCTGCGGGCGGAATTATAATCTGATTTCCTCACCTCCCCAGAGACCGGGCATATGTGATCTATGTGGAACCGAGTTGATTCAAAGAGAGGATGATAAAGAGCAAACAGTTATGAGGAGGTTGAAGATCTATACTAAGCAAACTGCTCCTCTGAAGGAATTCTACAGAAGCAAGGGGCTTCTGAAGCAAATAGATGGCGAAGGTAGCATTGAAGACGTGTGTCAGCGGATCATAAAAGCTCTTCAATAGAAGGTACGGGATATATATGGCAAAGAAAGAACAGCCCATTCAGGTAGAAGGAACAGTGATTGAAGCGCTGCCAAACACATGTTTCCGGGTGGAGCTGGATAACGGCCACAGGGTCCTGGCTCACATATCAGGAAAGATGCGGATGCATTTCATAAAGATACTCCCTGGAGACAGAGTGGTGGTTGAGCTTTCACCTTACGATTTAAGCAAGGGACGGATTACATACAGATACAAATGAGCTAAACCCGCAGGACAGCGGCGAAGAGGAGGATTAGATGAAGGTTCGAGCTTCAGTGAAAAGGATATGTGCTCACTGTAGGGTGATTCGTAGGAAGGGTGTAGTAAGGGTTATCTGTAAGAACCCGAGGCATAAACAACGCCAGGGAAGATAATAAAGGAGGGTGGTTTTGGCAAGGATTGCAGGGGTGGATCTTCCACCCAATAAAAGGGTAGAAGTGGCCTTGACCTATATTTATGGCATTGGAAAGACCTCGGCTAAAAAGATACTGGAGAAAACTCGGATTTCTCCCGATACCCGAGTGAATCGCTTGACTGAAGAACAAGTGAGTAACCTTCGATCAACTATCGAATCGGAATACGCTATTGAAGGGAGTCTTCGAGGAGAGATATCGCGTAACATCAAACGACTGATAGATATCGGTTCATATCGAGGGTTACGCCATCGGGTGGGGTTGCCAGTGAGAGGGCAGCGGACTCACACCAATGCCCGAACCAGAAAAGGTCCTCGAAGGGCTATTGGCAGAGGCAGAAAAGCGTAACATTGATCTGGACAGACTCAGACAGCCCATTGATTTAGACAGTTTTGAAGCAGATCTTATAATTGTTTACTGCCAGGTTTGTGTATGTTTGCTTGCATCGACCCCGTTAGTAGTCTTTATCTAACCGGGCCAACGCCCAGGAAAGGAGACGGAGGAATATGGCTTCACCAGGGGCAAAAAGAAGGGCTAAGAAGAAGGAGAGACTGACTGATTCTTCGGGGATTGCCCATATCAAAGCAACCTTCAACAACACCATTGTCACCCTTACTGATAAGGATGGAAATGTGATCATATGGACAAGCGGTGGCAAGATAGGTTTTAAGGGAGCAAGGAAAGGGACACCTTTTGCTGCTCAACAGGCAGCCGCAGCAGCGGCAAGAGAAGCCCTGGCTCTGGGATTGCGCAGGGTAGAAGTTAGAGTTAAAGGACCGGGAGCAGGCAGAGAAGCGGCAATTCGGTCGCTCCAGGCTGCCGGGTTGGAGATATCGGCGATTCGCGATGTTACCCCCATACCCCATAACGGATGCCGACCACCCAAAAGGAGGAGAGTGTAACTGAACTATGGCTAGATATAGAGAGGCTGTCTGCAGATTATGCCGCAGAGAGGGCAGTAAACTTTTCTTAAAGGGTGATCGCTGTTTCACCCAGAAATGTGCCCTGGAGCGGAAAGCACATATCCCAGGTGAACAGGCACATCGGATGACAAGAAGACCGTCGCAATATGCACTACAGTTAAGGGAGAAACAGAAGATAAAGCGAATATATGGACTTCTGGAAAAGCAGTTCAAGAGGTGCTTCCAGGAAGCTGTCAGAGAGAAGGGAATCACCAGCGAGAATCTTCTCCGTCTGCTGGAGTGCCGCCTGGACAATGTGGTGTATCGGTTGGGATTTGCTCCCTCCCGAAGAGCAGCACGACAGCTAATAAGGCATAGACATTTCATGGTAAACGACAAGGTAGTCGATATCCCCTCGTATGAAGTATCACCGGGAGATGTAGTCAAGGTGCGTGACAAGAGTAAACGGCTGGAAGTAATAACTAATAGCCTTAAGAAATCTGGCAGGGGAAGAGAACTCCCCTGGCTAAGCGTAGATAAGGCAGAACTATCCGGGACATTGCTCAACTTTCCCACCAGAGAAGAGATTCCGATTGCGGTGAACGAGCGTTTAGTGGTTGAGCTTTATTCAAAGTAAACTCACGCTATATCCCGAACATTCGCTTTCTGGACAGCTTATCCCACACCACACTAAGAGGTTTAGACTATGAAGAAAGATTTCTATATGCCGAGACGGGTAGAGATCGACCAATCCACCTTAACGGACGATTATGGCAAGTTTATTGTTCAACCATTAGAGCGGGGATTTGGAGTTACGCTCGGCAATGCCCTGAGACGCGTATTACTCTCTTCAATTAAAGGAACCGCTATTCAGTCGATCAGGATTGATGGCGTCTACCACGAATTTTCCACCATTCCTGGAGTGGTGGAGGATGTGACCGAGATTGTGCTCAACCTGAAGGAGGTGTGCTTTAAGCTCCACGACAGTGATTCCAAGAAGATCACCGTAGATAGACAAGGTAGCTGTGAGCTACGGGCTAAAGACCTGGAGGTGGATCCATCTATAGAGGTTCTCAACCCGGACTTGCACCTGGCCACCTTGGGTGAAGATGCCCATTTTCGAGCAGAGATTGTCTTGGGCACAGGACGCGGTTATGTTCCATGCGAAGAGAACAAGCTGTCCGACCGGCCGATAGGGACCATAGCCATAGATTGCGTCTTTTCGCCCGTGCGGAAGGTAAACTACAAAGTGGAGAATACCAGAGTAGAACAGAAGACAGACTACGAAAAGCTCACCTTGGAGGTCTGGACAAACAAGGTGGTAAGTCCCCAGGATGCGGTGAGCGCTGCGGCTCGTATATTAAGAGACCATCTAAAGTTGTTTGTTGATTTCAAAGAACAGCCCCAGGAAGCAGGAGAGGAGATCGACCGGGAGAAGATTCGGCTGAGAAAACTTCTCCAGATGCCAGTGGATGAATTGGAGCTGTCAATGCGATCGAGCAATTGCCTGCGAGCAGCCGAAATCAAAACTCTGGGAGATCTGGTACAGAAGACCGAATCCGAAATGCTGAAATACCGAAACTTCGGGAAGAAGTCCTTGAGTGAATTGCAGAATGTGCTGGCAAAGTTTGGTCTCTCTTTTGGAATGAATCTCGCAGAGTTGGGGATAGAAAAGGAGGAAGAGACAGATGCGACATCTTAAAAAGGGTCGCAAATTGGGCAGAACTTCCAGCCATAGAAAAGCGATGCTCCGGAATCTGGTGACCTCTCTTATTGAATACGAGGCAGTCAAAACCACCGACGCCAAGGCAAAAGAGATGAGGGCCTTAGCCGAGAAGATGATCACCCTTGCCAAAAGAGGGGACCTGCACGCACGCCGACAGGTATTAGAAGTGCTCCGAGGTAAAAAGGCTACAGCTAAGCTGTTTGATACTATTGCTCCCAGGTTTGCTGAGCGAGAAGGGGGTTATACCCGAATTATCAAAATTGGCCAACGTAAAGGGGACGGGGCTCCCATATCCCTGATTGAGCTCATCGGCAGGCAGCGAAGTGCACCCCAGACCGGGGCGAAAAAGGGAGCATGATATGGAATTGGTAGCGCTGAATCTGTAAGGGGCAAGTGGCCATCTGCAAGCTGCATTGCCCCTTTTTACATTATGGGAATTTGTCATGAATTCTCCTCTGTCTCCCAGAAGATTGTCTTGGGCTTTCTGCTTTTTGGGCTGGATTGTTGCACCCCTGAGGGGAGAAGCATTAGAGACCAAGGCCCTTTGGGTGGTGAAAGACGCTCTCTGCTCTCCCGCCAGTGTGTCCGAAATGACAAGAACTGCGTGGAAAAACGGATTCAATCTGATTCTGGTACAGGTGAGATCCCGAGGTGATGCCTTTTACAGAAGCCAGTTCGTCCCTTTGGCAGAGGCGATTCAAGGGAGTAAAGAGCCCGAATTTGACCCCCTAAAACTGGCTGTGGAGGAAGGACATCGAGCCGGTCTCCAGGTACATGCCTGGGTTAACATCTACATCCTCTGGTCATCCCCCTACCACCCTGTCAACCCAAAACACCTCTTCTACTTACATCCCGACTGGTTCGCCCGCTCAGATGGCAGCAGAATCAGACCGAAAAAGATATTCCTCTCCCCCGAGTTACCCCAGGTAAGAGAACACCTGCTCAATGTGATAGAGGAGATCATCGAAAACTATCAGATCGACGGACTCCACTTGGACTACGTGAGATATCCCAATAACCACTATGATTATAACCTCACGGCAAGAACCAGATTCATGCAAAGATACGCCATTGATCCCCTGGGGCTCGCTCAGGGTTCAGAGAAACTTGCCGATATATTTGGAGTGGTGGGGATCGAAGATCTTTCCAGGAAGCGACTGGCCTGGAGAGCAGAACAGGTTACCAGGTTGGTGGAGGCTATTCACGACTTGATCTCTAAGAAGAAGCCCTGGATTACGCTCTCAGCAGCGGTAAAACCCGATGTGGACGAGGCCTATCGCAAATATGGGCAGGATTGGACAGAATGGGCCAACCGAGGGCTCGTTGACTTCGTTATCCCTATGGCCTATTCCAAGGATACAGAAGTAGTAGTGCAACAAGTTGAACAGGCGATGAGGGCAGTGGGGCGCAAACGCCTTTATGTAGGTATAGGCACATACAATAAACCCATTTCGGAGACTTTGAGGCAGATCCAGAGCGTAGAGGCCCTGGGAGTGGAAGGAATCTGCCTCTTCTCCTATAACAGCTTAGAAAAAGAGCCAGGGAGTTTCGAGAAACTTCGAGCCGGATTCTTGCCGTCACCACAGGAAAGGAAAAGACGATGAGAAATAAGACATTGCGGCTTTCCGCTCTTCTGGTCTGCGGGATGTTGGTCTTATCGGAGACCTACGGAGAGACTACGGAGCCCTCCAGGGGATGGCCGATCTCTGGCACACCCGTGCTACAGGATAGGATGCGGGGGCTGGTCGAATTCTATGAGAAACCAACTCTGCCACAGAAGAAACCAATTGAGTGGAAAGTGGGACAAAAAGACACCCTGTGGGCTTTCGACTTCAGCAACAGTTCCCACTATCAGGTACCTGCCACCTGCCGGGCAGTAGGCCAATATTGCTATATTCTCGTAGAGGATTCAGCGTGGACTGACTGGGTGGACTCTGTAGGGGTAGCTGGTTTAGTGAAGGCCTTTGACCAAAGCTGTAAGGCAGACCCCCACAAGGGGATCTATCAGATGGATGTAGAGACATTCGGGAATCCTCCCGATCCTGGCGTAGATGGAGACCCCAGGATATTCATACTACTTCTGGACATTAGGGACGACTGCCGTGAAGACGGAACCTGCTTCGGGGGATACTTCTACTCCCTGAATGAGTATGAGCCCAGTACCCCTGATTGTCGCGATTGTCAATACAGCAACTTACGGGAGATGTTCTATGTGGATTGTAACCCCCTAGATGTTAAAACGGAAACTGCTAAGGGAGTGTTGGCCCATGAATTCCAGCACCTGATCCACTGGGGAAAAGATCCGTGGGAGAAGAAGTGGGTTAATGAAGGCTGCTCTGGTTATGCTGAGTACGTTTGTGGGTACCGCAGCCGCCGGGTGGGAGACCATTTTCTGGCCAATCCTAACAACAGTCTAATTGACTGGATTGGCACATTTGCTGATTATGAACAGACCTTTATGTTCATCGCCTATCTGGCCGAACACTACGGGGGCAGACAAACTATAAAGGAGTTGGTGGCTGAAGGCAGAAGCGGTATAGCCGGTGTTAACGAGGTGCTAAAAACAAAGGGGACCGATTTCACCTCACTGTTCGCCGACTGGGTGATAGCAAACTATCTTGACAATGGAGGGGTATATGGCTACCGGATGTTTGACGTTCCTACCTATAAGATCCCCACCACTAAAATAACCTCTCTCCCCGATACTCTTCAGGAACCAAAGCCGGGTTTGGAATCCTGGGCGGCTCAGTATATCGAACTGCCCACCGTGGCCGGTATCGAAATGGAGTTCCGAAAAGGGGTTGGTAGCAACTTTCTGCTCCAGGTAATTAAGAAAGTGAAGGGACAGACATCGGTTATCGATTTCTCAAGCACCGGGTCTCTATCCATCTCTGGCTATGATACCCTCACTCTGGTTGTGGTAAGGACGGCTGGCCTCCCTTACCCGTATCAATGTGTCTTTAACGAACTTCCCAACTGGGTGGAACTGGCAGAGATTGAGACTCTGCCCGGGAAGTTTCTGCTGGGACAGAACTTTCCCAACCCGTTCAATGCAACCACTACAATCACATTCTCCCTGCCGGCGGCAACTTCTGTCACCCTGGATATATTCAACAGCAGCGGCCAGAGGGTAAGAAGGTTAGTTAGTACCGAGCTGGGGCCTGGCCAGTGGACCGTTGGCTGGGACGGCAGAGACGATCAGGGTAGAGACCTTGCCAGCGGGACCTATTTCTATCGGTTGCAGGCAGGGGGTTATACCCAAACCAGACAGATGATACTGCTGAAGTAATCCACGCTAATAGCTATCAGATCGTTCAACCCAGATTCGGAAACCTTATGAAAAACAAGAAATGACCGCTCAAAACAGACTTTATGTAAAACGAGGGGAACAACAGCATTCAATTATCAAAGGCACCTTCCCTCATTTAATGAAAGACTATGAATCGGAAAAGTCTGAGAAAAAACAGGAATATTGAAAATCCGTGGCGTTGGGCTCTTCTTTATTGCTTTTTTGGTTTAACTTTGAAATGCAAAATCATATAATAATC
>Ga0164318_10001863_pt1 | contig 19144 bp, 16 predicted proteins | sample GuaBasSedimGuay9_FD_113734 | JGI IMG/M metagenome (GOLD analysis project Ga0164318, IMG submission 113734) | Subseafloor sediment microbial communities from Guaymas Basin, Gulf of California, Mexico - Guay9, Core 4571-4, 0-3 cm | ecosystem: Environmental > Aquatic > Marine > Hydrothermal vents... | reverse complement strand
GAATCGTCACAAAATAAATTGGAGATTTATTGTTTGCTGAATTTCTTATGGGCGAACACGCAGGTTCGCCCCTACAACATATAGGGTCGTAGGGGCGAACCTGCGTGTTCGCCCTTTATCCACTCAAGTCACCTAAAGGTGACTAACAAGCTGCATTTTTTGCTAAAACTGGCAGCTTTAAATGGATTTTTACTTCCTAAAAAAGCGCAAATTATAACTTTTAACAGTATATAACTATTACATAAATGGTATAGAAATAGTATTTGGGGAGATAGTCACCTTTAGGTGACTTTAGCTTTCAGACAACTGCTTTAGCTGTTGGCTGGGTGTGGTATGATCATTGGAGCGATCCTGCACTAGATTGATAATGAACCCTTTTTTTAGAAATGCGCCCAAGAAAACCTTTCCTAAAACTTATAATTAAAATCGAGACGGAAACGCATACCATCTTGCGGATCATCAGAGAGTGTTTCTAAAGAATAGAAACGCGCTAGGAAATTCGCATTTTTCATCGGCACATAACCCAGCCGTACTTCGTGGCCCGTCATATTACTGGGCTGTTCATTCCAACGTCCCCAGTCATCTTGTGCATAAGAGGAATGCAGCGCGAGGGTTTCAATATTGGCGTAGGAATAACCGACTAACCAATCCCGTTTATTCTTCAATTGCCCCAGCTTGATGGAAGCAACATAACCATCAGTGTTATCGCGGTTATCACGAGTAAAATGTCGGTTGCAGCTATCAGTGCTGGGATCACCTAAATTCGAGACACAAATCATATCCACATGGGAGTCTGAATAACCTTGAGCGTTGTGCATCATATCCACGCCCAGCGTCAAGGGTAAATTACCCGCTTTGAATTTGCCTTGCAAACTACCGATCCAAACACGATAATCCCTACCCCCATTGGCATCCCATAGCGTTTGATGCGTCGCATCCTTATCATCAGGATTGGCATCAAAAGCCAGCAAACCGGCCGCAGCCGTTATTTTATTGGACGCACCAAATCGAGTAGAAAAAACCAATTGACCCAAGGCCAGATTGCCTGAGAATTGCTTCATGCCCGTGGGCAAACTCAGATAGCCCGTATTGAGGGCCACTTCGCTGTTCCCAAATCCCATCTGATAACCCCCCGCGAAACCCGCTAGGGTGGCATCATCATCCCAAAACATCTCGTTTTGCTTCCAAAACGGCAAACTGTTGCGGCCGGCCCAACCCCAAAGGCCCTTATTCTTGGCCTTAAAAAACCACTTATCAAAGTTAAAATCAGCATCCCCTGTATCATTGTCCTCAAAATCAACGATGGTGATGTGAGGAGAGAGATGGTTATTATCGGAACCACTACGCAAACGGGCCCCAAAAGACAACAAATCATTGTGATTGTAGTTTAAACCGACACGGGCCCGGATACGGGCACGATTTCGATCATCACGCGCCTTGCCACTGGTTTTGTGTGAATCCCAATCTGCCTCGAAACGTAAACGGTAGTCACCCGACACGGACAAATCAGCTTGAGCAGTATCTGGCACTATCATTGCACCAGTTGCAAAAAGCGCTATTAAAACCGATAATGACGCTTTTCGATATGAGTTTGCCGTCATATTCATATTAAACCTATATTCCCCTTGTCAAGAATTAGTCTTAGAACAATTTTGAAAAACGCACACATTCTATACAAATTTTCACAAAAAATGGCTTGACATAAATCAAGTCTGAGCATAATGCATTCAAAAACGGGCCAAATATACGCTGTTTGCATCATCAAGTCCAACAATTTACAGTGCAGCAAATACCCAAAGCCTCTGATTCCTAAAATAGTCTATCACAAAGTTCAATTTTCACGGCTTCGACACCGTTTGCTGTTTCGATTCCGCCAATTTGTCTTTCATCGGTTCTAAGGCTTCCAATTCTTCTATGTAGGGTGGGTAACGTGTGTTTGTTGCCCACCATTCATTCTCATTAAAAAAGTTTTGGGTAACCTTGTGGTTGCCCTTTTGCCGTAATGATTGATATGAAAGATTATAGCAAACGAATTTCTTAGCGTTCTGGTTCCTTTGGTAACCGCATTCCCAAAAGATGTTCGTTGTAGAGTTTTCGCACCACTGAATTGGGAATTTTGAAACGCAGTTGTCTGAGTTCTTCTGTTTCGCCATCCAACGTCAACATGCCCAAATAATAAAGCAAAGACACGATAAACTGGTTGCTTTGACTTGTTTTTAACATCTGTTCGACACAAAACCATATTGATTATGTTTTGGAGTCGGATTTTGCCCAATGGCTAATTCCCCAAACAAGCGCTCAAATTCTGAAGCTTTTGCCACATCGTAGTAATTCTCTAGCATTGATAATACCAAACTTTTACCAAAGCGCCGGGGGCGAAAGAAGAATAGTTGATTCCCCGCCTCTTCAATGAGTCGAATATGTGAAGTCCGATCCACATAAAAATAGTTTTCTGTCCTCAGTAGATAAAAATCACTGAAGCCATAAGGAAATTTAAACATGATAAAAACGCCTTTGTCGAAGGATTCAGTTGACATACTGCTATTCGAGGTTCTGCCGTTCAGGAATTGCAAGCCTGTCCACAATTCGTAATATCACCCTAAATCAAGGGTTCAAAACCGTTTGTCATAGCACTTGGGTGCGATTAAAAGTGCGGGGGTTATTAAATTAAGTTTAAGTTATTAAATTAAGCAATTAAGCCAACAGCTAAAGCAGTTGTCTAAAAGCTCAAGTCACCTAAAGGTGACTAACCTTTCAACAAAATTTTTTGGCGTGCTAAAGCCAGCTGGAAAGAATGGATTTTGACAAAAGGCAAAAGCGCAAATTCGAACGGTGGACAGTCTATTCGCATGTCATTGTGACGAATCAAGACGATTACCGACATGGAGAGGAGGCAAGAATTGGTTCGTGGTGCGACCCTGTTTGCATCCCTTATTATATACAATCCCTGTTGTTACCGGTTTAGATTAAAGGCAGACGAAATGATTGGCACAGCAAGCCCACAGGACAAATAGACAAGTCATCAAGAAATGGGCGATATCCAATCAAACAGACCAGCCAGACGGAATAAACAGGTGCCAGTTATAAAAAAGCCGGCAGAATAGTCGATGTGAAGCGATGTATGAGTGGCGTTAAAATGAATCGTAGAGACGCGATGCTTCGCGTCTCTCTTTGTTGCCGACAAAATAGCCCCGATATGGCTTTAGTGAAAAGTTTACCGCTTACGGGAGTCGAACAGCCACCGTTTCCGCAGCCCGGCGGCCCCAATGCCCAGAAGTAATAGTAGTGTGCCCATCACTGCGATTTGCGAAAATGGTACATAGACGGGAGGGGGTGCGCTTGCGGCTGGTGGTGCTGGTGGTGATGTGGGTGTATACGTAGATGCCGTACCTGTCGTATACCCGACATCCGCCACCCAGTCGCATTTAAAATAACTTGAGGTTTCCGTGGTATTCTTATAATAATGAGTGCCAGTGGCGTTGTTAGTGTCTGGTGTAGTGCAGGTTGCGGTGTGACTGGGTGTTGAGCATTGATGTACATCGTTGTGACCCAAGACTATGCCGCTAGACATACGTGTCGCATACACAGTGCCGAGACATTGGCATGAATGGCCGGGTGGCCAGGAGGGAATGGTAACAGTGATTGGGGTGTTACAAGGTGTGGGAGTGACGTGCGGTGGTGCCACAATGCAAGCCCACCCGAGCCACCGTGCGAGATATAACCCAATACGCCTTTTAGACGCACCTCGCTCGTAAAGCTGGGCTATTTTATTATCTCTACGTGACAACGCAGCATCAGAAACAGTCAACCCGGTGGGGCAGATTGAAAACCCAAGGAATGATACCCCTTTACTGGCTTTACCAATAAAGGTTTTATCTGGGTGTGTCTGCATGCCTAACGCATCAAGGATATCATACACAATTTTGACCGATTTACGCAAGCCATGCCGTTTTTCCTGAATGATTATCCAGTCATCCATGTAGCGCCGATAAAATATCGCCTTGTTATGCTCAAACAAGGCATCCATTGGTGTTAAATATAGGCCACCCAAGAAGGGCGAAATAGAGGCTCCCAATGGCAAACCGCGTTCAACGTCAGTGTAATTGCCCCCAAATTCGGTGGTGCGGCGCATAAATAACCATATCAATCTCACCAGTTCAGGCTCGTGCGGCAAACAATATCGCAGTTGTTCATTGATAATCAGATGGTCGATGTGGGCATAATACCCTTTCACATCTGACTTCATCACAAAATGAGCGGGGTGTTCAGCGAAATACGCTTGAGTCTCTCGCACCGCTTGTTTCAAGGAGCCATGCCCTTTGACAGCTGTACAGGCTTTGGAAATGGGTAAGACGGATTGCAAGACTTGCGTCAAAGCGCGTATCACTAACCTCTCCTCAGCACAGCGTACTTCACGGCGTTCTAGTTGGCCTTGTTCATTTTCAACTTCCACAAGACGCACCGTTTCAAATTCAAATTGGCCGCAAAGCACAGATTCGCGCAATTGAGCCTTGCGTGTGGGCCAGTTTAGCCGATAATCCCAAACATCATTATTGGGGTGGCTATCGGTTGTTTGTTGACTTAGCCATTCAAAGGCCGTTTGTAAATTAACCTCATCGCAGACTTCATGCAATAGATGGTTTTTCGGCAGATTAACGGGGGTTAATCCTTGTAAATGGGTAGTGTGAACCGTTTTTTGGCCAATGAGGCCTTTTATATAAGAGGTTATGCTCATAATCGTCACCAATTGGGTTGATTGAGGGTTGTTGGAGTTACGCGTGAAATGTTCAAAAAATAATTAGTATTGTACACCCCTAATGATAAGAAAAAAAACTCACTGAATTGTAGCCGGTAACGACAAGGATGGTATAGCAAAAAGTATTTTATCCGGTAACGACAAGGATTGTATATAATAAGAGATTAGATCGTGGTTATTCCGGTTTAAATCCTTTTTTATATAAGTCGGTACGAAAACGTATTTTAACAAAATAATCAGATGTGGTATCATTATTTTTTACTTAAAATATTATATTAATCTCAATGGTTCGGACAATTTTTAAAGAGATAAATTCTTGAGGCGCAATAGCCTTGTTTTTATGAGATATGAATTAAGGAATGATCACGAAATAACTTTTCACGTAAACGTTTTTGCACGCAAAAACTTTTACGTGAAAACCCGTTTTATATATTTTCAAGGTGGATAAAGGGCGAACACGCAGGTTCGCCCCTACGACCCTATATGTTGTAGGGGCTGCCCTTGCGTGTTCGCCCATAAGAAATTCAGCAAACAATAAATCTCCAATTTATTTTGTGACGATTCCTTATACTGTCCACCGTTATAATTTGAGTATTGGGTGGTTAGTCACCTTTAGGTGACTTGAGCTTTCAGACAACTGCTTTAGCTGTTGGCTGTTAGAATCAATAATAGCGATCTTATGACGGTGCTAAGTATATGAACCTGATGGCTACGTTAAACCGCATCCCAAACGAGCAGAATCTGAAAAAGCACGGGCACAATATACTATAAATGCCCTCAACTTAAATGCAGCCTATTTGGTGGCAGAGCGTCGCCGTATTATTAAAGAAATCTTGCCCATTATTGATGAGTTGTTGGATAATGATGAGGGCCTCCGTCATTTTGCAGAAATTGATCTCTGCGTGACTAATGGCAAATTGCAAGCTTTCCACTCGACTCGTTTGCAACAATTTTGCACATTGGGATTAGAGATGATGCAAGAACAAAATTGCTTTTAATATCAGCTAGATAGAACGCTGATTTAACTGAACATGCCTGAATATCGGGAATCTGGCGAATTTTGCCCCAATTTCTGCTCATTCCAAAAGCGACTCTCCCAATATTTTGGCTTTTAAAACGTTGATGGACGGGGTTACAAAGCCGCAAGATTAATGAAAGTCACACCTGACAGGTTTTAAAAACCTCTCCGGTTTCTACAAAATTGTCGCATAAACATTCCTTGTCGTTATTAAAATCCAATGCAACTAAACCCTTTACTCAAGTTTATCCTCCACTTTTTTTTATGGCTGATTCCCGCTTTCATACTCTGGTGGGTATCTGTCAACGCGATAATCCTACCTGGCTTGCGTGTCGTTGTTGGCTCCGTGGCGAGTCTTTGGTTCTACAAGGAACAAGTGCAGTTATATGACACAAAGGGTGATAAATGGTATATTCGCACCAATTTGTTAACGAAAGCGCAACCGAAAGAAGGGAATCTTCACCGCCGTTGGACGATATTTCTGAAACCCATCTTAATTTACAGCGTTGGCTTTCCTATTCTCTGGGCCTGGTTTCTGGCTACGCCGAAACGGCGGTTTTTTAATCAAATTGTGGGCAATGCTATCCTGTTTTTGCTAACGGCAATGGCGTTATGGTTGAAGCTGTTTTATTTAATCGCCAATATAACGGCAAGTGGGGGGGCTGAATATATTTATACCTATGGTTTTTTAGAACCGGCACCCATTTATGCTCTGTGGATGGTTGCTTTTACTGGACATGTACATTTCTTGATGAGTTATTTTTGTAGTGGGTTGGCCGTTCCGTTAATTTGGTATGCCTTTAATCGGGATGTCGTGAAAAAATTGATTTCAAATAGAGCGGCTTGCAAAACGCCCTAAAAACGTTTGAGGGCGAACACTTAGACACAGGGGAATGGGGCCGGCAACAAAAACCCGTTACCCACCCTACAAGAAAACTGGATAATTTTTAGGGGAATGGTGGGCAACAAAAACCCGTTACCCACCCTACAAGACTGAAATGATTATATTAAATCGCCCGAATCTTCGCCGCTTGTGTTTCTAATTCTTGCAATGAGGCGCTCATTTCTGTCACCCTTTGCCGTTCTTTTTCGACAATCTCGGCTGGAGCACGTTCGGTGAATTTGGGGTTATTGAGCTTGGCGGTACATTTCGCTAACTCTTTTTTCAGCTTCTCCATTTCTTTGTTTAGCCGTTTGAGTTCCGCTTTGACATCAATTAATCCGGCTAAGGGAATTAATACGCGCATTTCTCCGACTAATGCAATGGCTGATTCTGGGGCCTCTTCACGATTCGCTTCTAGCCAAGTGACGCTTTCTAAACGGGCTAGGTGAGTGATGAAGCTTTGATGGGTTTGCCATTTTTGCTGGTCATCAGCACTGCCATTTTGCAATAAAACCGGTAGAGGCTTATTGGGCGCGATATCCATCTCGGCGCGAATGCGCCGCACACCGAGTACAAATTGTTTTATCCATTCAATTTCTGCCTCTGCTTGCTTGTCGATTTTATCCGCTTGCGGTTGCGGATAGGGTTGCAGCATAATCGTTTGAGCACTTTCCTTTTGAAAAAGGGCGGGCTTGGCTAATGGGGCGACGCGCTGCCATAATTCTTCGGTGATAAAGGGCGTAATGGGATGCAAGAGGCGTAACAAGGTTTCCAGCACGCGCACTAAAGTTTGTCTCGTTCCCTGTTTCTGCGCTTCTGTGGCTTGTTCAGATTGCAATATGGGCTTGGAGAGTTCTAAGTACCAGTCACAGTATTCATGCCATGTGAAGTCATATAAGCTATTGGCGAGTAAATCAAAACGATAGGCTTTGATATGCTGGTGCGCTTCTTCTTCAATCTGTTGCAATCTGGAAATAATCCACTTGTCGGATAAGGATAATTCAACCGTTTCAACATTTCCTACCGCATTTTCCATATTCATTAAGACATAGCGGGTGGCATTCCATAATTTGTTGCAAAAATTGCGATAGCCTTCTATTCGCCCTAAATCAAAACGAATATCGCGCCCTGTCGAGGCTAATGCGGTGAAGGTAAAACGGAGTGCATCGGTACCAAAGGCGGCAATGCCTTTAGAATATTGTTTACGAGTCGCTTCTTCAATTTTAGGGGCCATTTCTGGCTGCATTAATCCGGTAGTGCGTTTCAAAACTAAGGGTTCTAACTCAATGCCGTTTATCAAGTCTAAGGGATCGAGCACATTGCCTTTGGATTTGGACATTTTTTGTCCGTCTGAATCGCGAATGAGGCCGTGAATATACACTTCATGGAAGGGCACTTCGCCCCTAAATTTGAGCCCCATCATAATCATCCTGGCAACCCAGAAGAATATAATGTCAAACCCGGTAACCAGTACACTGGTTGGATAAAATGTCTTCACTCGTTCGGTTTCTTCTGGCCAGCCTAAAGTTGAAAACGGCCATAAGGCTGAGGAAAACCAAGTATCTAATACATCAGAATCAGGTACCAATTTGACGTTTTTTGGAATCGTATATTTCTCTCGCACTTGGCTCTCTGAATAACCGACATAGACTTGCCCCGATTCGTCGTACCAAGCTGGAATGGGATGCCCCCACCAAATTTGGCGGCTGATACACCAATCTTGAATATTACGCATCCATTCAAAATAGGTTTTTTTCCAGTTGTCGGGGATGAATTTAATTCGGCCGTCTTCAACGACTTGAATGGCTTCATCTGCTAAAGGCCCGACTTTTACAAACCATTGATCAGTCAAGAAGGGTTCAATCACAGCATGACTACGATCTCCACGCGGTATCATTAATTTATGGGGTTTGATTTCGACTAGCAGCCCTGCTGCTTCTAAATCGGCCACAATTTTTTTACGCGCTTCAAAACGATCCATGCCTTGATAAGCGGCCGGTGCATTCTCATTCAACTTAGCATCTACCGTGAAAATATTGATCAGGGGCAAGTTGTGGCGTTGCCCAACGGCATAGTCGTTAAAATCATGGGCCGGCGTGATCTTGACGCAACCGGAACCAAATTTCGGATCAACATGTTCATCAGCAATGACGGGAATGGTACGCCCAGTTAGGGGTAACTCGACTTCTTTTCCTATAAGGTGTTGATAACGTTCATCTTTTGGATGCACGGCGATAGCTGTATCACCTAGCATGGTTTCTGGGCGCGTGGTGGCCACGATAAGGGCCTCATTGCCTTCGGCAAACGGATAACGTAAGTGCCATAGAGAACCCTGTTCTTCTTGCGATTGCACTTCTAAATCCGCGACAGCGGTGTGCAAAACCGGATCCCAATTGACTAAGCGTTTACCCCGATAAATCAAGCCTTCATCATACAAACGCACAAAGACTTCGCGCACGGCATGAGACAGGCCATCATCCATCGTAAAACGCTCATTTGACCAATCCAAGGAGCTACCCATTTGGCGTAACTGTCGCGTGATATGTCCTCCAGAGTGTGCCTTCCAGTCCCAGACTTTTTCAATAAACGCTTCACGCCCTAAATCATGGCGCGTTTTACCTTCTTGAGCCAATTGCCGTTCAACAACCATTTGCGTGGCAATGCCAGCATGATCTGTTCCAGCTTGCCATAAGGTATTATCACCCACCATGCGATGATAACGAATCAAGAGATCCATGAGGGTGTCTTGAAAAGCGTGCCCCATGTGCAGTGTACCGGTCACATTTGGAGGGGGAATCATAATACAATAAGGGGTTGTACCTGTACCCTGGGGCGCAAAATAGCCATTTTGTTCCCATGAGTTATACCAGTGTTGTTCAATCGCGTGAGGGTTATATGTTTTTTCCATGATATCGTAACGACAAGGATTGTATATAATGAAGGATGAATGAATAGATAATTAGACAGTTGATAATTGATAAATCAAGGGGATAAAGGTTCTCTATAGATTTTCAGTTCATTTCAAAAGGGCGATAACAAAAGTTCGCCCCTACGGGCGTTAATAATGTAGGGGAGAACTTGCGTGTTCGCCCAATTTTCTAGAAGGGCGCATTCCCAAAAAAAGGGTCATTATCAGTCTGCACCTAGGGTGTTGACAGAGAGCTTTTTTTAACCAATATTTGTCATGCTGATTTTGTGTTTGTCAAAAGCCTCGAAAATTGGCTTAAACAACCCCGAAGGGGTTGAATGTGAAACGCAGTAACGAGCGTAGCGAGATCATAGCCCCAGGTGGAACCTCAATGCCACCTTCGCCTTCGCCTGGGCGAACACGCAGGTTCGCCCCTACAACCCCGTCATGACGTGGGGTTTGGTAGGGGCATACCACCGCGAAAGCCCTTAACGAAGGTGGCATTGAGGTGGAACCTGGGGTTCCTAAAAACGGCATGAAAAAGAGATATCAAAAAAACCTCTCAGTCAACACCCTAGTCTGCACCAAAGCAAAATAACAGGCATTCCAATAGGGCCGTCGCAAAATAAATAAAGAAAATCGGGCTTTCAAGATTTATCTTGATGATCCGTTTTTTAGAAATGCGCCCTTTCTGAACATCTATATTATTTACAGTGGGCAACACCCGTTATCCACCCTACCGTTCAATTATTATCAACATGAAACTGTTCACGCCATATTTTCAGTTGACGGCTAGACAACTCAAGCTCATTGTTTTCTTGATTCTTGATTTTGTCTGCAAAAGACTTGAGTAACAAATAAGGTTTTTCATGACGAGGCACGGCCCAAGCGACTAGAGAGAGTTCTTCAGAAGAAAGGGGTAATTCATGACTCTTCAATTCTAAGCAGATTTCTTCGTAAGTCAGTTTCGGCAACCTTTTCTTTTCTAAGTCTAACCATGAAAAACGAGACTGTTTACCCTTGATAAATATAAAGGATTGATCATGCGCTTCGCTAGTCAAACAGAGTAATGACATCTGCTTTTGAGTTTGAATACTATTTAACTGATTGAAAAAATTCACATCAAATCGGTTATCAAGACTTGAATTGTCCAGTAACTCATCAAAATGATGCAACAAAATGATAATTTTTTTCCGGTTTTTTCGGGTTTCCAGCATTGTGATTAATTTCCCGAAATCACCTGGTTGTTCACCCTTTTCATCCAGTTGCTGCCAAAGTGCTTGAATGAAATCGTCATAATGGTCTGTATAGCTTTTCATATCCAGAAAAGCTATTCGCGCTGTGCTACTTTTGATATCCTCTAATAATCGCCGCCTACCTTGTCCAGCAGGTGCAATCAAATTCACTGAGGTGCCTTGTTGCAGCGTGTTAATCAGATTTTGGGTGAAAACGGGGCGTAGGCAATGTAATTTACGTTCACTCATTTTGATTTCTCCTTAACAGGAAATGGTGCTGGGTAGGCCTAGGGTGTTGACTGAAAGGTTTTTTTGGCCTCTTTTTTTCATGCTGTTTTTATTTCATTTTATTCCACCCCAGGTTCCACCTGGGGCTATTCACATTCAACCCCTTCGGGGTTGTTAAACCTTATTTTTACAGGGTATTTTTAAGGCCTTTGACAAACACCAAAGCAGCATGAAAAAAACGGCTCAAAAAAAGCTCAGTCAACAGCCTAGCCCCAGGCGGAGCCTCAATGCCATTAATCTAAGGCAACATTGTTAGTCATTAAAGGGTTTGCGTCCAGCCTTAATAATAACATGTCTATTATGAGCTTCAAATCCGCTTTGAAGCCAACCAGCTTATGGTATTGATTTTGAACGAATAAATTTTTTATTTGAAATGAGAAGCAATATCAATTAAAAATTATCCCCCAAAATAATGGCATTTTATCTCATTTTTCTTGTGGTGTGGAGCCAAAAATGAACGAAATAGTTTTAACGACTCAAAATTATAAGTTCCAAAATTAGAATTGCTGAAAGCTCAAGTCAGGTGGTGGTGACTAACTCAACACGACAATTATAACGGTGGACAGTATAAAATTGTTGATTGGGATTTGAGTTTTTGGGTAAGGAACAGTGTTTACCCACCATTCAATGCTTATTGGTGGGCAACACCGTTGCCCACCCGACATGTTGTCAATATCCTATACTAATTAATGCATCACTGCCCCTTCTGCTCCGATACCGGTTTGACAACGCACATTTTGTGCTTCAAAGGCGGCACGATCCGTTTGTGCGCGTTGGCTGTTGTCAATGATTGAGAAGAACCAGATGCCAACAAAAGCAACTGTGACTGAAATCAAGGCGGGGTATTTGGAACCGAAAATGGGTTCGGCATTGCCCAATATGGCTACCCAAACGGTGGGCCCAATGATAACTAGCACGATTGCTGTTGTCAGGCCGAGAAATCCGCCGATAAATGCGCCGCGTGTGGTGAGTTTTGACCAGTACATGGATAAGAAGAGTACTGGAAAATTGGCGCTGGCCGCTATGGCAAAGGCTAAGCCAACCATAAAGGCAATGTTTTGTTTTTCAAAAACGATGCCTAAGGTGATCGCGATGATGCCTAAAACAACGGTTGCGATTTTGGAGATTTTCATCTCTTGCGCTTCATTGACTTGCCCGCGCTTGATCACACTGGCATACAAATCATGCGATACGGCTGAGGCGCCGGCTAATGTCAGTCCTGAAACGACGGCTAAAATGGTGGCAAATGCGACTGCGGAGATAAACCCTAAAAAGATGTTTCCGCCAATGGCGTGGGATAAGTGCAGCGCGGCCATGTTGTTGCCGCCAAGTAATCCGCCTTCTGCTGTTAGGTATTGGGGATTTTTGGAGATTAATACGATGGCCCCAAATCCTATGATGAAAGTCAGGATGTAAAAATAGCCAATAAAACCGGTGGCATAGAATACCGATTTTCTCGCTTCTTTGGCATCGGCGACGGTGAAAAAGCGCATTAATATGTGAGGCAAACCGGCGGTGCCAAACATTAGCGCAATACCCAAGGATATCGCATCAAACCAGTTGTTCACTAAGCCTCCTGGCGACATAATCGCTTCTCCGCCATCTGAAATATTGATGGCCTCTGTGAACATTTTTTCAAAGCTGAAGTCGAAGTAATACAAGGCCCCTAAGGCAATGAATGTGGCCCCTGATAGGAGCAAAACGGCTTTGATGATTTGTACCCAGGTGGTGGCTAACATGCCACCGAAGGTGACGTATAAAATCATCAAGATGCCTACAATGACGACGGCCATCCAGTAAGGTAGCCCAAATAACAATTGAATCAATTGCCCTGCGCCCACCATTTGTGCGATCAAGTACAAAATGACTGTCGCTAACGCGCCAAAGGCGGATAATGTTCTGATCGGCGTTTGTGCTAAACGATAGGATGCGACATCGGCAAAGGTGTATTTACCGAGATTTCTGAGTCGTTCGGCAATGAGAAATAAAATCACGGGCCAACCGACTAAAAAGCCGATTGAATAGATTAAGCCGTCATAACCGCTTTTATAGACTAAAGCTGAAATGCCTAAAAATGAGGCGGCTGACATATAATCGCCTGAAATGGCGAGGCCATTTTGTAGCCCTGTGATGCCGCCCCCGGCGGTGTAAAAATCCTTGGCCGTTTTAGTGCGTTGTGCGGCCCAGTAAGTGATGCCGAGCGTCGCGGCGACGAACAGTAAAAACATGACAATAGCGGCAATGTTTAAGGGCTGTTTTTCAATGGCCCCTTCAAGCGCGCCCCCGGCAAAGACTGCTGTTGCCGCAAACAGGGTGGCAAATGCTCCCCATAGTATAAAATTTCGACTCACTTCAATCCCTCCTTGATTTGCTTAGTCAGATTATCAAACTCACCATTGGCGCGCCAAACGTAAATACCGGTGAGCATAAACGCACTGATAATGATTAATATTCCGATGGGAATACCAATTGTGATAACAGAAGCTTCGCTTATTTTCATCGCCAGTGTCTGCGGTGAAAAGGCGATAACCATAATAAAAGCATAATAAATCACCAACATGATGATTGACAATATCCAAGCAAAACGGCTTCTTTTTGAGACAAGCTCATGATACTTGGGATTATTTTTGATTTTATCCACAAGTTCTTGTTGCATATTATTTATAATACTCCTGTTGAGATGGGCCTTAAAAATGATGAAGTAGCCATTTAAATCATAATAAATCCGTTTATACCGTCAATCCGTTGTACTATAGTAAAACCTTTTCAAAAGAGGGCGAACACTAAATTGTTCCCATACAGATTGTAGGGGTAGTCTAAATGCCGGACACTTCAACACAGAGAACACAGAGTACCACAGAGTAGCACAGAGAATAAGTTTATGATTGATAGGTGGTAAGAGTATGCCCCATTACAGATTTGCAAAAAATCGCGCATCTTTTAAGATAATAGAGGATTGCAGGGCAACACGGTGCCACCCTACAACTGATAACTATTGGAGGAAATTCACAATGGGTATTCAAGCTAAATTATTACTGGTTATCAGTATTATTTTAATATTTATTTTTCTTGCTGTTGAATTTGTCAATTATCAAACCACCAAACAAACGGTGGAAGAGAATTTGCAGGAACAAGCTGAGAAAGTCAGAAGTTTGTTGATGGCAACGCGGCGTATTTATCAAAGGCAGTTTATTGACAGTGGTTTACCCCTGACTGAAAAAACGCTTGGTTTTTTGCCAGCACATGCCTTGGGTAAAATTTCTGAAGACTATCCTAACTGGGATGCTTCTGGTTTCTTGTTTGATAATGTTTCTGATCAACCCCGTAATCCTGATCATGCTGCTGATGCTGTCGAATTGGCTGCAATGGAGTATTTTCGTGAACATCCAAAAGAAAAACTGCTTTTTAAGCCGTTTTCTCAAAACGGTGAACCGTTTTATCTCTATGCTCGTCCCATTTGGATAGAGAAATATTGTTTAAAATGTCATGGTGAACGTGAAGAGGCTCCTGAAACAATCCGTAAATTGTACGATTCCGCTTGGAACTATCAAGTAGGCGAATTACGGGGTATTTTAAGTATCAAATTACCGGCTACCACCCTTCAAGAAAAAACTTGGCTTGCCTTTAGACAAGACTTGCTCATTCAATTGTTTGGTTTTCTGTGTGTTTTTATGCTTGTGATGCTGTTGGTTCGGCGCAATGTCATTCAGCCTTTAACGCAGATGGCCGAGAGTATGCAAACGTTTGCGCGTGGTGATTATACGCAGCGTGTCACTGATTTTAAAGGAGAAATTGGTATTTTGAGTCGGGCATTTAATGATATGGCTACTCAGATATTTGAACAGCAAAATTCTGTGCGTACCCTTAACCGTGAATTGGAACAACGTGTGATTGAGCGCACGGAGGAAATTGAGCGGCGCAAACAAGTTGAAATAGAACTCAAACAACATCGTGATCATTTGGAACACTTGGTGCATGAACGTACTAAACGGTTGGAACAACAAACGATTGAATTAGCTAGAGCGAAGGAAGATGCCGAATCAGCCAGCCATGCAAAAAGTGAGTTCTTGTCTAATATGAGCCACGAATTACGCACACCTCTCAATGGAATTTTAGGCTTTACCCAAATTCTCAGTCGAGATGAAGGATTGACGACTGAGCAAATAGAGGGCTTGAATATCATCCACCAAAGTGGCGAACACTTATTAACCCTCATTAACGATATTTTAGATCTGTCCAAAATCGAGGCGCGTAAAATGGAACTTTACCCTACCGCTTTCCATTTAGCGCACTTTTTAGAAGGCATTGCTGGCATTATCTGTATGCGTGCCCAACAAAAAGATATTTTGTTTGATTATGAAACCGTCAACATTTTGCCTACTGGGGTAGAAGCTGATGAGAAAAGGGTGCGACAGGTTTTAATTAATCTGTTAGGCAATGCGATCAAATTCACTGATAAAGGCCATGTGATTTTGAGAACTTTTGTCGTGACGTCACCTGAAAATGCCCCGCTTTCTGACGATAACGCGCTTTACGAAACACTTCGTTTTGAAGTAAAAGATAGCGGCGTGGGAATGAGCCCAGAACAATTAGAACAAATCTTTTTACCGTTTGAACAAGTCGGGGATAGTCAACGTCGGGCTGCGGGTACTGGCTTAGGCTTGGCGATTAGTCGAGAGTTAGTGCAATTGATGGGAAGTGAACTCTTTGTTAAAAGTGAGTTAGGCAAAGGCAGTACTTTCTGGTTTGATTTAAGCTTGCCTATAGCAGAGGGTATTCAAACAAAATCAACCCATGAAAGGGAAATAGTCGGCTACAACGGAGAACAACAGAAAGTCTTAGTGGTAGATGACAGAGTAGAAAACCGAGCGGTGTTGCTCAATTTACTTGAGCCACTGGGATTTGAGATTGTGGAAGCAGAAAACGGTGAAGTCGCTGTCGCCAAGGCCCGCGAAATAGAACCGATTCTGATTATGACTGATTTAGTGATGCCAGTCATGACGGGATTTGAAGCCGTACAAGAGATACGAAAAATACCTGAATTAGCAGACGTTTTTATTGTAGCGGTGTCAGCCAGTGTTTTTGAAATGGATCAAAAAAAGAGCAGGATAGCGGGATGTGATGCCTTTCTACCTAAGCCCGTGGAAGCTTCAAAACTCTTTGCTTTGCTGGAAAGCAACTTGAAATTAGACTGGTTTTATTCTGAATCAGTGGCCGATAGTGTTGCAGAAACGCCGGTCACAGAATCCAGTGGGCCACTGGTACCGCCACCAGAGGCAGAATTAGAGAAGTTATATGAATTAGCCATGATGGGTAAAATGCGACGGATTCGGGAACAAGCTATGCAACTTGAAAAGGTGGATGAAAAATATATCCCCTTTGCTCACAAGCTACAAACGTTAGCCAAGGATTTTGAGGATCAACAAATACTGGCCTTAATTAAACACTATTTGGAGGGCTATGAATGAGCATTGTCGTAAACACGGCTACCAAACCGATTTATTTTCAAAACGATTCCATTCTCATCATTGATGACAATCCGACGAACTTGAGTGTCTTGGTTGATTACTTGGAAGACTGTGGTTTTGAAATCATGGTAGCGCGTGATGGTGAAATCGGATTAGAAAGGGCAAAAATCGCCAATCCTGACTTAATTTTATTAGATGTGATGATGCCAGGGATAGATGGTTTTGAAACCTGCCAGCGTTTAAAAGCGGATGAGGAAACAGCCGGTATGCCCGTTATTTTTATGAGGAATTTAGACAGTACAGAAGATAAACTCAAAGGGTTTGAAGTCGGCGGTGTCGATTACGCCACTAAGCCGAGACAGAACAAAGAAGTCCGTTTTTTACCACCTATCGTGCCCATGGTGGTAGTGGGTTAGGGCTGTATATTTGCTATAATTTAATCACTAATCAATTAAAAGGTAGCCTAAATTGCGAAAGTACGCCCGGTAAAGGTGTTCTTTTTTTAAATGGCGTTTCCAGTCGAATTGTCTTTATATGGCCAAACCTGACAGGTTTTAAAAACCTGTCAGGTTTTTTTTTTAATTTGCTATAATTTAATCACTAATCAATTAAAAGGTAGCCTAAATTGCGAAAGTACGCCCGGTAAAGGTGTTCTTTTTTTAAATGGCGTTTCCAGTCGGATTGTCTTTATATGGCTAAACCTGACAGGTTTTAAAAACCTGTCAGGTTTTTTTTCAAATCAATCATGGAGGTTTAAACCATTAAAATTCATTCTCTACTCGAAAAATTGGCTTGGCCATTATTTTTAATAGCCCTATTTTTTATATTGACAACATTCTTAGCCTACTTGAGTCAAGGTTCTGATTGGCAAAGGGTTTTTGGCATTAATTGGCATCGCGTTTTGGAATTGGTTGATCTGCGTCGGGAAAATACGCTGGCGACTTGGTTCTCAAGTATCGTGTTTCTCGCGGTGGGCATCAGTTTTGTCTTACTCGGTTGGGGTTATTCACCCGCTTTTACGATTTCGCGTTGGACACGCTTTGTGTTTCAATTAACGGCGATAGGCGCGGTTTTATTGTCAGCGGATGAAGTGGCGAGTATTCATGAAACTGTTGGAAAATGGTTTAAGCGAGTTATTAATCAGCTTTGGAGCCAAGCCCCCCCTGACAATCGTGGATACTCTTGGATCATCCTATTTGCCCCTGTTTTGTTAGGCTGTTTTTTTGCGCTCGTCTATTTTCTGCGACAGGTGATTGCGACAATGCCTCTCAATCAGAATAGGCAACGTCAATCGGCCTATCTGACTTTACTCGTCGCCTTAGTATGCTTACCGGGCGTATTTGTTTTTGAAGCCTTTGAATGGTGGCTGGCATCATTCAATCAAGGCGTAAGCATTTTAACCTGTTTTGAAGAACTGTTTGAAATCATTGGTATGTATAGTTTGTTCCTGTGTGCTGTACTCATTGCGAGGCGATATCAATTGTGAAAACTTCACATCTCTTATTATTTTTATTAGTGGGCATTTACAGCCTTGTCTTGATAGTGATTGAGTTGCAAACTTCGCAACATTATCTGAGACAATTTGTAACCGATATTCAAGGCGAGGTGTTTTTTTATGGCATCAATACCACTTTAAGTGTCTTTTTGCTGTGGGCGACAGCCTTATTATTTGGGGTTTGTTTACTGTGTATAGATAAAGTGAAACAGCCGCAAGCCTATTGGTTTTATATTTCCCAAATCATTTTGTTCATTTATTTGGGTTGGGATGAACGCTTTTTAATACATGAAACGGTGGGAAAATGGTTAGGGCGCAATGATGCTTATTTATTACTCGGTTTAGGCTTTATTGAAATTGGGCTATTGGCATGGCTTGGCGATTTGCGTAATAAACCCAAAATGGCACGTTATTTTTTATACGCTGCGGCCATCTTTTTTGCCATCATGTTTGTGATTGACGCAACATTCCCATCACAACTTGTACTGCGCTTATCCCTTGAAGAATTGACGAAGCTATGGGCCGATATCTGTTTAATCTTGTTTGCCTGGGAAAATATTCGTTATCAGTTATCAGTTATCAGTTATCAGTGAACAGTTATCAGTAAACAGTTATCGTGTTTATAGTTTGAAGGAAAATGGAATAATTTTTGCGGCTATTGTGATTGTCTGATTATTTCTTCTAATGCTCAGGTTTTCCAGTAGAGACGCGATGCCTCGCGTCTCTCTCATAAACGCGAATGTCGAGACGCGATCAGAGACGCGAAGCATCGCGTCTCTACAGTGTTTTGGGGTGAGATTGATTTTATATATCAACATCAGGATTCGCGATTGGCTATCAAAATCCAGAAAATTTGCTATTCGCCATTCATTTTGCACAAAATCCAAAATCTGAAATCCCTTTTGCCCCCTGTAGAGACGCGATGCCTCGCGTCTCAGATCGCGAGACGCGAGGTTTCACAGACGCGAGCCTTTTGCCCCCCCTGTAGAGACGCGATGCCTCGCGTCTCAGATCGCGAGACGCGAGGTTTCACAGACGCGAGCCTTTTGCCCCCTGTAGAGACGCGATGCCTCGCGTCTCAGATCGCGAGACG
>Ga0164318_10001862_pt1 | contig 19148 bp, 21 predicted proteins | sample GuaBasSedimGuay9_FD_113734 | JGI IMG/M metagenome (GOLD analysis project Ga0164318, IMG submission 113734) | Subseafloor sediment microbial communities from Guaymas Basin, Gulf of California, Mexico - Guay9, Core 4571-4, 0-3 cm | ecosystem: Environmental > Aquatic > Marine > Hydrothermal vents... | reverse complement strand
GTTTTTACTATGCCCATTGGAAACATTACTCCATGGGTATTACAGTATATTTCTATCTGTAAGTAGTATCAATAGTCTTTAGGGGTTCCCCGCAATTAGAAAGAAATCAGTTACTTATTTCTAATGTAACCGTCCCATTTTTAAATTAAGTATTTCATATAGATTATAATACAATACAAGTATTATTTTTATTTAATTTAAAAATTTAACCGTGTTTACTTACGGTTAAAAAGAGATCCTGATAAATCTGATATTTTATATTGCAATCCAGGTCGCATGTCTTCATAACATATAGTTATTACTATGTTAAAGGTATTTAATCTATCTTTACGATACATATTCATAACACTAGGGTCTCTCATAGCTTTAATATCTACTAAATGTCTATGCAATCTATCGCTAAACATTAAATCATCTCCATATCTAGCACTAGCATCATCACATGATTGAATTATTTCACTATAATACTTATCTAACCCTCTAGCATATCTTCTAACCTGATCCTCTGTTTGATTAAAATGAATATCTTTTTGAGTTTTAGGTGTATGTATAACTTCTATGTTAACAACTTTTCCCTTATTACCTCTGACATAAACACAATTATCAAAGTGTTCGTTTATATTTCTTAACGACTTGTTTGAGAATAAAGAAGGTGCTAGCATTTCATTAAAGTTTCTAGTAGCCATGAGTACACCTGAATCATGTAGATACTCACCAATGTCAGGCATTATCTTATAGTTATCATCATCACCATATAAATTTAATGGTATAACATCACCTCCAAACGATATTCTTCTAGTTTCCCAGATTTTAAACTTTAATTTATCCCTAGTTGATTCAGAAATAACTACAGCATCCTCACCAACTTCTGGCATTGACACCATGCATGTATTTAAGTTTACTCCAAACTTATATCCACCGTTTTCAGATACAGACTTAGACTGTGCTAAAATAGTACCACCTGGTACAATCTCTTCATATTCTAAATTATTTAATGTGCTACTCCAATTGTATTCAAATCCTAAATAGTTATGATTCTTTTCAAACTTAGGAATTACTAAAAAATCTATTTTATTATCTACCAAATCATGATAAATAACAGTTACGTCTACTAATGCATCTACATCATCAATTGTATTACCTTTATACTTTGGAACAACTGCTAAAATCTTAGATTCATTTTTAATTTTCTTATCAAAAAGTGTTTTAACCATTTCACTTTCTATACCACTTTGAACTATTCTCTCGTCTCCATTTGTCATCATAACTATTTGTGACATTTGACTTAATAGCATAACACCTCTTGGACTACTATTATAAATACTAAATTGATTTATAGCAGTTAACCCCAATAACTCTGGTTTAATCTTTAAATCCTCTAATACATCTCTAACATCTAAATTTTCTTTATTCATAATACCTCCTTGTATTTAATAAAATTAACACCATTTATAACATCTCCTTTTTTATTAATATTACATACTACATTTGTATAATATATCTATATATAAAAATGGAATAAAAAGTATTATCAAAATAATTTATTACTTTACATTTTTTATTTGATATTAAAAAGGATTTAAAATGCTAAACTTAACTGATCTATGTAGCTTCAACTCTGAGAATGAACTTAAAACATTTAACAACATGGTTAATAAAACATATCTTTCCACTATTATTAAAGAAGAAGATTTAGGTTATTTAGAAATAACCCCAATTGACTCTAATGTATTTATAGGTGATTTTCATGGATTGTTAAAAAAACACGGAATTGCTAATGAACTATTAGAAATAACTACTATAATGAATGGATTAAAATCCTCAGGAGATTTTAATGGAAATCTTTCTTTTATACGAATACCTAGTTCTAACCTAATTGAAGCCGTAATTAATTTTTAAAAAAAAATAAACCCATACAGTAGTTTTAAACTACTGTATGATTTTTTTAAAACGGTGTTGTAAGAGATGATCCGTTATTATGGTAGTTAACCGGTCTACCAAATGCATCTAATTCTTGTGTATTATTATTTTGCTGGTTTTGATAAACAGGTATGCCATTACTATTATATTGTGACATTCCACCCTGTTGTTGTTGTACATATTGCTGCTGTTGCTGCGGTTGCACGTATTGTTGTTGTTGTGGCTGTTGCACATATTGTTGCTGTTGCTGCGGTTGCACGTATTGTTGTTGCTGTGGCTGTTGCACATATTGTTGTTGCTGTGGTTGTACATACTGTGGTTGTTGTACATATTGTTGTGGTTGTGCATACTGCATTTGTTGTCGATTATCACCATAAAGAATCTTGTTTATAATAGCGTCCTCGTCGTCAATTGAATCGTTAACAACATTATTTGACACGTTATTTACATCAACTGGTACAGTATCACGCATTCCACTATTTAAAATATCAGCTCGCGTTCTAGGTGCATTATTACTTGCATCAGATGATTCCATTAAATCACCCGATTCAACATCCGGTATACTAGCTAACTCACTCTTTAATTTAGATACATGAACTAAGTCATCATAGTCATATTTTAAATCAATTATAATAAGATCAACCAATTCCTCGTCTACAAATTTTAACGTTTCTAACAATTTATTAAATCTATCTACTAATTTTTTATATCCCTTAAGCAGTGCCATAATACCTGGACTAGTTACATCATCGCTAGTTGAAATTACATTATCATCAATGAGATCACCTATGATAAAGTTAAATACTAATTTATATAACTTCTTTTCCTTTGGTCTTAATGTAACATGAACATCACCTTTTTCAATTGGTTCTAATAATGGAAAGTCTACAACTAACCCTCTATTATGTTTCTCACCTTCTATCACAACACCTTTCTTTAAGAATGTTTTAACTGGTGGATTTTTAGACCTAATAGCCTTAGCTGTGATATCAGTCCATTTAGATATTACATCATCATCTACTAGTTTTTTAATGTTAGCACTTCTAGCTGTTTCTAATGTAGTTAAAAAATCCATTATACTCATTGGTATGTTTTTAACATTTTCTCTACTAGCTAGTTTTAATAAAAGCTCACCTATAAAAGATACTTGTTTAGAAAGATTCATATCAACCATCTGCTTTAACTTATTTAAAGAATCTGAATCACCTCTAACAAGATTTTCTTTCATTGGATTAAATACTGAAAACTTATTTATCATTTTACCAGACTCATCAACTTTTTGTAAATTAGCCATTATACTTCTTATTGGCATTACTAAAGATTTATTTTTTACAGTAATTGGTTTTCTACCAATTTTTATAAAACCTTCTTCATCTACATTAGCACCCATTGACTCTACCACGTTCGTATAGAATTTTATTATATTACTCATTTCTTTCCTTTTTTTTATAAAACTAATGTTGTTAAGTTTTTATATTCTGTTAAACTTCTATCGTGAGATGCAGCATCACTTACAACTGAAGTCATTAGCGAGTCAGCGTATGCTGGTATACTATAAACTATTGGGTACCCACCACTTAATAAAACAGATACTTTAGCATCTCCAAAAATATCAATTGAAGCCATTACTTCTAATCCTATTAAATTATTTTCAGTAATTTGTGGCATAAGAACTAATTTTACTTTATCCATGATTTTATCGACAAAAAATGTTTTATCGATATCAGGAATAACGCTTTGAAAATCCATTACCATAGAAACAGCTACTCCATCATGTGTCATATTAGTAACTGAAAATGAAATACTTGTTAACATATTTTCCATTAACATTCCTGTAATAGCATCAGTAACTGTTGATGCGATCATAGCTTCTTTTGTAACTTCAGCATTATTAGCCACGTCATTAGTATTTAGAATAGATGAATGATCAATAGGAGCTTGCCTGTCATCAGCTACATTTATTTTATCACCATTTTCTAAATCAGGGGATATCCTTGATAGTAAACCTAATGGAAATCTAACACATGACAATGTTCCTGATAAATCAGATATCTTAGATATAAATGGAATGTTTATCAAATTCATTTCAGCTGTTACATCAGCTGCATTCATATATACGTCAGATGCATCGTGTCCGACCTCACTCATTCTCTTACCAATTGTAAAAGCGTTTAACACACTAGTAACATGAGATGCACCAATTTTATTAGTAGAACGTGATGCCTTAGCGTTTTTATTAAATCTGTTATCCATGTTAACTACGTTAAATCCAGTAGACTCCATTACAAATGATGAATCCTTTATAACATCAGTTGGTCGAAGTAATCTCATTGTTTCATTGTCATGTTTTAATTGAAAATCATTTGACATTGAATCAAAAATCACATTAAAAACACTATTAACACGTGTCATAGGAGCACCGGTACTAGGGTTAAATGTAACAATGGTATTTATCATACTATTAATGATCATATTCATCTCGGGGTCTACTCTACCACTAAAAGAAGTATCAGCGTAATCAGTATACCCTTGAACATATGATCTAAAAATAGATCCATCACTTCTATGTGTAGATACGATCATTAAGAATCTGAATCTTTGCGTATTCCACCCATTTTCTATTTTAACCATTCTAGACGGTGCTATTGATAATCCCATTAAATTAGGTAAATTAGTAGCCACGTCAATCTCACTTAATTTACCGGTACTACTATCATTTAACATACTATTCAATGTATTTAAATCATTGTTTGTAACATTTAAACTCATAGACCTTTGAACAACGCCATGCTGTTCTTTAGTTGGTATTAATAGAATACTATCTATCTCCATTCTATCCTCTTGCTCTGAATTGTAATACATTTATTTCTCCTTTTTTTATTTTATAAATCTAACGTTAATATCGCATGTGATATCATTGGTTTTAAATCATATGGTATTTCAACAGTTTTACTAATATTATCCAAGTAATCTCTAGTGGCAGTATATACATATTGATTCTTATAAAACTCATCTGATACTAAATTTATAGATGTTTCAACTGGAGATTTCCTAACCTCACCTCTCTTACCGTTTATTATTCTATCTAAGCTATAATTTAATTTTAATTTTTCAATATTTTCTTTAGGGATCCTAGTCCTATTTACTTTTTGAGATAACCTATGTAAATCATCATCTATTTCCAAAATGGTTAATAATAATGCTAAACGTTTATGGTCGTTTACCCATAAATACGTAAACGCTAACGATATAGCGGTTACAATACGATCCGAGTCAACGTACCAAAAACACCTACTATCTAATACATCATGTAGTATCCATGATGTTATTATAACCACCGCTTCATTTATCGTCGATGATCTTAGTGGTTTAGTAAACTCTAAAGCATCTTTAAGAATCACATCAAATTCACTAAGACCCATTTCGTTTAAAACATCATAAGGTCTATCTAGTACCCAATTAAACTCCTCTATTGTACCTAATGATAAATCAGTAGCCATCCTATACGTCTCTAATAAAGATTCTGTTTCTTCACCATCTGACATTGGTTTCTTATCGTAAATCATCTTTTTAGTAGATGATGCATTATTAAGAAGTCCGTTAGCCGTATTATAACATTCTGTAATAATATTCTTAGCGGTGTTATCATCTATTATATTTGTTACAGTTAACTTCTTTAAAAATGCTACAGAAAATAACCATAGAGGCATTTCAGAAGATGGTATCATTTTATCTAATAATAGACTAGCTCTATTAGATGTATTTTTATTATAAAACATTTCTAATAAACCATATAACTTTTTAGCTGGTGGTGATAAGAATATATTATCAGCGTCATAAATTAAATTTATTAAAGAATATTCTTTAATATCTGACATTAAATTATCCTTATTTAACATAGCATACTCACCGAGAGGACCTAAAATAACTTTAGCAGGTATTGTCAATGCTGCTATTCCAAAGTAATCAGATTTTAAATATGTTTGTACTCTACTACCGAATCCGTCTGATAACGCACTATCTTTAAACTGATCCAATAATCCAGATGGTGGAATGATACCATAAACATCTTTTAAAAAGTGCTCAATATCTGCTATGTCAAACATGTATAATATTTTTTTCATAGAATCCATTGAGCTACTCTGATCAACCTCTGCAATAGAATCTACTATTTTATCTGCAGATTCTTGTAGGTATTTAAACAACCTATCGTTAAACCTCTTACCTTTATACTCCAAATATTTTTCTAATACGTTAAATTGCTTATCACTAGTTAACTTTTCTTTATTAGCTTTTGTTTTCTTTTGGATAATATCTTTAACTGTAAAAGATATCTCCTTATCACCATATGTTATAATCAAACGAATGTTTTCTTGATTATGAACATTCAGATACTTAAATTTCATTATTGCTCCTTTATTATGTTATATGTATAATATATTTATATATATAATTAGACTTAAAATAAAACTATTAATTACCTAACTATTAAGTTAGGTAATCTTTTTATCTATCGGTATGTTTAACATTATGCTTTAGTGTATAATCAGTAATCAAATCACTCATTACACTAGAAACTAAATCAGCATAAGACTTAGCATATATTGTTGATAATTCCTTAGACGTTGTAATTTCTGTACCGTTCTTATCATAAACTTTAAACCAATCATGATCAATCAGTAATCTAAATCTAACATCTGGTTTACTAGACGTTTTAATCTTAAGCTGTACAATACCTTTATCATCTCGTTCAACTACAACAGTTCCTACAATTTCCTTCTCATCAGTCCTTCTACCGTCTCTAAAAACATTATTTATACAACTAAGTGAATAACTTTTATCATTAACATCATCACTAGCTACTTTCTTAATACATCCGAATAGTGCGATAATTGACTGGTGTGTAAATGGTAAAATTGTCATATTTTCAAAACCAGCATTTTCTGAATTTTCTCCATAAAAAATAGAAATCCTAGGATACCCGTCTCTAATACTCCATGTTAAACTACATCTCTTTTCTGCTAAGTTTATATCGCTTAACGATAATTTATTAATATTAACTCTTGTTATCTTTCCACTTCCAATACTCATTTTAAATCCTTTGTATTTTTTTCATTTAATACCATCCTTTAAAAAATTTATTAAAAACATCACACTGATATTAATGCGATGATATTAGCTACTGTTATATAATAATTAATACATCTCTTTAAAATTATTAACTCTGCCTCTAATTGATTCTATTTTTAATAGATCATATTTTACTTTAGTTGGTGATGTGTAAATATTCCACCTATTTTTTTCAGATATCTCAATAACCTCTTTTCTAGAACCAAGCTTTTCAATTTTAACCAATGTATTATCTCCTAAGATATATAATAAAAATTCTGTAAATGGTAATCTAGTTAAATCTTGTTTACCCACAGCATGGTATTTTTTATTAAAATGTTCCTTAGTAACTAACTTACCAGTATGTGATTCTAATAAATCCATTTTTGGATTTTTCTTTACATTTAAAAGATCTAAAGCAAAATATGATGTTAATAAAACTGATTCATTAGATGGTGGTAATGTATGTTTATTAGAGTATGCATCTATAGGAAATGTTTTATTTCTTATAGATTTTCTAATTTTTTCTATTACATCATGAACTAATAAGAAAATTTCATCCTTCTTACTTAAATTACCTATGTATTCTTTTTTAAGTAAATTAATTTGAACCCCCGCATAGTCAGGTATCCATAAAATAATTTTAGTATCTACATTACTATATAATTCATCTAAGATTTCAATTTCATTATCTAAAACTTCTGTAATAAATTTAACTTTATCATTACTAGCCATTAATGTATTAACGTTAATAGTTGGAATAGATGTTACTATATTTCGTACTAAAACATAAATATTAAAATAATGAATCTTGTATTTATTAATATCTATCTTATCAAACTTCCTATCAGAATCAAATATAGTTTCTATTTGATCTATGAAAATCGACTCTAATGCTAAACCGGTTCCTATCGATAAACCCAAACTAGTAATTGTTCTATTATCTAAAATGTTTTTTATACTCATTTTTTAACTCCCTTCATTACTTTATAATAATATAATCATATTATCATTTTCAATTCATTCTTATAAATCTCTACATCATTCTTAGTTAAATCATATTTATTCATTTCTATAGATAAAAGATCTAATATATTATCCTTAGTTATGTTTAAACTAAAATCTTTATTAAAAATAATTCTACTTGTTTTTTCATCATTTGACTTTAACGTTTTAATACTTATATTAAATCTAGTAAATTTGTTTTTTATATCGTGTAATGATTTTTTAATTGGGTTATCATACTCCACCATTAATCTAATAAAAGAACCATCTTTAAAATTTTTAGTTTTTTTAAATACATAATTTATTACACTATCTAATTCCGTATATTTTATTTTTAAACTCTTAAAAATCTTTGCTTCTTTATTAGGTATGAAAATAAAACTATTTCTCTCACTTCTATTAAGATAAGTTATTACTCCACCCTTATCCTCTTCCTCACCTTGATTTAATCGATCAAATGATCCAGTAGCTAATATTCTTTTAAAAACACTATGAGTATGAATGTGACCTATATGAATAAAATATTTTACTAAATTTAAATACTCTTCCTCATCATGACTATTATGTAAAACGATATTAGGTATTTGATACCCGAATTGACCATGTGCTATCATTATGTCAACTTTAGTTAAATTATTACTTTTCAATAATTCCTTAACTTCATTTAATGTAATTAGTGGATCATCATTCCACTCATCTGGTAGATATAAAATGTTTAAATTATATTCATTAATATTTTCTATACATAGTGTGTCTACGTACTTAAAATCAATATCTATCTTTAATCTATGTATGATGGTATCTATTACCCTTATCTGCTTCCAATCATGTGATGGTGTTCCTTCTAGTATTCTAAGTTTTATTTTATATTTCTTACAATACATTATTAATTTAGTTAAAAAATCTATAATGAGTATATAATCCTCACTATACGAATCTATTAATTTATCATATACGTCACCAGCTATAAAAATAATATCAACATTATCAATTTTTGATTTATTAACTATAAAATATTTATTTAAATTCTCTATGAGATCTTTAGTTTTATTTCTACTATGTCCCAAATGAAGATCATTTAGTGTTAAATAACTTATATTCTTTTTTAACATCTAATACCCTTTACATTTTATTATCAATATAGACTATATAGATAAAAATCTATTTAAACAAATATTAATGAATAAATAAAATAAATAAAGGTATAACATGCAAAAAAAGAATTTACCCACATTATCATCTATCGGAGTGATTGAAAATGATGATAATATAGTTAATAGATTATTTTTATATTTTTTAGCATCAGAATTCTCTCAAACATTTTTTTATGAAAATTACGTAGCTAGTTTAAAATACATAATAGGTAAATATGGTGATGATGAAATAGAATTTAAATCTAAAATAATAGATTCTTTAAAAAATATGTATGATAGATATTACGAAAACACTGAAGTAAGTGTTTTAATAGAAAATAATACAGAAACTGAATCTATAAAAAAATTAACATTTGATGTAATTACATATAACGGTGATAAAAAAATAATACTATCAGAAACAATAAAAATAGATAGTGATAAAATAATATATTCTAACAGTAAGTTAGATGATTTATACAGGAGATAAGATGACTAAAACTGAAAAAAATGAATTAGATTTCATAGACAATGCTATAAAAATCTTTCATGAAGATATTGTAAATAAAACAGAAAATAAAAAAATGCCATTATTAGTATTTAACGAATTCTTCCTACAATACTTTAATGGTAGTGAAGAAATAAAAAATGATAATCCAATAATATCTAAATGGATAGAATTTGCAGGTAGTGTATTTAGTCCTGTAGATATAATAGATTCTAAAGGGAAAATAGTTAATACCGTTCCCGCGTTATACATTAAAAATGAAAATAACATGCGTGAAAGTAAAAATATTGATTATTCTACAATATCATCTGAATTTAACTTAATCAGTAAACGATCTGGTGTAGCTGGTGATGCGTATATTGAAAATACATTAAATAACGTATCTAAGAAGATAAATAAAACTGATACTGAAAAATCTAATTGGAATAATGTAATGAATACTCTAGGTAGTAATGTAAAAGGTTCAATGACTACAATCAAAGTAGAAGAAGAAAATTATGAAAATGAATTAAATTATGATTAAAATATCCATACACTAGTCCTTTTTAGGACTAGTGTATTATAAATAGTTTATATTATAAAATATATCTTTTATATCAGTATCTAATATTGATATAGTTACAACCCTAGGTTTTTCGATTTTAATATATATTTTAATAACATCACCCTTTTTTAATCTCGGAGTTAATTGATCTTCCATGTATTTACTGGTAATAATTCTAGATAAAATTAAATCAAACAATGCTTCATTACTCTCCCTTATAAATAATGATGAACTTGTAATCGTTAAACCGTTTATCCATTCCTCCACTTCTTTCTTAATTTTATCATCATCAACTATCTCATAAGTTAAATTACTTATTTTATTAAACATGCTTTTTCCTTTTTTATTTTTAATCACTTAACATTTACTAAGAAAAAAAAGACACACTACATACCATGAAAGGTATGCTAATGTATCTTAATACTTCAATTGAATGATGATTTTTACATCACCGTTCACGTTTTTAATTATTATTGGCTGCATCATTATATACACTATTCTATATTAATATAAAGACTATCTATATACACTATAATTATAGTGTATATAACTAATCAAAAATCAACATAGAGGTTAGTTACCTCTATGTTGATTTTTCCTCTTTATCATCCATTAAGAATACATTTAATATCGTAGCCTCCATTTTCTTTTGACCTTCATAAAAAATACTAGCACCATGTAAAATGCCATCTTTCTTACTAACCCCACCCTTACCATCATCTGTAATATATATTACCTTCATACCAGGTATTAATAATCTAGCATTACTAAAATTCCACTGCAATTGAACTACCCTACCATTATTCCTCAATACCTTAGCTCGTTCATCGTAAAGATTGTTTACAGTTCCTACGTATTTTACTTTATTAACACCGTCGGCCATTTTCTTATGCATCTGTTTACGTTTAACATTTTCTCTCTTAACAACTACCTTATCTTCAGATACTTCAAATGGTCTAGTTAATACAGTTTCAGAATCTAATAATGTAACACCAACACCATCATTCATATTACCACTATCATCGTCATTCTTAACATCACTAGCAACTGATGTTATTATCTTTAAATCACCCTTATCCAATACATAAGTAGATTCTATTCCCGATTTTGTCATTGGACTTAAAGCAATTATTTTTAATACTGGTTTATAATTAGAAATAGACTTATTTCCATATAATGGATATATATAAGTTACCTCGCTATCACTAATGCCAAACTCTTTAGCGTCAGTTTTTTGTATGTATGTACTTAACCCACCATTAAACACTCCATAATCGCCGTGTTGGAAGAAACTACCTATATCTAATGCTAAGGTACCATCAGGCACTACGATGTGCTTATATGTCCTTGTATTATCTGGACTAGCCATTTTACAATCACCACTGCTTAATAATCCACCTAACGCACTAAACGATCCTATGTTTTCCATTAATACTGTATTCATTACAGCTGATACAGTAGTGTCCTTATATACACCATACGTTCTTAAACTTCTCATACCCTCAACTACTTTATTTAAACACTGACCTGTTAAATTAGTCATGTCCTGTTTATTCAATTCCGTACCAGATGTTTGATCATATGTACCGTTCTGTTCGTCTTGAGTTAAGCCAGCTAAAACTAATTTATACGTATTTTTTGATTTACTACCAACTACAGTTGAAATCAATGTCATTTCTAATTTTTTTAAATTAGGCTTAACTACTTTTATAAAATCACCTAACGGCATTAAAAAATTTACAGTTATCTCATCTGTTATATTAGATACAAAATCTTTATGCGTATCAACACTAATAACGGTGGGTACAAACATCTGCTTACCATCAGCATGTATTATAGCTGAGTACTTTGACTCTTTGGATATCCTGGTAGCTGGTCCTACTATACTCAACATCTCTGCATTCAATTTTGTATTAGTTTTAATCTTACTCATATTACTACCTTTTAAATTCTATTAATCAATTAAAATATTTCACAAGAAAAAAAATACGCAGACACCAAAGTGTCTACATATTTAAAAAGATGCCACCATCTCTTTAATTTTTCTAAATAGACGTAATGCCGGTACGCCTAAAAATTCTTTCATTTCTCTAGAATCGTCAAAGACGATTCTAGCAACTGGATAGTTGCTAGACCAGAGATCGACTTCTGGAGTTACCATATAAGTAAATCCGTTGGAAAACGTCGATAACTGTAACACATCGTCATCATCACATGACACTTCATTTAAACAATGAATTCTATCACCGATGTCAAGTGAAATTTTACCTGTACTTGAAATCCAAATACCGGTAGCCATGATAGTATCAGCACCACTGTGATTATCGTTAACCACGATAGTAGCTTCAACATTTACAGTAGGAATGGTGATTGTTGTCACCATATCGTCTTTAACTGTGTTTTTAATTTTAATTATTTTCATAATTACGGGCTCCTATTCCCACGTTATTTTTCATAAATCACTATGACTTACATATACTAGTTAACTTCTAGTCTTACATACAAGCATATATAACTATCTACATACACTATAATTATATAGGTGTATAATAACATCTATAATCAACATTAAAAAATACATACAGTAGTCTAAGACTACTGTATGTTATTTATATTTATTTTCTCTATCAATTAGTTCATTAGAAATGTTCTTCATATCTCTAACGCTCTTTAATACATTGTTTATAATATCTACACTATTACTTAAAATATCATCTATAGAAATTAAACTTTCAAGAGTTAATTTATTAATATCATGATTTTCAAAATTAATCTTTGATGTTAAATCAACTATAGAAATTCCTACTATTTTTTCAGAAATCATTTTATCTCTATTAAATCTTCTATTAATATTTAACAGTGAATTCATAAATGAAATTAGAAGTTTTTTATTAACTTCACCATCACTAAAACCTGCCTCAAACACACTTAGATCAGTCATCGTTTTTAAATTTTCAATTATACCATCTCTAACTTCTTTATCCACATCGACATAACTGGAAATAATATCTACGTAAGTACGTAAAGCATTATCTAATAATATCATATTTTCATCAAATTTAATAAATCCATTTACATTAGAAATTACATTATTTAAAAATTCTACATTTGTTATATTATTATTAAATTCACTATTTTTTATTAAATTAACAGTTTTAGAACTGTCTAACAATTTAATTCTATATAAAGTAGCTAGTTCATTTGATAAATCATAGTTACTAAAATTATCAATTAACTTTTTATCAAATGATAAACATGATCTAAGTTCCTCTACCTTGTTGAATATAATACCAATTTTAGAACTTACTTCAATGTTAAATTCTTTTACATCATTTTTAAAAGTAGTTATTAAAACATCAAATTTGTCAAATACAATTTCTTTAGTCTCAGTAAGTACTCTAACGTTGTTTATAGAGGTTCTTATATCATCTCTCACATTAGAATCAACTAATTCAGGATCGTTCTTTAGAAGCTCTAATAAGCCTTCCTTTAAATCATTATTTATTTTATTTTTATAATTAACTATCTTATTATAGTTATTTAACTTGTCTAAAAAAATCATTGTTATACTCCAAAAAATTGTTTTTTGTATCATGAAAATGTATATTACTTTAATAAGTCAGATACATTCACAGCTTTATTTGGTTTAAACGCACTTCTAATATAAGCCACCTCTGGATCTTCTCTTCTTTTTTCAAACTTATCTAAGAAATTAAACTTATTATTATTTTCAAAACCAAATATTTTCTTTTCTACTTTCTCCAGTACATCATTACCGTTAATGTCAAACATTTCTTGTGCTAGTCTATCTAACATCATTAACTTAACATCATCTTCTTGGTTATAGACTACGTTAGGTGAATAATTACTTTTAGAATTAGATGTATGTATGTAATCATTTAATATCTTATAAATAATTTTCATATCTGAAGGATTTATTAAGTATATAGGATAACCATTAGAATGTATTTCAGCCATTTGAAATATTGTTTTTCCAACTATAGTAAATTCTTCATGATTAGATTTACTAGGCTTACCCTCATCATCATTAATAAACACACCTGAGCTATTTAAATCATCTTCAGTTAACGTAGCTATTATTGGAGTTCTTATTATATAAGTTTCACCGTATAACTCTCTAGTTAAATCCATTTTAACTCCTTTCATATATTAATCATTTAAAATATAGAAGAATGAAAAACTATAACAGTCCAAAAAAGGACTGTTATCTAAGTACTACTAATAAATCTATTGGAACATGTGCTCTGCTATTCATTATAGGGTCAATGGTAGTATTAGAATCTCCGACCATCATACTTGTAAATATTTCACTACTTTCAACTTCAGTAATTAAATCATCTAATAAAGAATTCATTAGAGATACCTTATCTTCAAAAGTTATTTCAGAATTTAAAATACTATCCAATTCTTCTTTACTAGCTAAATCTAAAAAACTATAATTTTCGTGTATCATAATAACTCCTTTTTAGATTATACTATGTGTTTTTTTAATAATTGCTTTTAATAGTAATATTAATACTGGTATATAATAATATTTCTCCAATGGATCCCAGTACATGTAACTATTAATTAATATTTCCATATCACTTCTTCCTAAAACATCGTTATCAATATACCTTAAAACAAGTTTTTCTATAGTAGAAAGATTCTCTACTTCTATTCTATTGAAAAAATTACTTGTAAATAAATATGTAAAATCGTTTTCTTCAAATACAGGTAACGTGTTAATAGGAACTTTAACATCCCTTAGAGGATGATGTGTGTTACTTATTAATAAACTATTTAAATTATTATTAGCTATCTCACCTCTTCTATTTACTAATGTAAATTCTTTTAAAGTTGATTCTAAAAATCTACCATCACCAGATAAAAGAACTCCCCAGATTGTTTCATGTAGATTAATAGGAATCTCATTAGATACTCTTCTAGTCATACCTATGAGTTGGCTACCTGAAAAATCTATTATTTTAAATATAAAACTCTCTAAAAGAGGATCTAAGGTTTTTATAGTTTGACCTGGTATTAACAACATTCTACTTCTCAAATCTAAACATTCTTTAAAGAAATATTCTGTAAGATGTGGAACTTCTCTTTCTATTAGTTTTTTAAATTCATAATCTGATTTTAATAAAATAGGAGCTGATTCTGTTAATATGTAATTACTATCAAAATAAAAATTCTTGACAACTTTAGTTAAAAGATCATCATATCTATTAGTATTAATATCTGTAAAACTATCTATCTTAAAACTTACTTCAAAAACTAAATTTAAATTATAATTTTTTTTAGTAACTTCAGTTATAACAAGAATAGCTTTTCTACCGTCAACTAGGGTTGCATAAAACAAATCTCCAGATTGTGGTGATATACCCACAGCAATTACCGCTGACCCGTTACTAGATTCAACATTACCTACATCTATTGGAGATTGTATCTTTAATTCTAAATTTTTAATTAAACTATATTGTTGCAAACTATCTGGTAAAAATTCATCAAACCTACTAGTCAAATCATTTTCGGCCTTCACTTGATTAAAATAATCAACAGTCCAACTACTACCTTCTATATAATGATTTAACTTAGATACGGGAGTATCATCATCTACTATTGTAGCTGTTTTAAAAATCTTATCTTTCTTTGGTCTAGTATCCCTTTTTACAATAGTGGGATCACTGTCTAACGATGGTATCATTTTTAATCCTTTTATTATAGTGTTTTAATATTTAAAGCTAAGATATGTGATAATAATAATTTATCATAACCAACCTTACATGTATCGAATAATGTAGTAGCTATATTTTTATCATTTATTAATGGTAATTGATTATTCTTCATAACGACATTACTATGATTTAACATATCACTAACGTCAACGCACGTTTCTACTCCATCACCATCTTCACAATTTTCATACTCTATTAATTTTATTACATTTATTATCATGTTAATTATATTACTATTATCTTTAGTTCTTGTTACCGTATCTTTATCTAACATTATTAAATTTGGTAAAATGTTAAAAAATACCCTATATGTTTTTGTAATGTCTAAATCCATTCTGGTACGTACATTTAAATCAGAATCTATTTCTAACACATCACCGGTCATTAAAACACCGTTCTCATATAACTCCATATGAAAAACTGATTTAAATAACTTATCAATATAAGCGTGTTCACCACCTTCTAAAAAAGCTTTAACACAAGGGTCTAAATAAAACTCACCTAATTCATTTAGATTAAATAAGCTTCTTTTATCCTCACCGGTTATAAAAACTAATACTGAAAATATTCTAATTAATGTATCTCTCGGTGGAATATCATCGTGTTTATCAAAACTAGGTATTCTTATATAATTTTCATCATATCTAAACGTATCTAAAATACTCTTTACATCATTAGTTAAATCAAATCTATTAAAAATTCTTTGGTCATGAGTAAAATTACCAGTTTCTTCAACAGATCCCCTAGGAGCAGTTATTATATACTTACCTGGTAATAATCTGTTATAAACAGTTATTGGATATCTCATATCCATACTAATAGGCTTATCAAATCTAAACTCATAGTCTATAGTAGTTGAATAATAACCAGTGTTCTCATCATACTCTATATCCATGTTAAGAAGATCGTTAGTAAAGTATCCAATTATATTATGCTGTATCTCTTTAAACGTTAGAGCAGCTGAACTTATTTTACCAGACTGGTCTGTCGATATTGAAAATCTATCATCTACCATTGGAACTAAGAATTCTTCTAATGACTCATTACCAAATAAAACTTCATTTTTAATTTTCATCACTTCTACTAATAATCCAATATATGGTATAGGCATGTAGTAAAGATATTGTATGGTATGCATACTAACATCTCTGTTGTTTATAAAAAGTAATCTTAAATTATTTAGAGCAGAAGTTAAATTACTTTTAGATTTATTATTAATTACTAAAGAGATATTAATCTTAGTTTCTATAAGTAGTGGTTTAATATCTATCTTAGTTATAGCATCAAACACTACTGACTTAGTATCATTATGTCTTAACTTAGTTGTAATCGCATGAGGATCCTCGTAGGACTCTTTATAACCCATAATCAATACTTCATCTCTAGGTCCGTTAGAATCGTTGTTAGATTCGTCACCTAAATTCCAATTCTTGTTTTTAAAATTATCACCATCTAAATCTATTTCTACATGTACATCAGTATATACATTTAAGAATGCTTTTATGTCAGACATAACAGACATAGCCACTGGATGTGTTACACTAGTAGAAGATCCCGGCAATGGTACTCTAACGTTCATCATATCTTATCCTTTTATTAATATCATAGAAATGAGTTTGACGTCAAAAAAAAATAAACATGGAGAAATCCATGTTTATTTTTTAACAGCGTTTAGATATTTAGGAACTGGACACCTAGCGGCCATCGCATTTTTAAAAAACTCCGTATCTTTTTTAGGAGTTTTCACCTCATTTTCCTTTTTTACCTCATCGTCTATATGTAAAGCCATGTTACACCTTTTAATTTATTTTATTACACTATAATTATATATGTATATAATGAAATCCAGATTAAAGAAATGTTTATCAGTACCATTAGGTACTGATAAACTATTATCTTATTTCTTTTTAGTAGAAATAACTTCTTTAGTCAAAGTTAAAGCTGCTTTCATGTTACCATAAATAGCCATGATTGCACCAAACGCTAGTTTAGGAGATTTAGTATATCCAATTTTAGCAAGTTCAAACACCGCTTTCTCAGCATCAGTAGCTGACTCACCCTTATCTTCTAAAGATTTACTAGTTTTTTCAAATACATCAATAGCTATATCTACACCTTCAAATGACTTATCATTTAATGCTTTAAACTTTTCAGATGTAGTTAAAACTTCATTTAAGTATTTTTCAATATCACCAGTAGATGGTAAAGATTTTTCAACAACATATGAAGCCTCAGGAGCTGATAATGAAACTACCTTAGATAGATATTTAATCTTACCATCTTTTTCCATAGTATATGAAATAAATACATTGATAGTGTCACCAGAAGCTTTATAAACTACTGCTACAGCAGAATCGTCAGTAGTGTTTTTAATTCTATTAAATAGCTCTTCATCTTTAATCTCGTTTTCAAGACCTTTCATGAAAGATGTTTTAAATATATCTAATTTAGGGTTTTTAATTACACCGCCATCAATAACTGTTGCGATAGTACCAGTAATTTCATCTTCTACAAAGATGACACTCTCGTCTAGCAAAGTTAAACCAGCTTTTGCATAATCTTTTTCACCAGAAATACCATTAGCTACTGCAAACGTTTTACCTAATTTCTTAGCAACATCTTCAGTAAATTCTCTACCAGTAAAATCTTCTTTAGTAAGTTTTTCAATTAGTGATTTAGATACTGATTCAAATCTACCTGTAGCTACAATAACTTTAGCAACGATTTTTCTAACATTTTTATTAATCTTAGCAAAGATTTTCTTAACAGCTTCAATAGCTTTAGCGATAACTTCTTTAGCACCTTCAACAGATACTTTAAGTGTCATTGCTGGATCAGTATCAGCTGACTCGTGAGAAACTTGTAGACCATCAACAGGAAGACCTAATGCTCCTGTGAATTGACCTAGAGCTGTCACAGACATTCTAGCCGCTGCTTTAGAAACTTCACCTTCTTCAAGTGCTTGTTCACCGTCAGCAACCATAGCCGTTAAACCAGTAACTTGTTCAGTGGCATATTCAGCAGTAGCTTCATCAGCTTTCATTTCAACTACATCAGCTACGATAGCCTGTGCTTCTTCTTCAAATGCAATCGCATCGACTGTTGTCATTTCAACTACTAGAGTTGTTCCGTGTTCTTCATTACTTACTTCAAAAAGTTTTTTCATGATTTATCCTTTTGTTTTG
>Ga0164318_10001861_pt1 | contig 19152 bp, 14 predicted proteins | sample GuaBasSedimGuay9_FD_113734 | JGI IMG/M metagenome (GOLD analysis project Ga0164318, IMG submission 113734) | Subseafloor sediment microbial communities from Guaymas Basin, Gulf of California, Mexico - Guay9, Core 4571-4, 0-3 cm | ecosystem: Environmental > Aquatic > Marine > Hydrothermal vents... | reverse complement strand
TTATAAGTGTCACCAGGATAAAGCTTATTAATTTCAGGGGCATATTTATCATATGTTCCCTTGCTTTGGTCAAGTAGAGTTGCCATGTCTGAATCTGAAAGCTTAAAGAATTCGACACCACTTGCTTTTGCTTTTGCAATATTGGTGTTTTCTTCGGTAAGGGATTTTACCCGGCTTTTTGTACAGACATCGTGAACACTGGCAACAAAAGCTTCTCTTAAATCAGCAGGAAGGCTTGCGAGCCAGGCTTTGTTGAAAATCCAGATAAAAAGCCCCTGTGCATAGTTTATCTGGGTAAAATATTTGGCCACTTCAAATTTTTTGGTTACATTACACACAGTAAGGGTGTGATCCAGACCGGTTATGACACCCTGCTTCAGTGCAACCGGCACATCAGGCCAGGGCATTGAAACAGGATTGAATCCCCAATTTCTGTAGCTTAATTGATTAACAGCTGCTTCTGCTATCCTGAACTTTACTTTTTTAGCATCTGCAATATTTTTAACGGGAATGGTGGTTGCCCATCCATAGTTTCCATATCCGGTAATATCAAGCCCGGTAATCCCCTGATGATCCATTGCATTTAAAAAATGGTTGAAAATCTTTTTATTGTTAATAAATTTATCAAGCTTTTCAAAAGAATTCACAAGGAAAGGAAGATTTACGATACCGAATCTGGGACCAAGATTTGTCGACGCAACAGAGCTTACTCCCATCCCTTGGACAGCACCCATCTGAAGCATATTTAAGACTTCTACCTCGCCGCCCAGCATGGAGTAGGGTTTAAAATCCACATAAATTTTACCATTTGTCCGTTTCCATACCTCATCACGAATTTCAAAACCGGCCAATGTGCCCACGAGGCCTGGAGTTGATACATTGGAGACAATGCACTTATACTTTGCCCCTTTAGGATTAAAATCCGGCTTCCACTTATCCAGTGAAGGTTTTTTCTTTGCAAATACCGGAGCGGTGAACATAAATGACCCTACCATCAAGACAAGTAATAATACTAAAAATGTTCGAATCTTCATACTTAGTTCCTTTCCTAAAAAATTTAAATTTATAAAAAAGGGCGCTGGCTTTAAAAATTTCCAGCACCTGTTTCAACTTCTGGAATCCAACCACCCCCCCAGTCGTACACATTGATCTCTTAACTTATTCAAAGTTCACTGGCAAGTCAAACTAAAAAAAATCTTAATCCAGCTTTTTAAATGCCTCTTTTCTGCCGGTAAATTTCTCCCGAAGCTGGGGTTTCATCAATTTTCCCGTAGGATTCCTTGGAACCTGATCAAAAATCACCTTGCGAGGCACTTTATAGAGAGACAATTTTGATTTTGCAAATTCAATCACCTCTTCTTCGCTCAACTCCTTACCTTCTTTAAGTTGAACAATTGCAAGAACAATCTCCACCAGTCTGTCATCCGGATATCCGATACAGGCCACATCATCAATATCAGGATGATCCATCAATGCATCTTCAATCTCAACCGGGAAGATATTTTCACCACCGCTGGTGACCATATCTTTCATGCGGTCAACAATGTAAAAATATCCGTCCTTATCTTTTTTTAATAAATCTCCGGTGTAAAGCCAGCCGTCTTTCAGACTTTCAATCGTTTTCTCAGGATTTGAATAATACTCCAGCATCATCCTGGGTGTTCTGAATATTAACTCACCAACTTCTTCATCCGGAAGTTCCTCTCCCATGGGATCAACAATTTTGGCTTCAACACCAAAGGTGGGTTTACCGATGGAACCGGGTCGTGAAAGGACATCTTCCGGGTAGAGGTTAAACAATCCACCGCCGCCGCCTTCTGTTATGCCGTATATGTTGGATACTTTACAGGGCAGTTTTTCCACAAGGAGCTTCATAATATCAAATGGGACGGGTTGGGCACCGATTTCCATATACTTCCAGGAAGAAAGATCATAATCATCAAGATTAATATCCCCTTTGTCCAGGGCATTGAGCAATGCAATCCCAATGGGTACGACAAACAGTACATCCGTGCATTTTTCTTCTGCAACGGCTTCAATGATCCATTTGGGATCTCTGAAATCCCTAATGATCGTTCCTTTGGCCCCTGTCGCATAAAAAGGTGCCCACAAAAACATGGTACCACTGTGATATAACGGCAAAAAGAACAAATAATTATCATCCGTTTGAACGAAATAAGTCATTCCATTACCAACGGCAGTATTATTAATCGAAAAATGAGTGTGAAGTACGGGTTTTGGTTTGCCTGTTGTACCGGATGTGAACATCATGGCAAGGCCGTGATCCCTGTCAACTTCTACAAGTGCATCAGATGTATCGGAGTATTCCCGGATCTTTTGAAAATCTATCATATCATCGGGGACATCCTTGCCGACACAGATATATTTTTTAATCGTTGACAGGTCTTTTTGAGCAGGCTGGACAACGCTTAAAAATTCTGAACCGAGAATAAAAACATCAGGATTTGAGACCTCGGCCGCATAAAGAACATCAGAACTTTCAAACCGAAAATTTAAGGGTACGACCACTGCCCCTATCCGTATAATGGCAAAATATGTAATTAGCCATTCCAGTGAATCTTTCTGAAGGTGCATGACAAAATCACCCTGCGAAACCTTAAGCTCTTTTGTCAGATAATTTGCTGTTCTATTTATCTCGTCATTAAATTCCTTCCAGGTAAAGGTCCGTCTTTCCCCGGAAGCCGGGGTTCGTTCGATCAGACAAACCTTGTCAGGAATATGCCGAGCATGAATTGAAGCGTAACCGGAATAATTCAACGATGCTCTCCTTTATGTTAATTGATTAATTTTCTTTGACTGCAAATCCCTTTATATAATCCATAATATATATAGACACCGAATAAAATTAAAACTTCACTTTATCCAGTCCTTTTAACCCAAGAATCTGTCTTGCCTCATCAGAAGTTGCCGGAGTCAGGCTCATTTCCTTTGCAACCCGTTTTATCATACTCACTTGATCAGCACTTGCCTTTGCCATGATACCTTTTCCCGCATAGATGGAATCTTCTAGTCCTACTCTCACATTCTGTGCACCCATGGCCATGGCAGTTGTGGTGATGGGGATCTGGAATCTGCCGCCGGCGGCCACCGACCATGTAAAATTCTCTTCACCCAGAACCTCTTTTGCCTCATCATGGATCAAAACCAGATGTTTGACAGATGGTGTCATCCATCCCACCATGGGGCCGAATACAAATTGCAGATGAACCGGTGGTTTTAAAAGTTTTTCTTCCAAAAGCCAGGATACATAACTGACATGCCCCAGTTCATAAATTTCAATTTCAGGTTTGGTATCAATCTCAAGAAAGGTTTCTCCATAAATTTCATCATCCCTGAAGGTTGGCCTGAAGGTTACATTTTTGCACAGTTCAAGGTATTCGGGTTCCCAGTCATATTTGTATTCCTTGAACCTTCCGGCGATCTGAAAAATACCAAAATTAAAAGGTGCCGGATCAAAAGAACACATTTCAGGCATAAGCTTTTTAATAGGAATCAATTTCTCTTCAGTGGTCTGATTCATACCGCCACCGGTTGTCGGCAGCAGGATTATGTTACATCTTGCCTTGATCTTAGAACAGACTTCCATAAAAAGGTCAGGATCAGACACCGGCAATCCGTTTTCAGGATTTCTCACATGGATATGGGCAATGGCTGCGCCTGCTTCATACGCTTTTACCGCATCTTCCACAATCTGGTCAGGCGTTATGGGAAGGTAATCACTCATGGTAGGGATATGAACAGATCCTGTAACGGCTGCTGTAATGATTATTTTATTCTTCATTTTTTTTTAATCCTCCTTTAAAAAAAATTATTATTTTTTCTTATACTCTGTACTCTTCATCCGGATCAAGGACAAACACCCTCTTTTCCTTTACATTATCAATGACAAAAGAAGATTTAATCACCTGGATACCTTCTATCTGGGTGAGTTTTTTATTCATGAACTCACCATATGTTTTAATATCTTTGGCAACCACCTTTAAAATAAAATCATTTGCACCGGCAATCTGGTAGCATTCAATCACTTCATCCAGGTTAAAAAATTTTTCTTTTATGGCGGCCACAGAAGAAAGACTACTCAAACTAAGACCGATATTGACCATACCCATAATAGAAAACCCGATTTTTTCAGGATCTATTACTGCTGTAAAATGAGAGATTACTCCTGCTGATTCCAATCTTTTAACCCTTTCAAGGGTGGCAGGGGCTGAAATCCCGACAATCTTAGATAACTTGGAATTTGTTGTTTTCCCATTTTCCTGAAGTGTATTTAAAATCAGCTTGTCAATTTTATCTAAAACCATTTATTCCCTTACACCATTAAATGGTTATATTTTTCTTTAATCAATGGCAACAATTCTTTTAATGTTTCGTCTATTTTATTGACCAGATGATCTATTTCCTGTTCTGTCATTTTTGTTGACAGGATAAATAACCCTCTTGGAATGGTAAAAATTCCTTTGTTAAGCAAAGACAGATGCATCAGGGTGTGGAGCTGTTCTTCTGATTTTAAAACCTGTTCCGCAGTTGTGATGGGTTCATTGACAAAATGCAGGTTCAGCAAAGACCCGATCTGGTTGGACTGAATATTTAAGCCATTTGCTTTAAAGCTTTTTAAAAGCCCTTTCTGGAAGTGATCTCCCAAACTATTAATATAAGCAACAGCATCTTCATCGTACTTTGACAAAGCCGCATACCCTGCCTGCATCACGGTTTCATACCCGTTAAATGTTCCTGAATGGTACAAAGGTTTATCTGTATTTTCATGGCAATAAATATTCATGATTTCTTCTTTGCCGCCAAACACGCCAATGGGCAGACCACCGCCCACAACCTTTCCAACCGTTGTCAGATCCGGTGTTACACCATAAAGTTTCTGACACCCGCCCGTATGAACCCTGTAAGAAAAAATCTCATCAAAAATCAAAAGGACATTATTCTCAGACGTCACCTTTCTTACATGTTCAAGGTACCCGGGCTCGGGCAGCACAACACCACCCGCTCCCAGGAAAGGCTCCATGATAACTGCCGCAAGCTCTGAAGCATTTTCTTTCACCACTTTTTCAAGTGCCTGAAAATCATTGAACTTTACTTCCAGCATATCTTCAGTCATGCCTTTGGGAATTCCCGCCGTAATCACATTCTTTTTTGTGGAAGCAGCAACGCAGTCATGGGTTCCGTGAAAACCGCCGGTCATTTTAAGGATCTTGTCTTTTCCGGTATAGGCCCTTGCTGTTCGTAAAGCAAACAGCGTGGCTTCCGTCCCTGAATTAACAAACCTGACCTTGTCAAACCCGGGTATTCTTTCGCATAAAAGCTTTGCCAGTTTATACTGCCCCTGTGTTGGGGTGGAATACTGGGAGCCTTTTGCAATCCCTTCCTGTACGGCTTTCACAACATCAGGGTCCCCGTGCCCATGGACAATAGCGCCATAGGCATTGGTGACATCAAAAAGTTTATGCCCTTCATGGGTATAGACATAGGCACCCTGCCCATAATCGATATGGATGGGATAGGGTTTAAAATAACTTAAGCTTCTGGTTGAACCACCGGGAATATAATTGATCAACTTTTCATGACGCTCTTTGGAAACAGGAAATTTTTCCTTATAAGCCTCAGCAATTTTCTTTTCAATTTGTTCTTCAATACCGGTCTGTTTTTCACTCATGGTGTCATCCTTATCCTAATTTAATTATTCTTTGGTATGAACAATCAAAAGTTCCCCAACCTCTTTTTCTATCTTTTCAACAAATTCACCAGATTCAATTCTGACTTTCAGCTCTTCCATATCATCAATATAGACCTTGTCTTTATCCATATAATCAAGGGTTTCACGAACCGCTTTATGCATGATTTTACCTGCAGGACTGAGTCTGTCAATTCCCCTCTGGTCTGCTGCCTGGGCTGCGCAGAGCAATTCAAAAGACAAAATATGGTTGGTATTTTCAACAATTCTTCTTGTTTTTCGACCTGCAATCAGACCAAAACTGACTATATCCTGAAAATCAGCAGTGGAGGTGATGGACTGAATAGATGCCGGAACTGCAAGGGTTCTATTCTCTGCAACAAGTGATGTGGTCATGAACTGCCCGCCCATAAGCCCCATTCTAACCCCAGTGTCTTCTTTACAAAGGAAAGGAGGAAGTCCTGTGCTGTGGGCTTCATCCATGAACCTGTCAATTCTTCTGTCACTTACAACACCAATATTGACCATGGAGATCCCGAGACAGTCCATTGCAAATGAGATGGGCTGACCATGAAAATGACCATTATGAAAAAATGTATCCAACTCTGTAAAAATCAATGGATTGTCATTACTGGAATTAAGTTCCCTTAAAAGAACCTCATGGGCATTTTGTAAAGAATCTTTTGTCGGGCCCACAAATTGAGGAGTACAGCGGATTGAATAGGCATCTTCAACAGGAATGTCTGCCACAGAAACACCTTTGTGCTGCTTCAAAGTTGATTGCAGTTTTATAGACAGTTCCAACTCATCAATGGCCAGATTACTTCCCTTGAGAAGTTTGGTCAGGTTCATTGCAGTGGCCATCTGGCCTGGATGGTATTTTTGCTCGTGAACGATTGGGTCAAACGGATTAAACCTGCCCATTAAAGTTTCAATGGCAAAAGCAGCTATTATATCTGAATTTTTCAATGTATTGGTGGCTTCTGTGATAACCGTGCAGGCAAGACCCACCATGCCGGATGTTCCATTGATCAGGGACAGGCCTTCTTTGGCATTCAAATACATGAGGTCTATGCCGGCAGCTTTCATGGCTTCTTTACCCGGCATGAGTTTGCCCTTATAATTTGCTTTCCATTCGCCAAAAGCAACACTTGCAATACAGCCAAGGGGTCCAAGATCGCCACTGGTACCCAGAGAACCTTTTCTAGGAACAAGCGGAAAAACATGCTTGTTGATCATATCCAGATAAATTCTCAGATTGACTTCTTTGATACCGGAAAAACCGCGGCAAAGCGAATTGGCCCTTGCGATCATAAAGGTTCTGACAAGTGTATCTTCAAAGGGTTTCCCCACCTGGGTAGTGATACTTCTTACAAGGTTTTTCTGAAAATCATTATCTCTTTCTTTGGGCAGAAGATAGTCAACCAGACCGCCGCAGCTTGTATTAACCCCATAGATACACCGCTCTTCACTGGCCCATTTATCAACCAGATCCCGGCATTCACGGATCTTGGGCCAGTTTTTTTCGTCTACCTCAACTTTGATGGATATGTCTTGACCTGCTTTTATCAATTCTTCAATTGTTAATGTATACCCGTCAAGAATAAGCGTATTTTCTTTGATTGGCATAATTTCCTCCTTAGATATATTTAAGTTAATAATTTATACTGTTCAAAAGACAGAAGTCCACAAACAAAATTATAAACTTCTATTGTTTAAAAATTAACCTAATCACCAAATCTTTGTCAAGCAATAATTATAATTTTATAAGGAAAATTATAATTATTTGTAACTATTGAAACAATATATCTTAATTTTGGCTTATTTTATAAACTTTTTTTCCTAATTTACCTTATTTTAAATCAAACCATATTTTATCGATTGTTCAAAGATTAATTTGTCTTTCTCACAAAATCATGTAAATTGAATACGGCTGCGGCTGAACTTGGTACGGATACCAAAGTTAAGCCCTCTTTCAAAATTGAAATAAGGATTTTTTAATGCCACATGGAGAAGAGTTGAATCCGACTTTATTAAACAATTGTATTGTGCGACCGGTCTTATACTGGTTTTCAACCGTTTCACTCTTTTCCATGGGTTGGAAGACCAAAGGGAAAATGCCTGATATCAAAAAATTTGTTCTGCTTGCCGCTCCACATTCATCCAACTGGGATTTTGTGTTTTTCTTATTAATTATTTTTAATTACAGCATCTCTGTCCACTGGATGGGGAAACATTCCATGTTTAAATGGCCGTTTAAAGGCTTGTTAAAACGGCTTGGCGGAGTACCCATTGACCGATCAGGAAAAGGCAAGGTTGTGCAATCCATGGTAAAAGCCTTTGAGAAATCAAAAGCATTGATCATCACCATAGCACCTTCCGGCACCAGAGGAAAAGTGACGAAATGGAAAACAGGATTTTACCATATCGCCTATCAGTCCGAGGTTCCAATCGTTCTCGGTTTTATTGATTATAAACAAAAAACCATTGGAATCGGCCCGGTTTTCACCCCTTCCGGTAATATAGATGCAGACATGACATCCATTAAAGCTTTTTACGCTCAATTTTCAGGCAGATATTCCAAGAGATCTATAACAGATTAACGGCATATTTTTTTGCAGTCAGACCGACTGCACATTGATGATTAACCTCAGCCGGTGATCATCAGATGGACAGTATCTTCATTAAATTTATCCTTTTTCAGGTATCTTTGATATAATGTGTTCTGAAAGCGCCGTAATGGTCAGGCTCGGATTTACACCGAGATTGGCTGAAACAACAGATCCATCAGCCACATACAGGTTGGGGTAACCAAATAATTCTCCCTTGTTGGACACCACGCCATTTTCTTTTGAATCCCCCATGCAGCACCCCCCTAAAATATGAGCCGTTGTTGATGTATTTAAAACGACCTCAGGAAACGAGCTCAATGGAATTCCATCCATCTTTTTTGCGAGCCGTATGGCTGCTTCATTGGCAACGGGTATAAAGCTTGGAGATCTTTTAAACCCTTTTGGTATTTCAGAGTTGATTGATTTACCGCCAAACCGCCACCACCTTGGCTTGAATTTTAACTTTAAATGATTTTTATCCGTCTGCATCACTAACAGAATGGACATGGATGCGGCCTTGCCCAGAGGCCATAACAGCCGGATAAACCTTAAAGGATGTTTTACAATATTTCCCATAAATCTTATCACTCTCGGTATCTTGCCGCCACCACCGGACATAATGGTAAGAAGATTTAAAAGGACATCAGATCCTTTATTGAATCTCACGATTTCAATATGGGTGGCATCATCAGGGTAAATCCCTGATGTAATAGCAATCTGGTCATTCCAATTGGTTGTTTTATCATTGGATTTAACACCGATAAGAACCTCGGAATTGGTCCTCACGAAATTCCCCAGTTCATCGGAAATATTGGGCAGCAATCCCTTATCTTTACATTCACTTAAAAGCTTTACAGTACCTAATACCCCGCCTGAGAAGACAACACCTTTGGCCATATATCTTTTTTCTTTTTTTAAAAAACCCGTGGTGTTTTTTGTGATGACTTCATATCCTCCATGCACTTGTCTTACACCTGTCACAGAGGTTTCAGGAATAATCTTTGTCCCCAGATCCTTTGCAAGATAAAGATAATTTTTGTCAAGTGTATTTTTTGCACCGACAGGGCATCCAATCATACAGGCGCCACAAAAGGTGCATCCCGTCCGATCCGGTCCCTTGCCGTCAAAATAAGGATCTGAAACCGTTTTTTCAGGTTCACCGAAAAAAACCCCTACATCATTTTTATGAAAGGTATCTTTTCCTGTCATTTCCAGGCCCACATCTTTTAACAGCCTGTCAGCCTTTCCAACCTGAGGACTTAAATTTGCCCCCAGCATTTTTCTGGCTGTCTCATAATGGGGCATTAATTTTTCTTTGGCATTTTCAATACACCAGTCACGGCTTTCAAACACCTTATCAGGAGGGGTAAGAAGCTGGTTTGCATAGACTAAACTTCCGCCACCCACTCCACCGCCATGGACAATCATGACATGTTTAAACAAGGTGAGCATCTGATATCCATAGCACCCGAAGGCCGGCATCCATAAATATTTTTTGATATTCCAGCTTGTCTTTGGAAAATCTGTTGTCTTCCAAACTTTCCCTTTTTCAAGAACTCCCACTCGATATCCTTTTTGGGAAAGCCTTAAAGCGGAAACACTTCCGCCAAAACCTGAACCGATCACAATATAATCAAAATCATGCCGTTGTTTTGATCCCATCACACACCTTTAAATAGAGTCAGCTTTATCATAGGTGCCATCATCATTTTATGATAGATACTCTGTCAATATGGCCTTTAGCCTGTCAAGACAGCCGGAATAAAAATGGTCACACCCTTTAATAATCTCATACTGCGGATCAATCTGCCACCGATCAATATGCTTTTGAACCAGGGCTGCAGGCGCAATCTCATCATCATCGCCACCGGTTACAATCAGACCTGTAGATGGCATGTTCGCAATCTCTTCAAAACTCATAAACCCTGCAGGAGGCGACACCATAATATGATCTTCAATTTCACATCCCCTTGAAACCACAGCGGCATTCATCCGTGCACCAAAAGAATATCCGGCAAGATAAATCTTTTGATAATTGTTTTTCGTAAGCCAGGTCATGGCAGCCCTTATATCCTCCTGCTCGCCGTTGCCGTTGTCGAACATACCGGTGCTGTTGCCTGTTCCCCTGAAGTTAAACTTAAGCGTTGTAAACCCTTTTTCAAAAAAAGCTTCAGCAATGGTCACCACTACCTGGTTATCCATATTCCCGCCATAAAGTGGATGGGGATGACAGATGATAACAGCCTTTTGTCTGGAATTTTTATGTAAAACGCCCTCAAGGTTTATGTTCCCACATTCAATGATAATATTTGATGCCATATGTGTAATCCTAAAATTTATAGAAATGATATCTATATTACTTGTAACCTGTTTTTATTTTTTGTAAACTCTATTTTGTTTCATACAACCTTTGATTATTTATAAAGGGTCTTATTGTGAATATCAATTTAATAAAGACATTTGTTAAAAAAATATGAGGATAAAAACATGAAATGCTATTTTGTTTTAATTGCCTGTTTACTGTATATACTGTCTGCTTCATCAATATCTGCAGAATATTATCACTATATCGACAAGGATGGTATCAAACATTACACAGATGACATTTCCGAGATACCTGAAGACCAAAGGCCCAAACTAAGTATCCATAAAAGCATTCAGACTCCGGCAAAAAAAGAAGCACCCCCAGAAAATCCGGCTATTTCACCTGAATCACTTGTGATAAAAAAAGATGAACTGGATAATGAATATGAAGCCCTTGTTAAAAAAAGAGAGGCCCTGAACAAAGAGAAAAAAAGTATTGGTGAAAAAAAATACAACGAGATTGCCACTCAATTAAATATTGAAATCAAACAATACCAGAAAAAAAGCCAATCCTATGAGAAGCTTGTTGAACAATACAATGAGCAAATCAAACCATCCGATAAAAACTGAAATTAGTGTTGGTGGGTCAAGGTTTTTTCTAAAAGGCCATTAATACTGTTAACATAATCTTTATTCTGGCAGGGTTTTGACAGATGATCAATATTGGTATCTTTTTGCTTCAACTCTTTTGCGGACCTAAATCATACGCTATTTTTTTGCATTTTTCATGGATGCCTTGATAAATTCCCTGAATAAGGGGTGCGGGTTTTGGGGCTTGGATTTGAATTCCGGATGGAACTGACACCCCAGATACCAGGGGTGATCTTTAAGTTCTACTATTTCAACGAGTTCATGATCCGGGGAGGTTCCGCTGACAACAAGACCCGCTTTTATCAGCTGGTCTTTATATTCATTGTTAAATTCAAACCTGTGTCTGTGACGTTCTGAGATTTCTTCCTGCTTATAGGCTGCCATGGCAAGGGTATCGGGTACCAGTTTACAGGGATAAGCGCCAAGGCGCATGGTGCCGCCTTTATCAGAATCTTCATCCCGTTTTTCAATTTTGTGGGTTTGCTCATCAAACCATTCTTTCATAAGATATATCACCGGATAGGGTGTATAGGGATCAAACTCCTGGCCATTGGCATCTTCAAGATTGAGCAGGTTCCTGGCAATTTCAATCACTGCCATGTGCATGCCAAGGCAAATCCCGAAATAAGGCACCTTATGCTCTCTTGCATATTTTGCAGCAATAATCTTTCCTTCAATTCCTCTGGACCCAAACCCACCCGGCACAAGGACCCCGTCACTTTTAGAAAGAATTTCAACGACATTGTCTTCTGTCAGGTTTGTCGAATCGACATATTGAAGATTTACCCTGGCATCATTTGAAACTCCGCCGTGGGTCAGTGCTTCATTCAGACTTTTATAACTTTCCGTTAAATCAACATACTTACCGACAATGGCGATATTCACTGAAAATCTAGGATTTTTCAGTCTTTCAACCACTTCTCTCCATTCATCCAGCCTCGGAGCTCTGGCCCAGATGTTCAGTTTCTTTAATATCTTATCGCCCAGTCCTTCCTTATTGTAGACCAGGGGAACTTCATAAATACAATCCACATCTTTTGCCGTAAAAACATCATCAGCACCCACATTACAAAAAAGGGCTATTTTGGCTTTAATATCCTGGGACAGATAACTTTCTGTTCTGCAAAGAAGAATATCCGGCTGAATGCCAATACTTCGAAGCTCTTTCACACTGTGTTGTGTGGGCTTTGTCTTTACTTCACAAGCGGTTTTGATATAGGGGACAAGGGTCAAATGGATATAAATAACATTGGATGCCCCGGCATCGGTTTTAAACTGCCGGATGGCTTCCAGAAAAGGAAGGGATTCAATATCACCAATGGTGCCGCCGATCTCAACAAGTACAACATCAACATCTCCGGACACAAGGCAGATGCTCTTCTTGATTTCATCGGTAATATGCGGAATGACCTGCACAGTCCCTCCAAGATATTCGCCCTTGCGCTCTTTGGTAATCACCTGGTCATAAATTTTACCCGTGGTAAAATTATTATTCTTACCCAGTTTTGCATGGGTAAATCTTTCATAATGGCCCAAGTCAAGATCTGTTTCCGCCCCATCATCTGTTACAAACACTTCACCATGCTGAAAGGGATTCATTGTTCCCGGATCGACATTTATATAGGGATCAAGTTTTTGTATGGTAACTGTCAAACCGCGGCTTTCAAGAAGCATTCCGATAGCAGCAGATGCAAGCCCTTTGCCTAAAGATGATAGTACGCCTCCGGTAACAAAAATATACTTGGTGTTTTTAGCCATTATTCCTCACTTATTTAATGTTATTCATATAATTTTTTAAAATCTTCCATACGTTTGTCTAAATCATCAACCTGTTTGTTATTCTCATCAAACGGATCAAGGCCATTTTTGGGATATAGCTGCTCTATATGCTCAATATCAAACAAATCCTTGGAAAACCCGGATTTCAAATCAAAACTTCTTACGTGAATCATTGCAAACAATTGATTATCTAAAAAAATACTCACCTGCATCGGGTACCAGGTTTTACTGACCCGCTGCCAGTTGTTATAAAAAAATTCTACCATCCAGCCGTTTTTTTCAACCATATATTTAATAGGCAGAAAAGACTCTTTTTCTATCCATAGTCCTGCAAAGGGTTTACCCTTAGCCAGGGGTCTGCCGATGACATAACAGATGGTATCATTCACTCTTTGAAAAGATACTTTTGATGTATCAATACCTGCTGAGGCCATCTGACTTAAAAGCGTTTCATAATCCCGATAAAGCAGAATATCCGTATACAGATCAACCAATAATTTATCATGGGAAACGATAACCCCGTTCATTACTTTGACAACTTTGAAATCAGATTCAACACTGAAACTTGTCATGGTATCTGAAATAATCTGGGACCGGAACTGGTTAGGGTAGGAGTAAATCAACTTTTCCTCTAACTCCACCAGGCCTTCTTGCGTGTCTTCATAGTTTAAAATCTTCTTGGTCTGATAGGCTTCGATACCAACCGGCTGCTTTATCTTTCCCATAACAAGATGCAACAGGTGAGGCGCCTGGGGGACAAATGCCTCACCCGTGCCTGATAAAAGAACAAAAAACAGGCTGAAACCCAGGCTAAAAAAAAATGGAAATAATCTTTTCTTCATCACCTGAAGGTCACATGTAAATTTAAAAAAATCAAACAAAAAGATTTTCAGGAAAAGAGGCACTGTCTCCCAGCATTTCTTCAATCCTGATAAGTTGGTTATATTTGGCCACCCTGTCGCTCCTGGACATGGACCCGGTCTTTATCTGTCCCGAATTTACGCCCACTGCAAGATCCGCAATAAAAGAATCTTCTGTTTCTCCGGATCGATGGGAAACAACCGTTGTATAGCCGGATTCTTTTGCCATCTGGATGGTATCTAACGTTTCTGTGACCGATCCGATCTGGTTCAGCTTTATAAGAATTGAATTACCAATCCCTCTTTCAATTCCTTTTTTAAAAATATCAGGATTTGTTACAAAAATATCATCCCCCACAATCTGCGTAGAATTTCCAAGCCGTTCCGTCATGATTTCCCATGAATCCCAATCACCTTCTGCAAGACCGTCTTCAATGGAATATAAGGGGTATTTTTCAACCAGTTTTTCATAATAATCAATCAACTCAATGGCAGACAGTTCTCTGCCTTCTGACTGAAAAATATATTTTCCATTTTCATAAAACTCAGACGCTGCTGCATCAAGGGCAATACCGATATCTTTTCCAGGTCTGTATCCGGCGGCTTCAATGGCATTAATGATATATTCCAATGCTTCCTCATTGGACTTAAGATTCGGGGCAAATCCGCCTTCATCCCCCACTGCTGTGGACAGTCCTTCGCCCTTTAATATTTTTGCAAGATGATGAAAAGTTTCAGCACCCATCTGCACCGCTTGCGTAATAGACCGGGCACCAAAAGGAAGAATCATGAACTCCTGGATATCCAGATTGTTGGCAGCATGTTCCCCGCCATTGATAATGTTCATCATGGGAACCGGCATCAACCTGGCATTAATACCGCCTAAATGCTGAAACAAAGGGATTTCACAAGCATTTGCCGCAGCTCTTGCCGACGCCATTGATACGCCTAAAATAGCATTGGCACCCAGCCTTGACTTGTTTTCCGTACCATCAATATCAAGCATTGTATGGTCAAGGCCTGCCTGATCCATGGCATCATATCCAATAATCTCAGGGGCAATCACCTCATTGACATTGGCAACGGCGTTTAAAACGCCTTTGCCCAAAAAACGATTTTCAGAATTATCCCGAAGTTCCAACGCTTCCCTTGTGCCGGTTGAAGCACCGGATGGAACCGCTGCCCTGCCCTCGGCACCGCAGGCCAAAACAACGTCCACTTCAACAGTAGGATTACCTCTGGAATCAAGTATTTCCCTTGCCCTGACCTCAATTAATTCAGTCATATGCCCCCCTTATCCTTAATTTATCAACTGCTTTTGATTTATATTATTTTCATGATTTTTTCTGAATTCTATTAATAGCAATATCCATTCTGACATTCAAGAACTATTCTTAACTTTTTCTTAGCCTTGACAAATAAAAACGACTCTTATAATTAAAAAAAGTTGCCAAAAAAAGTTGTACCAGGTACAGGTACTTAATTATTACATATAAGGAGTAATGAATGAACATTTTATTTTTTGGACCAAACGGCAGTGGAAAGGGAACCCAGGGAGCGATCCTGAAAGATAAATATAATATTGCACATGTTGAATCCGGCGCTATTTTCCGTGAAAACATCAAAGGCGGAACCGAGTTAGGTAAAAAAGCAAAGGAATTTATTGACAAAGGTGACCTTGTACCGGATGACATCACCATCCCAATGGTTCTTGACAGGATAAAACAAGATGACTGCAAGAACGGATGGCTTCTGGACGGCTTTCCCAGAAATAAAATTCAGGCGGAAAAACTTCATGCCTCTTTAGAAGAAGCAGGCATAAAACTTAGTTATGTGATTGAAATGCTTCTTGATAGAGAAATTGCAAAAAACAGAATCATGGGCCGTCGTCTCTGCGAGGTAGATAACAATCACCCGAACAATATTTTTATTGATGCCATTAAACCGGATGGAGACAAATGCAGAGTCTGCGGCGGTGCATTAAGTGCACGGGATGATGACCAGGATGAAACAGCCATTGATAAACGGCATTCCATCTATTATGACACGGATACCGGTACTCTTGCTTCTTCTTACTATTTCAAAGATGTGGCCGCAAAAGATGATGGGATCAAATATATTACGCTGGCCGGTGAAAAAGCACTTCCGGACGTAACAGCCGAGTTGATTTCCAAACTTTAAGACTTAGCTGATTTAACTTCAGATTTTAAAGCCTTTCTGCCTTTGATTTTAGGCAGAAAGGCTTTATTTTTTCCTTGCTTTTAAACCTCATGTTTGTTACAAGTGCGGGTTATAAATATCTCGGTATTTAAATACACAATGAAAGGGGCGATGTTTTTGAAGGAAATTACAGTCACAGTTATTGATAACGATGTGGAGAGAGCCTTAAGGATATTGAAGAAAAAAATCCAGAATGATGGCCTCTTTAAACGTCTTAAAGTCAAAAAGCATTTTGAAAAACCATGTCAGTTTAGACGACGTAAAATGAGAGAAGCAATGAGAAGGCAAAGAATTGCGGCCTCAAGATCACGTAGAAGACCCAGATAATAGTTAAAGTTGACAACAATTAAAATTCACCCGGTATACATTATTTGTTTAATAATTTATACCGGGTTTTTTATTTAAAAAAATGAAAAAAAACGCCTATCATAAGTGTCTTGATAAAATCTACAAACTTGGCCGATTCGGCATTAAGCTTGAGCTTGACACCATATTAAATATTTTAAAATTTTTAAACAATCCCCAGAAAAACTATCTTACTGTTCATGTGGCCGGCACCAATGGCAAAGGATCCACTGCCACATATATTGCATCGATCTTACGAAAAGCCGGATTTAAAACAGGGATTTATACTTCACCGCATCTGGTTGACTTTAATGAACGAATCTCAATTGATGGGGAGCAGATTTCAAATGATCAGGTTGTTGATGCCTATGAAGCGGTTCATAACGTCGACATTGGAAAAAGAAAAGCGACTTTCTTCGAAATTACAACCGCCATGGGGTTTTACCATTTTTCAAAACAGAATGTGGACTGGGCCGTCATTGAGACAGGCATGGGTGGAAGATTTGATGCCACTAATATCATCAACCCCCAGGTGAGTGTTATCACCAACCTGTCCATCGAACATACGGATTATCTGGGAAATACGATTAAAGATCTGGCAAAAGAAAAAGGCGGGATTATCAAGCGGAATACACCGGTCGTCACCGGGATATCCCAGCCGTCCGGTATTTTTGTTATAGAGCAGACTGCAAAAGAAAAGTCATCTGATCTCTTTGTTTATAAAAAAGACTTTTCAACAAGAAAAGATCCACGACAGGACACCTATACGTACACAGGAATAAACAAACGCTTTAATCACCTGACAAAACCATTGCCCGGGGAACACCAGAAAGAAAATCTAAGCCTTGCCCTTGCCGCCTGTGAACTGATTTTTAAAAAATTCAAAGGGGCTGATAACAAATACCATTTAAATCAGACATTGGTCAAAGAGGGGCTTGCGCTGACTCAATGGCCGGGACGGCTTGAGCATGTTATGGAACACCCCCTTGTGATCCTTGATGGTGCGCACAACCTCAAGGCCGCAAAGGTTTTAGGAAAATACTTATCATCATCGTTGGGTAATAGAAAACTGACACTTGTCATTGGCATCCTTGATGACAAGCCCTATGAAAAAATGCTGAAAAGCCTTGTACCCTTTGCCCAGAATATTATTATCACAAAGGCAAAAATCGACCGGAGTCTTGAACCGTCTCTATTAAAAAAGGCGGCTCAAAAATTAACCCAATGCCCCATTAAGGTCATTGAAGATGTAAAAGAGGCTGTTGCCCATGCCATTAACACCTCAAACAATGACGATGCGGTCTGTATTGCCGGATCACTCTATGTGGCAGGTGAAGCCAAGGAAAAATTTGACAATGACCTTGATCAATAGTCACGGTTTCAGTATTATATAATTTTTGCGCTCGTAGCCCAGGGGATAAGGCGTCAGCCTCCGAAGCTGAAGATCGCTGGTTCGATTCCAGCCGGGCGCACCAGACAAACCCATGAACTCAACACTTAAAATAGGCCTTATCAGTTATAGAAGCAATCCTCACTGTGGCGGACAAGGCGTCTACATCCGTCATTTAAGCCATGCCCTTTGTGACCTGGGGCATGATGTCGAGGTCATTGCAGGACCTCCTGATCCCCTATTAAATAATAGACCGAACAACAATGTAACACTTACCATGCTTAAAACCCTGGATCTTTATAATCCTGAAGATCTTTTCAGGACCCCGAGCTTTAATGAACTCAAAAATTTCATTAACCTGATTGAATGGCTCGATATCTCCACCATGGGTTACCCTGAACCCATGACCTTTGGAATGCGGCTGACTAGACATCTTAAAGAGACAAAAAAGCGATATGATATCATCCATGACAACCAGAGCCTGTCTTATGGTATTTTGTCCCTGGCAAAAAGAATGCCGGTCACGGCAACCATTCATCATCCCATGACAGTGGACAGGCGTCTTGCGGTTCAAAGCACAAAATCTTTCTTAAAAAAAATCAAGGCCCTTAGATGGTATTCGTTTATCGGTATGCAGAAAAGGGTGGCAAAAAAACTGTCCCGCATTATCACGGTTTCAAAAAGTTCTCAAAAAGATATTGCCAGAGAGTTTGATATCCCGGAGTCAAAGTTTAAAACCATTCCCATCGGCATTGATACCCATAATTTTTATCCTCTTTCGACCGTCAAAAAACAGCCCGGCCGCATCATTGTAACCAATAGTGCGGATACGCCTTTAAAAGGGCTTTATCATCTTCTTTTTGCCATAAAAAGTGTCTTAAAAATACGATCGGTCAAGCTGGTGGTCATCGGCAGCCCCAAAAAAAACGGCGGCATAGAAAAACTGGTTAAAAAACTGGCGCTTGAACAAACTATTAAATTTACCGGCCGTATTGACCATGATCAGTTTGTAAAAGAGTATGCCAAGGCAAGCATTGCGGTTATACCCTCTTTATATGAAGGCTTCGGACTGCCGGTGGGGGAAGCCATGGCCTGCCGGATACCGGTAATCTGCACTACAGGCGGGGCACTGCCTGAAGTTGCCGGTGATGCGACAAAGCTTGTACCGCCCGGCAATGCAAAGGCATTGGAAAAAGCCATTCTGGAACTCTTAGATGATCCTGCCCAGTGTGAAGTGCTGGCCCAAAAAGGGTATGAGCGGGTGCAAAAAGAATTTACCTGGGA
>Ga0164318_10001860_pt1 | contig 19157 bp, 24 predicted proteins | sample GuaBasSedimGuay9_FD_113734 | JGI IMG/M metagenome (GOLD analysis project Ga0164318, IMG submission 113734) | Subseafloor sediment microbial communities from Guaymas Basin, Gulf of California, Mexico - Guay9, Core 4571-4, 0-3 cm | ecosystem: Environmental > Aquatic > Marine > Hydrothermal vents... | reverse complement strand
TCTATATTTTGAAATATTCTTTTTATTATTCTTTAAAAACAATGCTGGCTTATTTTTTTCATCAAACACTTCCTTCCTCTCTCCATACTCTGCTTCTTTAATATCATGTTGTAAGCCAATACGACTAACTAAATCATAAGCCTCTAACTTATCTTCTACTTCAATTTTAATTTTTAAAATCATACGCTTATAAATGTATATTTCTGACTAATTACTAAAACTGTATTATTATCTTTAACCCAATTGATTCCTGTGATATGCGACCATAGCTTGCCAGTGTTTGAATTAGCATCTCCATCAATCACATTTCCAAATTCTGTATAAGTCCCTGCACATTCAGTTTCAGTAAAAAAAGCAGTTAATAAAACTACATTTGAATTATCAGTTCCACTGGCCATGTCATTGCGATATACCTCGTTTATTAATTGAACATCACTTGCTCCAGCACTACCTGACCCATCACCTAGTAGTGCTTTGTTAATATAACCACTATATGTTGTGTCTCCTACTAATCTCTTTATCAAGGCATTAAATCCATCATTACAAATAACATTGAATCGTCTTTTTTCCTGAACTAAATCTCCCAAGATATAAAAATTCATTATTCTTGGAAATAGCGATCTTAATTTTTGAATGACTTTATTAAAAGCTCTTTCTTTTGCATTCAACTTTGACTGATCATAAAATTTAGCAGTGATGTCACCGACTGCATGTGCGTTTTCTGTTGTGTGTTTTTTTATTATCATATTTTTAACTTAACTCCCCTGTGTCTAAACAAAATTCTCTTTCAGGATCAGAATGTCCTGACGGTTGATATGGTGCTAAAACAAATATTGGTCTAACACCTGCACCAAATGGGTCTTTCTCGATTGATTCACTTACCTCAATATTCTTAAAATCTTCCATTTCTGCAACTACCCCAATTTCCTCCTTAACCTCAACATCCTGATAATCAAGATAGTATTTTTTCAAAACTGCGTTCTCATTCAAGGTGACTTTTTTATTTTCTCCAACCAATAAACTTTGCAAAAATGCAATCATCCCTAAAGTTTTAAGTGTAGCCAATTCAACTGTCCATTCTCCTTCAGTAGCTGTAAACATCTTGAGACTAACTCTCATTATTAAAAAATTCTCGTTTATATTCCTTGTTGTTAAATTAATACTAATCGTTTGTCCTGAACTTAAACCACTAACATATGTTCTAAATCCTCCCTCTCTTATTGTATTGGCATAAGTTGATAATTGAGCTTCACCATATTGCTTCGCCTCATTTGCTGTTTTTATACTTTTATCAATTTTTTTAAATTCAAACCTCCCATACTTAGATATACTGGCATTATCCTCAACCTGTGCCATGATCGGGATTAAATAATATCCACTAATTTCAATTGAATCACCACTAGCTGGAGGATTTACAAACCTGACATATTTCTCGTTATAGCTCCACAGACAATCATAGTTATCATCATTATTTAAGAACTCAACCCCTACTGTCACACCTATGCTATTTACTAAAACTGTTGGCTTTTTAGAAAATTTATAATCAGTAGCAAAACTCTTTTGATTACCGTCTCCGTTATGTGTTTTAGTGCGTTCATTATCAGAAGTAATTTCACCACCCTCAATGACTACTACATTCCTAAGCTGACTTAAATCATTCTCAATGCTCAAGCTATCCCTGATATATTTTTCACTTCCATCTATAATATTAAATGGTGCTGGTTCATCGTTTTTGGCAAAAAAATGAATATCATTGTTATAGTCGATATACCAACTATAATTAAATAATTCACATAACTCACTCAAACACTTACTAACACTCAAATTATTAAACACAACTACCGTAACCTCTAAATCACAATTAACATTGTTATAAGTAATTCCTGTACCTGCTAAATAATTATCAACAATATATGAAATAATTTCATTAACTGTTTTATCTTCAAATCTCTCAATTACTAATATTCTATCTAAATCCAAAGTGTAATCCTTTGTTTCAATCTCATAATAAATCACATCACCTTCTGCATAGTTTGCAACCCTGATAATCTTTCCAGCAAATATTTTTTCCACTCCATCAAATACTTCTACAATGTCACTGATTTCTGGTTTATAGCTTTGCCCCTCAAAAACCTTGATTGTGAAATTACATAAATTGGGCTGTTCATTGATATTATCTTCAATCCCAAAACTCTCCCAATCAACCAAATTTGTTTTTTCTTCATTATTTATTTTTACAACTATATTCATATCAACCAAGTAAATTACTTGTTTTTAATTTCCTGATCATTAAGTCACCAATCCTCTCCGCTCCTTTTCTATCCATTATCGTATTACCTGAAATATTTACATTAATTACAGTTCCTCTACCACCTAATCTACCATTTGGAATAATATTGCCATTTGCATTCGGTACAAACAATTCAGGTCCCTGTTCTCCAACCAGATATGCCTTACTAGGACTTACAAAGCCACCACCTGCCCTTGCTCCGCCAAACCCTAAAGCATTGCCAATCGCACTTTTTGCACCCTGCACTATATTTAATCTTTTAATGCTACTAATAAGTTTATCTATCCATCCGACTACTTTTGATATTGAAGTAGTTGTTGCATCCCAAGTATCCTTGAACTTTTCAATGCCAGCATTTGCTACCTCCATTATATTTGCCAATGTCTGAATCAATACAATCAAACTAACTTCCAGTATTTTAACTACAGCAATTAAGGCACCAAGCAATATAACTCCAATAATCTTTGCAAATATCTCTAAAAATGGCATAAGTGGTTGTAATGCCTCCCATAATTTTTGCAATTCAGGAAGTAGATTCTCCCTAAAAACTAAAGCGATATTTTCCCAAGAAGTTCTAAATATTGTAAGTAGCCCCTTGTATTCACTCACAATATCAATTCCAACTTTTACAATATCAACAAAACTCTTAGAAATATCAATAACTGTTTTGATTGTTGTTTTTAAAACTTCAAATGCTTTTAATAAGATTTGACCAATTATATCTGCTGTTGCTTTTAGCTGTGGGTTAATTTCATTCTCTTCAGTAAATGCCCATGCCCTAAAACTTTTAATTGATTTATAAACATACTCAATCATCGGCTTTATAGCATTATCAAGCATATCTCCCAGTATCAGCTTTAAACTAACTATTCCATCTTTTACTGAATTAGACATTTTATACCAACTCCCCATCGCCTCTGTATATGATCCCTCCATTCTCGTTGCTTCACCAATTATAGCGTTATACATTGCATGTGTTTTTTGAGCATAAGTTAATTCACTGGTTTTAATACCTAACTGTGATGATGCATCTTTATAAACTTTAACCAAATTCATCTCAATACCATATTCACTTAAAAGTTCTGGTCGAAGTTTTACCACAGCCTGCATCATAGCTTTAATTGCATCATTTGAATTTTTATTTGAAGCAGCTGCAACATCTCTACCCCTAGCCACAATCTCCAAGGCTTGCTTTTCACTCATATTGGTCATAATGGCAGTCTTGGTTAATTCAATTGAAGTCAACATATCCTTATTTTCATCCCTGATACTTTTCACTAAGCTATCAATCTGTTTTTTTGTCCAACTATTATTTTCACCCAATTTATATATAACCGCCTTTGATTGTCCAAGCTGACCAGTTAAGCTAATGCTCTCTTTAATAAGCCCAGACAAACCACTTGCCAATTTACTAACCGTGCCGACAATAGCTCCATAGGCTAAATTACCAACCGTCACTGCCTTGGCCATAGAACCAAAAGAACTTGATGTTTGTTTAACATCATTACTCATGCCATTTAATGCCTTACTAACTTTTTTCATCTCTGAACTGGCATTGTCAACAGCTTTTAAAACGATTTGTAACTCTTTATTATTTGCCATCTTGTTTTTTATTTCTTTCGGCTATGTAAATTAAAACCTCATTTATAAACTCCCACCTCTGCTTCATAAACTCTTGCTCGGTCCAGCCCAATTCAGCGCAGAAAAAAGCTCTTGTAGCCTTAAAACTAACATCGCCAAACCGCACAAATCGGGCTATTTCATATCTTGCGGATTGGCTTTTGCTAAAAAATCTTTAACAAAACTTAAGCTCTCTTGTATAAATTTAATATCATCAATAGTAAGCAAATTTATATTCTCAACAGTTATAGGTAGTTTTTGATCTCCATCATCAGTTGCATCCCAATCTTCAATAATTCTAGAAAGCAAAACTAATATCTGTTTAATCTCGCTTTCCTCTTTCTCAATTTTTTCTATATCCTGAGCTAGGATTCCATCTCGAACTTTAACTAGAATCCCACTTTTAGGAAGTTTAATATTTTTTAATTCTCTTGAATCTTTAAGTATTGGCATATTTTTAATAGCTAGTTTCTTCATTAGTTAATACCGCAACAATGCTCTTAGCATCACTACTTGAATAAAAGGCTTTAAAGCCGACCGTCACTTTAGCAATTTCATTATTGTCTCCAGCAATTAATGGCTCTCTAAATTTTATTTTAGCTAAATCAATAACTAATTTAGGATTTGAGCTTAATCCAATAGTATTGGCAGTATTTACAATTTCCAATCTCATTGCTTTCTTGTCGCCATTTAAAGCATAGTTCATCAAATCAATATTCTTAAAAAGCATCTCAATATTACCCTCAATTATTAATTGCTTATTGAGAAAATCATTCGGCTCAACACTCCCAAGCTTATCATCGTCCTCAATATTTTTGTTTATACTTATCTCTACACTTTGCACATCAACTGAACTAGCTCCTGCAATACCTGACAAATCATCTGCAATCTTTACATTAATATCTTTACCAAGAAAATAATTCTCCGTGATATATGCTGGTGTATTAGTAGCTGGTACGCCTGATTTACCTTTTAATGCTATTTCAAACTTAAGATAGTCCTTAGCAACTGCATTCAATTTAAATGTTTCAATTACTGAATTAGCATAAGCCTTTTGTTCGTTATCACCCCTTTTAACCTCAACTGATAATGTGGGATGTTTAGCAGATTGCAACACCTCAAAACTATGATTATAAACTCCAGAATCAGCTGATTCTTCACTTGTTACTTGACCAAGAGTAGCTAACATTATGAGTCCAAAGCTTTTATCAAACACTTCACCAGCAACAGTGCCACCACTCATCTTTTTACTTATTTCCTGATCCTCACTATCCTCGATTACTCCCACTGCTCGTTCTGAAACTGCAACTTCAATTTTATCGTTTATATCTTCAGATAAGGGCTTAAGCCAATAAGCCGGGGCAACAATAGTTCCTCTTGTTGTTTCTCGACCAATACCTATATTAAATTTTCTTTTTAATGTTTCTGTCATATAATTTTATTTATTATTTAGTTTTTTAAATTGCTCATCAGCCTCCTTTTTTGATTTAGCCTTGATTGTAACTTTACCGGGATAATTATATTCAAGTTCTTGTTTGGTGTCCGAATTCTTCAGACGCTTTTCTTCCTGATTTTGAGGATTAACACTTTTATCCTCAATTTGTGATTTTTTTATAGACATAATTTTTATGTTAATTGTTTAAGTTTTATACAAATTATTTCCATCTCCAACACCCTCATCAAAAGTTCTCTATCCTCCCAAGTGAAACTACTTGCTACCTGAACATCATCGCACACGCCACCAAGAGTATCATCATTATCAAACATATCATCAATTACTTCTGATAGATTTATAAGCAAGTTTTCTCCATCCTCTTGCCCTCTTGAGTTTTCGTTTATCTCCTGAAGTATCTGTAATTTGAATTTATAAATCTTTTTTATTGTCTTCACACTTTCTCTAACCTTTTCATTTTCACTTCCCAAAATGATTGCAACTGGATATTTAGTGAAATGACCTTTGTTATATTTATAAATTTCCTTTAAATCCTCTATGGTTTTCAATTTATTATAAATGGCATTTAAAATATTATTTCTCATATTCTTTTGATTATTTTTTCAAGTACTTCAACAAATATCTTTCTCACTTTAATGTTTGTCATATTTACTGTTCTATCTACAAAAGGGTTAGCCTTTGTTCCTTTTTTCATTATTGATTTCTGCACAGCATAAGGGTTAAGTCCTTTTTTGATTGCCCAAATTCTAAGTGGTGATCTAGGATTTTTGACAGATACATAATGTGGTCTCGTCCCTTCATGAACTGATATTGCATACTTCTTCTTCGGCACAATTATTATGCTATTTCTCATCAACCTCATTCCAATACTCTGCCTCAAATGATTAGTCACACCAATTGGCACTTCTCTTTTTTCCGTACCAACAATTAATTTTCCTGACTTTAATAAACCTTTATTTATTTCTTGATTAGCAACCACTGGATACATTCTAAAAACTTCCCTGATCTCATTTAAATTTTCAATTTCGATTTCAAACGGCATATTAATTATTTGGTTTTATAACTATTGCCTCAATCCTTTCTAAGGCTCTTCCTTTGTACTTTCTTAATTTACTAACAATATATATCTCTCCTTCATATTCGATCTTGTCTGTTGCTTGTATATCCGAATAATCATCAGCAAACAGCTTATACATCTCCGCTGGATTCCCCTCACTCATCATTAAATCCTCGGCTTTAATCGGAAATACAGCTCCATATATATCTCTAACTCTCTCGTATTCTTCCGTTTTATTGTCATCACTACTTACTAGTCTATAAACAAATACTTTTCTAAAAGCAAACCTCATATACTATACTTCTTAAATTTTGATAATATTGATGCAATATCCTGCGACAAATAATTTTCCCAAGTAACACTTGCATCTCCTAAATTTTCCATTTTAATTCCGTCGCTTCTTCTTTTATTCCATAACTTTCCTACTATTTTCAATATTGCCAATTTTAAATTATCTGGGATATTTTTATTTGTGAATCCTACCTTATAAACAACTTTATAATTCTGATCTCCATATCTCACGTAATTCAGCTTTACAACACCTTCATCGTCATAAAAGATATAATCATTATCAGGAATAGTTAACCAATCATCACCACTTTTATATTGAATGACTAAATCTTGTATATTCAAATTATCAGATAAATATATATTGTTTTCTATCTCATCTCCATCAAAATATTCTTCGATTTGAGTCTCTTCAATTTTATTATCTACCATCACTTCAATCCATTTGATTGCACCTGAAATCAAAAGACCGATTGTATCATCAAAATCGTTAGTGTTTAAACTTGTATATATTTTAAAATCTTCTTTGCTTACAATCATAAATTTTATAAAATCTTAATTCCTGACTCTGCAAATATTAGAATCAGGCATTAACATTCTATGCTTTTTCACAAACCTCCATCTCAATAAGTTTTTTAGCTTCGTCTTTTCCTAATCCTGCCTTCTCTCCTTTGATATATGGGGTGTAACTTCTCTTAAACCTAACTACAACTAAATTATTTTTCTTTGTTTTAGGTTTATTGTCTTTCTTATCTTCTTCTTTTCCAGCATTATCATTGCCAGAATTATTTTGTGTGTTTTCTTTTGCCATAAAATTATTCTTATTTTATTAAATTAATTTACCGTTTTCTCTCCGTCTATGATTTTGACGAACAAGCCTCCCCATGCAAGGACATGCTCATCAAAACCATAGACGGAGAATACAGCGACAAACTATTTTACGCCTGTTAGCTTTTTACCAGCATCAGGTAGTGTAAATACTCCATCAACAGCTTCAGCAACAACCAACTCAGTTTGAAGCTTACTTAAAATCTTGTCAGTATCAACAAACATCTGCTCACCATCTTTTATCCAGTAATACCAAGGGTCGAAGAAAAGAATTTCAGTCTCATCCCCACCAACGCCAAGATTGGCTGGTATATCAGCACTTTCATACACTGGTCTATTGAAAATCGTTTGATCTCTAATATCAAAGATCGGCATACCATTTTGATCAACTAAAGATCTAAGCAATTTCATACCAGCTGAAGAAGTCATAAATGCACCTTTCTCTCTATACTGCTCTGGTAATTCATAAAACAAATTAACCAAGTCCTTATAAGCAAATCCTGCATCGGCTTGAGCAATTTCGGTAAACCCAGCTCCTCTAATCCCTGTTGGCTTACCTGCACCATCACCAGCTACAAAAGCAGTTTCCTCGGTATCTCTTAATTTTCTTGAGCATAACTCTGAAATATAGCTAACTATATTAAATGCTGAAGTATTAAGTAAACGTCTTGGAATAAGAACTCTCGCAGTTAAATAATTATCTGTAAGATTTTTCTTATCAACTGTTGGATTAGATTGAACGATGGTATCATTATCATCAACCCAATATGCAGTAACGCCTGTCCCTTCTGTTGGCAATTGAAATATACCACTCAATTTGAATGTATAAGCCAATTTTCTAATTCTTGAGATTTTATCTTTTTTAGTAAGAATAAAATCAGCTAACTCTGTAGGAACTGTATATCCAAAAGAAGCATTATCAGAATTAATAGCCTTTTCTTCAAGATTTCCTGAACAGAAATCACGAACAAACTTCGCTGCTTTTTCAACTTTCTCTTCTTCGGTTACTCCTTTGCTCTCTTTGATTCCCTTTTGAATATCTTTTAAAATATCCTTTCTCAAATCTTCAATAATACTTTGAGCACCTTTTGAGATCATCCCTTCTAACTCCTTGATTGAAATTACATCAACCTGAGAATTTGTATCTTGTTTTTTATTTTTGTCCATAACTTTTATTTATTTAGTAATTCGCAGTAAATACTCTGCGCCTTTATCTATTTGTTTAACAACTTGCCTAATGCGGAGTACTTTTTTAACCACACTAGAATCGACCTTTTCCCCCTTTTGATCTGCCAGGGATTTTAAATATTTAATATATTTATTGCTTAATTCAATTCTTTTAATTGTCCCATCGTTAAAATATATTTTTACTCTCTTCTTTTTACAATCAATATCAACATAATTTATCTTTTCTTCTTTTTCAGTCTTCACATCAATAACTTGTGTTTCTGGATTAGCTCCAGCTAATACGGGCGACCATTCATATAACTTTACTTTCTTAATAATCCTGTTGTCATTCTCATCCCACTCAAAATCAAGAACTTTAAAGCCAATACTAAACTCATCGATTATGCCAAACTTGATATCACTATATGCTTCCTTACCTCTCTGTGTTTCTAAATTAAATTGAGCACGAATAAACAAACCTCTTTCATCTTCTTCGGCTTTTAATGTTTTAGCAATTGGCAAATTCCAATCATGCATCCAAACACCTTTTGGAAGTTTAGCTTTTAAACTTTCCTTGAATGCTCCCTGCTTGATAATGTCTCCATCCAAATCTATATTATTAAAAATAGAAACATAAGCCTCAACTATTCCCAAGTCTTTCTCTCCTTTTTTTTCAAGCGTTTTAATATCAGCCTTAACCTTTATTCTTAATATTTTCTTTTTTATATCTGAATTGTTTTTATTGTTTTCTTTTTTAGTCATACTTATGAAGTTATTTATTAAATAGGAGTAAAATCACACATACAATTTGGATGTACTGGTATTTCTCCTTTAATGCTTTTTATATCCCACTCTTCTGTTGATTTGCCTTTGCAAATAGCACAAGCATCAGGTGATAATAACCACTCAACGCTTGATACACCATATTGCTCATAAGCTGATCGATGACCTTCTGTTACTCCTCTAGCTGACTCTGTTCTAGCTATCATCTCCGCCCTGTAGTTTTTAGCAAATTCAAATATATTCTCAACTCTTGTTCTTAACATTTCCAAATCTTCTCCTTCTGTAATTCCTGCCTGCATAGTCTTATTAAATTTGCCAATAGTCTCGTCCGTTATCTTTTCTCCAATTTCCAAACTAACTTTATCTAACCATTCACGCATAAACTCTTTATCCAAAACAAAATCCTCTCCCAATATCTCACTTGCTCCCACAACACCCTCATCAAATGTAATTTCATAAAGTGGCTTAATTACTTCAATTACGGCTGACAATTCATTATTCCTATTAATTCCAACTTGATCAGACATTTCTTTTTTAAATGTATTATTAACTGCATTTAAAAATCTTTTCTCTTGATATCTAAAAAATCTTTCTAGTTGCTCCTGCCACACTTCCATCATCCTTTTTTTAATTCTTAAACTAGTCTTATTTTTTTTGGTTTTAATCTGCTTCTTGTTTCTAACTATTTTTACAACTCTATCTTTATTATTTATTGCTGAAATAATATTTGATTTAAATTTATCAGCTATTTTTCTCTTGCTTAGATTTCTATTTTTAATTCTTTTAGTAATATATTTCTGCATCTTCAAACTAATCCCATTATCTTTTTTCTTTTTCAATTTAATATAATCCCCTTTAATCTCTACATTCTTTTTATTGCCACCAATCATCGGCATGCTTGAAAGTGGAAGATAAATATAATCTCCTCCCTGCACTGCCTCAAGTCCTTCCATTTCTCTCACTTCATTGGTAGTCATCCACTTATTCCATCCTTCACTTCTCCTCTTAAGTTCAATCTCCTTATCCTCTTTGGCTAAAGGCTCAAAACCAAGCCATAAATTATCACCAAACATCGGCACTAAAAATTCATTTAACTGCTCAATTATTTCAGTTGCCATTGGCTCTAAAGTCCTCTTGCAAAATGTATATTCAGCAGTTTCAGCACTAGCACGATTAACATCTTTAGACATTCCGAGAACAGATAATGGAACGCCAAAAACCATTAATATCTCATCTCTGTTCATTTTTCTGCTTTCAATGAAATCCAAATCCTTTGGTGGTAATGTCATCGGCTTAAATTTAACTCCACCCTGTAACAAAGGAACTTCATATGAATTTTCATAACCCTGATATTTTGATTTAAATATCTTTGACAATCTTTTTTCTTGCTTACTGCTAATATTTCCATCTACTTCCAATATCCCAGTTGGTCTAGCATTGTTTTTTAATAAATTTTTATTTGACTGCATGATATAGTCATCATTCTCTGCAGTTTGTCTAACTGCCTCAATCACACCAATGCCTCTGTCTGGATTCTTTGGATTGTAATTTTTCAAAAATAATACCTCCTCTTTTTTAAACTCTTTTTTATATGTTCCAATCTCATAAACATATCCTTCTAAATTTCCTTGATTATCTTTTTTAACTTTAAAAAATTCTGGTCGAGCAATAAAAATATTACTAGGATATTTATCATTCTCATTAGTCTTACTAAGTATCCACGGACTAGTTCCAAGCAAATCTCTATAAATCACACTTAACTGAATAAAATTATACTTAGTCATTTCTGGATTAACTCTATAAAGCAATTCCAATAATTCATGATCAACCAACTCTTCAACCTCATTATTATCCTTTAGTTTATACAGTTTGAATTCTATTTGAGCCAATCCCATACTTCGTCTAGCCACACATGCGTAAACCCATGACTTATAAAAGTCTAAAGCATCAGTCTTGGTAACAATCGAGGACATCACACCCGAATTAACAAAAAACGAATATGGCACAGCCTGTTTATTTGTTATTTGATTGTAAAATCTTTTTATAAAATTCATATCTCTTTTGGTAAATCACTTTTAACTTTTATTAAAATATCATCATATGTTATTATCTGCCCGTTATTAAAATTTATTTCAATTTCAGCATAATATCTTCCTTCTTCACTAAAATTATTTTGTTCAACACTATATTTGACTTCTCCATTACTTCCATCAATTACCTCCATATCACCTGTAAATGACAATATTTCTTCACCTGACTTTTGCACCTTAAAATAAATATTACTGACGGTATTTAAGCTAAGTGCATTGCCTTCGTAGTTTTGTAGTACAAAAAACAAATCAAATCCATTATCTCCTTTTATTATTTCAATATCAGTTCTCATGATTTTAGTTTTATAATAAACTTTCTTACTTTTTGCTTTAACGTGTAATATCTTTTTGTTACACTACTGTATATTTTATCCATTCCGTTCAACATTGTTCTGATGCTTGTGCTAACGCTAAAAGTAACCTGGTTAAATCCACATATTGTTAAATTCTTTACTCCCAATAATACAATTTCTATTGACCTATAAAATGTTTTAGTTTGTAAGATTTCTAAATTGTTATTAATATTTCCTTCTAATATCTGTTCGTGAGTTATAGGCATCCAAATACTTGTATCTGTCCACATCCTAAGTTGTGCATCTTTATCTCCTATTTGGGTTTTAGAAGTTCCCATTGCTCCGTCTACATAAACATTATCCGTTCTAAATCTAACTTGCCAATATTCTGAAAATGTAATTTTTATATAATAATCCGTGTTGTATTCAATAGCCACTGGATCATCAAGGAAAAATGGAATCCATCCTGTTGTCTGTCGATTAATGCCGATAAAAACTTTACTTGCAATAAGTACGTCATCTGAATATCTTCTAAGCTCTAGGGTAAAATCATAACTTCCACTCGTGCTATAAATGTTATACCAATCAATGCCAAAAAAATTATTAACAGTACCAGAATTAAATGACTGATACATCCATTGATTTCCATTAAAACCCCAGCTACTATCATGCGATGTGATCTCATAAAATGCCTCAACTGGACTATCGTATAAAATTTGAAAAGTCATATCCCTGCTTTGCAAATTACCGTTATAGTACAAACCACCTCCATCATAAACATCTCCATTGTAATAACCCATCTTTATTCCTGATGTCGGTATCTCGAAATAATACGTTCCAGCTTCAAGTTCTACAGGTATCGCAAATATCCACTCCAACCAACTATCCTGATGATGATATACATTCACTGTTTTTGTAGCCAGCAATGTATTTTTTTCAATACCATCATACAAATTCACAACAACATTATTTCCAACATAATCACATTCCCACAATGCAATACCTAATATCTTTGCAGGACTATCGAGCGTAAAAGTTTGTCCCAAAGGAACGGCTGTAAACTCTGAATTCTTCTGTGCTTGGCTTATTAATACTTCTTTCATATTTATTGCACTTCCAATTGGAATGTTAATTCAATCTTGTCTCCAGTTGATAAAACTATCCCTGTAAAATCACCATGGATGAATAAGCTCCCAGCTGTATCATTGTTAAATAATCCTGCTTCAGTTATTGTCTTATCAGCTTCAGCAGTTACTGTTGCCACCCATTGCAAAACATCAGGAAGTGATTGACTTCTCACTGCCTCAACTCTATCCTCGCTCTCTTCTGCAAACAGGGCTATATCATCCTTAGTCAATGTTCCACTACCTGATCCCCACGCAATATATTCCGTATTAGTAGTAACTTGATTATCAATTTTATCAACAATCCATTCTTCACAAACCTGAGTTAATACAACTGCAAAATATATAAACTTGTTAAATAATTTTTGTATTCTATTGTTGATTACTTCTTCCATATATTTATTTGATAAAGAATTTATTAAACTTTGGTTTTTTATTTAAAATTGTTTCTTTTGACCATTTACCTTTTCTATATACCCTTGCTTTTATAATCGATCTGTTGGCAATCACAATCTTAATTTCTCCATTTACACTTCGTACAATTTTCAACAACATTATTAAGATTTTATTTTTAATCCAATTCATATTTATATCATTGATATTTTCGGAACTATTACCGAGTTTTCATAAAATGTAAAACATAATGCATCCCAGAAATCAGGACTAGCCACACCTCTCGCAATTAAATCATCCTTTGATTCCATTTGAATCTTTCCATCTCCACCACTTGCTATCTTCCATTTAATATCATCAACCTCTGCAAATTCTCTCCCATGAACTTTGCCACCCATTTCAGTTAACATTTTCCTTACCTTGAAATTTGCTTCAGCTTTAATATTGATATACATATTTGATCCATTTTCGCTTGGCTTATCATTTGCCCTACATTGATTTATATAAATATCATCTTCCAATAATCTATCAGCCACTCCAGCTCCAATCCCTACCACATCCACAAATACATCTGAATACTCAATTTTATCTTCTCTGCATATCAACTTAATCTCACTGGCAATATCCATTATATTTTTAGTTTTCAGCTTTCTTTTGATATATGCCACGGGTAAGCTAGTTTTTTTATCTATGCCCCTAATGACAAATACCGTCCAATTACCTCCCCTTGCCACGTCTACACCCAATTTCTTAGCCCCTGTCTTCAACTCTGGCACATCATTCAGATACATTCGCTCCTGTTCCTTTCCTGTCATTAATTTCCTAAATCCTCTTGGATCAACTTCATTCTCATCTGGAAATTTATATTTATATAAAATATCAGCTAACGGCATGGTTAAAGCTTTTTTCAAAAAAGCCTCTGTATATCGCCCTTCCTTTAATGCCTGATTCGAATCAATAAATACTTTAAAGTAATCTTTGTCTTTCCATGTCTTCTTAAAATGATTATTATGAAATGGATTACCAATTTTGATATAACATGACTTTTGTGTTTCATTGCCTATCTTTTGTTTTCCAGCAATCATTCTAAATATCGTTGCCTCAATCTCATCTGGTATCAAGGCACTTTCATCCTGAATAACTATTCTTCCCCCTTCTCCCATTACAGCTCTTACTCCTCGTTCTACACTTCTAGCTTCAACACTTAATGCAAATAATCCTCCACCATTCCTTAACACGATTCTATCTTTGCTAGCTTCTTGCCTTAACATGTCAATCTTATCTTTCTTCTCAAGCAACGAACTAAACATTGGACTATCATCAATATGCTCAATATAATATCTCATTATCTTTTTAGCCTGTTCTTTTTTTGGAGCAACAACTGGTATTAATTCTCCCTGAATACAACTAACCACTATACAAGCCAATGCTACAATTAATGATTTTCCATACTGTGTGCAAGCTATGATTTGAATATACTCAAAATGTCTAAACACTATTGCCCAAAAAATCACTAACTGTCCTTCAGTTATCACCTCGCTTGCAATTCTCCCTTCCAAATTAAAATGAGCAAGCAATGACATACAAAGCTCTTTTTCCTTACCCGGTATCTTTGGTAATTTCATCTTTGTCATCATCCTCTGTGGCTATCTTTTTAATTAATTCATTGTATCCACTTCTCATATCTTCTAATTCTTGTGAATTATTAATCTCATGCTCACTCTTTGGCTTATAATCTGGATGTCTGCATTTCAGATAAAAGATAACTGATGTCGTGTCCTTTTCCGTTATCTTCCTCATTAATACACTTTCCACATAAGCTCTCTGATCAACTTGAATATCATTAGCTTTTTCTGCAAACTTCTTATCTTTCTCAATCCACCTATAATAAGTCTTGGTTGCAATTCCTGCTTCAACACATGCTGTTTTTATAATTCCCATTCTCATTGATAATAATTCCAAAACCATCTTTTTCTTCTTTGCTGTTGTATATCGGACACCCTTTTTTATAGTGTGACATTTGTGACATTGTGTGCTTTTCATTCAATATTTATGGGCTAATCATTATTTGGGCCCTTGTTAATTTATTATGATAATTCATCATTTTACGTTCATTTCTAAACAAAGTGTAACTTTTACAGTGTTTTTTATGGCAATAAGCAAATACTTTTTCCTTTTTTATCCTTTCGTTCCACTTTTTACAATAAAATGTCAACATATTTTTTCAGCTTTTTTATTTGTATATTCCTCCCATCTTTTAATAATCACATCAACATATTTTGGGTCTAGCTCCATTGAATAACAACTTCTATCTTTCTGATCACAAGCCATTAAAGTTGATCCTGATCCACCGAACAAATCAATCACAATATCATCTTTTTTGCTATTCTTTTTTAATGCTCGCTCTGGAAGTCTTAATGGTTTTTGTGTTGGATGCACATAATGCTGTGTTGAGTCTCTCCGCTCATACCAAACATCCAACATCTCATGAAAATCTTCATAATCAAGATTATGAACATCTTTTAAATTATTTATCTTTTTGTTTTTATAATGTACTTTTTTTCTTTTCCAACCCATCATGCATGGCTCATACATTCTGTGATAATCTTGCCCTCTACTAAATACCATCGAATTCTTCAGCCAAATAACAATCTGACTCATATGCCAATCAGCATTATCAAATGCCTCTCTATTTAAATGATTATTTTTATTTGCAAACCACCAGTAAATTGTCACATCATCAGTAGAAAATTCATATAAGTTTTTTAATACATCCGTATAAAATGCCACACAATCTTCATCTGTTTTATTATCATTAAATATTTTCCCTCCAGACCCTCCATATTTCTTCGAGTCATAATCCAATCCTCCAGGCGATTTATAATCCACATTGTATGGTGGGTCCGTAAAAATCATTCTTCCTAATTTTCCGTCCATCAATTTCTTCATATCTTCCCTTTTTGCTGAATCACCGCACATCAATCTATGCCTCCCTAATTGATAAATTTCTCCTAATTTTGCAACTGGTTCATCGATCTTGTCGTATTCTTCCTGTGAATTAAAATCATCTTCTGCAATATCTTTTACAAGATCCAAATCAAATCCCATAGACTCAACTATTTTCTCATCAATTTCTTTTAAAGCTTCAATCAGCAATTCCTGATCCCAATCACTCTCATTGGTTTTATTATCAGCCAACCTATATTCTTTAGCTTTATCTGCTGGAAGATTTACGATATAGCAAGGAGCCTCATCAAGTCCTAACTTTTTGGACGCCTCAAACCTCCCATGACCAACAATAATTACATTTTTCAAATCAAGGACCAAAGGCTGATTAAAACCATAATTCTCAATACTAAAAGCAATCTGATCAACCTGCTTTTTAGGATGTTGTTTAGCATTTTTCTTATATGGTTTAATATCACTTAATTTAACCATTATTTCTTTTTTTGCTTCTTTCATTTTTTATTTTAACTATTACTATTTTTTTAATATCTTGATTATTAAACTTATTGTCTTTTAAAATCTTCTCAATCATTTTTCCTAAATCATGAACTATTTTCAAAACTAGTTTTTTATACTTTCCTACTATCTCTGTGTCTACTGCAAAAAGTCCTTGCATTCTTCTCAAGTTCGGATCATCTTGAACTTGAATTGCTCTATTAAGTCTTATAGTTTTATCTTCACCATTTTTAAACTTAATTAGTATCGGCAATGATCCAATAAGGTAAAAGTTAGCAATCTGTTTTTTATTCTTTTTGCTTTCCTTAACTCTAATATCAAAATCAACTTTTATAATTAAGTTTTCAGCTATTTTTTCTTTTAAATTATTCATAGTCGGTCTTTGTTCGGTCTAAAAAAATTAATCTTTTTTCTTGATTTATATCCAGCCTTTTTGGCTAGCCCCATCGCACATGCTCCCATATTCTTTGCATCTGAACTTTCTGATACATCTATCATAATATTTACTACAGTTTGAAATCCTATTTGATCAACAACATCAATCCATGCTCTAAAATTCTTCTCATCTTTTATTCTCCCAACATGATATTCCAATTGTCCTCTCTTAATATCTGATAACTGTTTTTTATTTTTTTTAACAACGTTAACGTTGGTTTTAATACTATGATTAATAGTATTATGATTGTGTTCTTTTTTCCGAACGGCAGGGGGTGTTTTCCGTTCGTTTTGACGAACACTACCGTTCGTTTTTTCGAACGGTGTTGATAAGTCGTTCGATTTAACGAACAGTTCATCAACTTTGGCTGTTAATTTTACATAGAATTTATTACCCTCTCTCATAGTTTTTAAATAACCTTCTTTGCTTATTTTTTTAATTCTTTCTGATATTCTGCTTTTTGATTTAACTCGAAGCAAAGGCATCTCCTCCATCAAATAGTTAAAATTTACCCACGTGTAGCCGTTCTTGCGCTGTTTCTCCACTCTTTCACTAAGTGATGAACATAAATAATATAAATAATCCAAAATAGCCCCATCTGCGATATCGAGCGAGGTATTAGCTAGTGCTATTTGATTGATATTTATATTGTATTTCATGGGACAAGCATGGATTAGAGATCACTTATAATCTAGTGATACGAGAGGTGAAATCAGTCGAAACCAATCCCACGGACTAAGCCGACCTCTCGTCTCACAAGACTACAATGTCTTGTGTTGTTTTATCTTAAAAAAACAAAAATGATTTATGTACTCTGGGTTTACCAGCGTTAAGTTTTCTTTCAATTTCTGCAATTCTTTCACTGTCTCTCTGATTCTCTCTTTTTACAATCTGTCTAAATTCACCAAGCAAATAATTCCTTGATTGAATTCTTGATTTTAATCTAATTTTCTCAGAAATTAAGTGCGGAACACTTGGTGATTTACTTAACATTCTTCCCTCCCTTTCTAGCTTTTACCGTTTTTTTTAAGCTAGTTTTCTTTTCTTTTGCTTTATCAGGAAATTGATCAGCAAAATAATCTATAATATCTAATTTTAATTGCTCAAGACCCGGAGTAAGTTCAGCTAATCCTTTTCTTTTAATTTCCTCCCAACTATTTGTGTTAAAAACTTTTTCACACATTTCAATTCTTTTCTTTTTGTCAGATGCTCCAGTACTAGGATAAGCTTTAACAAGTTCATTCGTAATTTTCTCCAGTACTATCTCTTTGTTTCTAATATAATCTCTCTTATCCTCTTCTGTTTTAAATAATCCTGTAGAATCTGTTTCTTGCATTTCTCGCTCATCAGGATTAGCAAGCATCTCATCAATGGCTGGCTCAAAATCCTTAAATGCTGGATTTACAAAAGTTTTACCATCAATAAGGGTTGATCTATCCTTTACAATTGTTGCTTGTCTATACACTTTTTTATCTTTACCTAAGATTTCTTCAAATCTTTCCATTAAAACTAAAATGTCAGGTTCATACGCTGTTTCACCTTCAACTTTCATTTTAATGCCTGATTTATAAATTTCTCTTTTTCCAGTTTCTGAATTTATTTCATTCTCATATTCATATCCAGCACGTCCACACATGATGATATTATATGGATCCCTTACTAATGGATCTGAAAATTCAGACTTCCACATTGGCTTCAATATTCCCCAATCTTGAAATTGAAGATAATTCCGATTCATCTTTCTTTTAAAGGCTTCGACCGTATCCTCCCAAACATGAGAAATACTATCAATCAACAAAATGTCTGAAACCTGTTCTTCTCGTAACAATCTCATTGTCTCTTTTAAATCAGCAAGTGTTCTTGATTCTTTTAC